>Ga0116231_10007929_pt1 | contig 19003 bp, 23 predicted proteins | sample S1TSphgellanicum_2_FD_89695 | JGI IMG/M metagenome (GOLD analysis project Ga0116231, IMG submission 89695) | Host-associated microbial communities from peat moss isolated from Minnesota, USA - S1T2_Fd - Sphagnum magellanicum MG | ecosystem: Host-associated > Plants > Peat moss > Unclassified...
TTAATATAATTTTTTTTTTTTTTTTTTTTTTTTTTTTTTTTTTTTTTTTTTTTTTGGGGAAACAATTCTATATTGTAATGTAGATTAGGTTCATTAGCATACACAAATTCAATGATTAATTGGATTGTGTGTGTGTTCAAGTGCCAATGGGTGCACAAATTGCTCTTGGAATGTTGAACTTTTATTTAATATTCCTTTAAAATGATTAAATTCTTCATAATTCCCCAATCCACAAAATTTTGTAATTACAAAGTCATGGAAATGATGATGTGAACCTACAATATTTTTTATTGGTAGAAAAAGTGAGGATGACAATTCAAGCAACTCTACTACAAAAAGCTTTGTCTTAAAACAATGTTTGACATAAAATTTTACAAAAACATGCAATGAAAATGTTTTCATTATTGTGAACTCAAGCTAAATGGGTTTAAGTGTTCATTGACTTCTAAATGAGGAGGGCATTTGAATATATATATATACTAACAAATCATATTTACAAACTCAAAGTTAAAACTCCACAATATGTAAGGTCACACCATGATTTTATTCTTAATTTCATAATTTAATTGAAGTGGCAATCATCCACAACATGATTTAAGTAAATTTGGCTACATATTAAATATGACAGTAGGGGGAAAAAAACAAATGACTTTTGTATTATTGGCTACCTACTAAAACTTATCATAAAAATTCAGCAATTTGGAAATTTTGTCCTCAAAATCTAGCAAATTTGGGCTTTTTTTACGAAAAATCATTTTCTAAGGTCAACATCATTTTTCCATGTCAAAATTTTATGAAATTTCACCTTAAAAAAAATTGGGTTGTACATGCCACCCCCTTTCTTTCAACCCCACAAATGAATGTAAACATCTAAAAAAATCATATTGTGTACAAATAAATCAAAGTTCTTCTCATTTTTTTTTTGCATGTGTAGGCAACTTTCTTAAAAGGGTTTAGTAGTATGTCCACATAACACTAAATATTTAAATGCTTTGGATGAATGCTAGCAATGGATGGACAGAATCTAAATGACAAAAGTTGAGAAAGCTTCTCTTTTAATTTTTACACTCCATTTTATTTCCATGATGTTTCATTTACAAGTTTGAGGATTTGGCAACTCTTAGATAATGTAGTTTTTTCGTTGCATTTTGAGTTTCAATGAAAGGTGTTTTGTTGTTATGATTTATGGGTTTACTTAGAAAGAGAAATATCCAAAAAAAATCCATCTTGTTGTTGCCAACTAAAAAAGCTTTATGCATATGGTCTTCAAAAATTAATAAAGAAATAATAATTTATACCATGAAGTGCCCTTTGCATTTGGTGACCAATTGGGGCCTTGTGTAGTAACTAATGAAACATCTAATGGCAAAAGATGTTGAAACCATTTGGGTTCATCAAATGGAAGATGCAACATACACACCCACATGAACTCACATACATTTCATTTCAAAGAAATGGAGACGTTAATGGTTTCTTGTTATACATTGGAAGCATGTTTGGTAGTTTGAATGCAATATAAATTGGTTTGTGAAAATCTAGCTAGTATGCTTTAGTTACACCAAATTTTCATTCATTTCCAAGGACATTCATCCATTATGATTTAATTGATATTCATCTTTTACAGTGATTCCATTGAATTATGATTTTAAATTTAACTAATTTATCCACAAAATTTAATAACTCTTGATTCTTTTTGGATGATTATTGTCTTCTAAAATGTTAACATTCAAATTTTTCAAAGTGATGGTTGGACATCTTTTGGAGAACGTTGAATTATAATTTGAAGATTGTTTAAGAATTATAAAAACCAAACATGAATGAATTTTATACACATATACAATTTATTTTTTTGTGTATTAATATTAAAAGTTGCTCATATGTATATGAAACTGTCAATGGTTGTTGTATTGAAAAAATCCAAATGTATGTGTATATCATACATCATCATTAACCCATGACCATTGTGGATTGAAATGTATGAATATTTTGATGAATTTATAAATTTATCCACATTTCCTAATGCAAGATGTATTATTATTGCTATAAAACATAAAATGTGAAACATTTGAAGTTTATGGTCATGGTTGATATCTTTATAATGTTGATGTAAAGAAATTGTATTCAAGGCTTGTATAATTACACGATAATGATATAAGTTTTTTAATAAGGAATGATTGGTATTCAAATCACAATTGTTTTCAATCGTTTCACTTCTATTTATTTTTTTGATTCAAATAGAAGTTTTCATGTTGAAGAGGAGCCATTAAAAATAATTTATAAGCTATATATATTAGGTCATGTTTTTAACATTAGTAGGATTACAAATTAATTCATCTAATGACAATCCTCAAAGGAACCATGAATGGTTTTTGTTGTTAGAATTTAAATTTAAATTTGAATTCATATTATTATATATTATTAGGTCTTACCAACTTTGATGATAGGATCAATTGGTGTCCATTTTGATTTGATGTTATTATTTTAATAATGATTGAATTTTTCTCTTGCTAATGTTCCAATTTTAGAATTTTGAAACATTATCCATATTATAATTTTGTCATTGTATGTCAAGTTGACGTTTTAAATATGCCATCAACTCCATTCACAATACTATCAAATGATACACAATTATTAGCACATAATTCAACTAACATATATATTTTAATTATAAATTATAAAATGCAAACATATAGTTTTGTTTGGATCATTTGAGAGTTTATAAAATGGTGGACATGATGGGTGATTAATGTCCATTGTTTTGAAAATAAATGTGGGACATGATGTGTTGTGAACACATTTTCATTATGTTTTTACACACGTTTATTTGCATAAAAAAACATAGAATAGTAAAATTGTTGGGTGGTTGTTGATGACATATTGCATTTATAAATTGAATATCCTTTGTACCTTTTATTGTGGTATGAAAGTTATTCGAATTTTTCATGAAGAACATGTCATAACTTTATTTGGTTCATAACATTGAACATATGTTTACCAAAAAAATGGTGTTAATACATTAACTTCATCCTTGATATTTTGATAAATCTAACTATCTTTCATAGGGAGTGTTTGATGTACATCACCTTGACCATGGTAAGATCCAAACCACCACAAAATTTGTCATGGTTGTTTTATCGACCCTAGGTGTGAAGACAATAAGATGACCCACTTTAAGTGTAACCAACAGTTAATTTTACATATTTTTAAGTGGTAAGTGAAATTAATGTTAAAAATGTTTTATGTACTTATACAAAAATGTATTTAATATGTTATGGGAACATGTGAAAAAGTTTGAAATAAATATAATGAATATAAAGTACCCAAAAGCACTTTTAAAACATTGTAATCAATATTTTTAAATAATAAAAGGAGTCTTTAAAACTTGAAAATATCTTTAAATTATTTTTTTTAAAAATTAATATCAACCTTAATTTAATATGTAATGGGTATTGAAATCTACAGACAACATGGTTTTTATTTTACATGTACATGTGTGTTAATGTTGTTGGGCTTTTGGCAATGGATTTGATAATAATGGCATATTACAAGAAATACACATATTTATAAAATTTTCAATTATTTCATTTGTGTGCACTTCATATGTAGGTGCATTTTTAATCCATAAAAATCCATGATCATGTTCAATACCATGGTTTTGGAATTATGTCATTAAAAAAAAATTATCTCAAAAGATAATGATCTTTCGTCATAAGTTTGCTAAATGAAAATGTTTTATGATCATAATAATTTACATATGTAATAAGGTTAATTTGTGTCATTTACGTTATGTGAATAAATTGGAGGTCTTCTATTTTATTTAGGACATTTAATCTTGTAATGTGTAATGTGTGTAAAACCATAATGAAAGGATCCCACAATCTTTAAATATATATAAAAGTCACAAAAAATGTTGGAGGAACAAATTATCGAATCATTGCAAATAAATTAAATTTTTGCAACATGTCAATATAATCAAGTGAATTATGCAAGCATTCCAAATCATAATAATCTAAATATGAGTTGGAAATATTATTCAAGTTTACTTTATTTCAAACTTAAAAAGCTTTTAAGCATGCAACCACATAGTTTTCATTTTTGTATTCACCCCCAATGAGAACTTATGAATTTTTGGATGGAAACCTTAGCTAATTTAAATAAAAGGTTTGAAATTTTGGTTGAAAATCTTCAAATTAATGAATCAATTTCATTGAGCTATTTGTTGATATGAAAATCCTTAAACAATTGTCAAAGTTAACCATAAAATAATGTTTACAAATTTAATTCCTAGATGAATGTTTATTTTAAAATAAACCTAAAGGACGTGGATTAAAAAACACTCTTATTATTATTTCTTCTTATGGCAAATGTGATGATATAGAATGAGTTGATTCACATTTGTATGGACATTAATAACATTGTCATGTATTCTATACTATCCATATATTCATATATTTTATAAATTTGAGCAAAAACATGACATGTCATAACAAGGCCTTCTAATTGTGTTAATTTTTAAACTAATGGAACAATTTCACTTTTAGGAATTATATTTGACATTTGATACAAAGATAGTTTATATTCATCAATGTTATGTAAACAACTTGGACATATATATAATGTTGAAATAGGTTGAATTTTTAAATATACAAAAAGTTGTTATAACAATTTATTTGAAATACATTTAACTTGTTTGAAAAAACATAATGATTCACAACAAAAACATAAATTTATGGGAACATCCTAAACTTTTTTGTTGTAGATGTCAATGTATATTAGTTTATGTCCATGTTCATTTATTTTATTATGATGTTGGACACCTTATTTGGTTGAATATGATGTTGGGTTTTGAATTGCATCCTACATATGGCAATTAAACATTATCAGTTGTGAAATGTTCACATGACTTTTTGAAGTGCATGTATTTTATGCATTTCATAATTTATGATCATATTCATTTAATATTTAGAAATATGTTAATGAATTTAGATTTTATGCATAATTATTTGTTAGATTTGAATAAATATCACTACATTTTTATGATTGTCGTTATGGGATGTGTAATCCAAATGGCCCCATCGTTTTTAGTCATTTATGTCATGTGTAATCATATATGCAAAAAAGAAAAAATAAATAAAAATTTGGCACATTATATCTAATAAGTCAAAACCATTGTTGTCATAAAGTGGCCAATCGAAGTTTTTTTGTTTTGTTTTGGTGATGTTAAGATAAATGATTGAACTGGAATGTTCCATTTGAATGTTAGGAATTTGTTTAGTTTTTGCAATGGGTATTGCAATGGATGGAAACAAAATCTCACTTATTTATATTTTGAAACTAAATGAAGGTAAAATGAATGTAATATATGTTCAAGTGAAGAGACAATATATGATGTAAATGTTTTGATTGCATGAATTTAAACTAAATGGATGTCTATGGATATAATCATCTTCATTTTCACACACACACATGTCTCCACATTAAAAAAAAAAAATCATTCTTTCTCACACACATTACAAATTATTTACATTGGAAAATGTTTGCATGTCGAAAAACTACTTGATTTGAAAATGGATTGTTGTGAAAAAAAATTTATCCTAAAAAAATTACTTGACCTGAAAATTTTCTTGGATTAAAAATTATTTGTGTCAAAAAATTGTTTACATTGCAAAACTTCTCACATTTCAAAATTATGTACATTTAAGAATAAATTTGCACAAAAAAATTGACTCACAAGTAATAACTTTCATTGGAAAATTGTATTACATATAAAACTACCACAAATGCAATGAAAGTTGGCCTATGAGATATTTTCTTTTATTCTAAAAAATAAAATAGAATAAAATATTATATAATAGGCATTAAATTCAAACCAAATTTGTGGAGTAAAAAAATTCCAAACCTTTGATTTCAAATGACAAACATTACAATAACATCAATAGTTAGAAAGACAATGATATTTGTTCCATGACAATTTCCACATTTTTTTGAAATGGAGGCACATCATGACTCACCATGGACAATGTTCCAACTACTGAAAGAAAAAAAATGATACATTCAAAAACAAACAAAACACCAATTTTAAAAAAAAAGTTAAAACAAAAATGTTGAGTTTACACATGGTGGCCACCAAGTTGAATGGCTACCCAATGCATTCAGTCCCCAAAGAAACCTCGCCTAGTGGTTGCTAGTTGCATTTAATTTCAAAAATAAAAACACCTACTAGCTATGAAGTGCATTTGGTTTCAATGTTAAAGTTATTGGGTTCTTTTTTCCCCAACATTTAATTTCAAGAAAAAAACAACAAAAACTATTTTAAAAAATCAACCAAAAATTTGAGGTAAAAAAACTTATTAATTGCTTCATTTTTAACAATTGGTCACTAAAAAAATAAAATAGGGAAAGAAAGAACTTTACCTCTTTCAACGTAGGTTAACTACTTGAAATTATGTTGAACAACTAAAGAAAGTAGGTTCAAAAACCTTCATCCACAACCTTGTTAAAATTTGTCTAATTATGTGCTTTCAAGAATTAATCTTCTGCTTGTCACATTTTTTATTAACACCATTATGCATTAGCGTCTATCATACGCTTTGAAACAAATTATTATTATTATTATTATTATTGAAATTGTTGCCCATGGCAAAAACAACCTTGTTAAATTCTCCATGTCCTTTAATAATTAGTTTTATTTTTTCACCCTTATTATTTCTTCCTCATTTAATGATGATACAAATGGTAACAAGGTGGGTAGAAGCCCGAGTTTGAACTAAGGTTTCAAATTCCCTATGTGGAAAAACATCCTTATGTAAAAAACCAATTATGGTTCAAATGGAGGAATTGAGAACACAACTCTTGTGGACTCTACTATAATGATGGTAGGCATGTTGCCTTTCTCAAAACCCCTTTTTGATGTTGATTTTATGCCAAGTTCACCATTTTTCACATACATGTTTTTTTGCAAAAGGTGTTGAATTTTTTTGATATGTGGTGATTTCATTATCAATGTGATTACAGTCAGAGTTGCTTTATTTAGTAAATTGTAACACAAGTAAGCATAGCTTGGATCTTCCAAGTTTTTGTTAGCAATGTGATCAAAGGTGTCATACCTATTAAACACCTTTGTTTCAAATGCAACATCTCAAACTCCACAATCTAAATAATGCATTGTAACTACCATTTTACCTTCCTTAATTGCAATTCCTTAATAAACATTATGAAAAATGAAATAAGTAGAATTTATCACAATCAATTTGGTAACAAATAAGTGAAGTAACAATGTAAATGCCCACAAAGAAATGTAGTGCTCAAAATGTGAGGACAAGTCAAAATCACATAAGGAAATCAAGCAAAGACTAACAAGGCAAAGAAAAATTAACAATGAAAAATGAAAGTGACAACCTCACAACAAGCATTTTAATGTGAAATCAAAAAAATAATAATTAAAAGGTGATAAATAACCTTATTCATGACCCAATGGTTAATTAATGGCATGGGTTTTAACAGTGAAATTCATGGTTTATAGCAAAATGTTGAACCTTAAACCCAATAGGTTAATGTTTTCTTCTATGAAAGTCACATAGTAGGGTGATCAATATTTATTACATTTTAGTATTTTGAATACAAATTTTTAAAAGGGTATTAAATTTAGGTTGAAAATGATGAACAAATAGTTTTCAAAATAAATTGTCCTGTAACCAATAAAAAGTGCACAATAAGGACCTTGGTAAATTTCAACTGGGGTTGGGGTGGGTGGTGGGGAGGTGGGGATAAGTAATGCCTTGGGTTTGAAAAATGCATCTCATGTCTCAATTTGTTTTTTCTTCTCTTAACATATTTTGTAAAGAAAACTAATAACTAGGTTTCTTTTTCTAACATTTGGTCCTATAAAAAAAGTCCCAATTATTTTATTTTATTTGGACCAAATGTTGGGGAAGAAAGTTGAAAAAAAGAAAATTAAATAAATTTGCATATAAACAAAACGCTTGCTAGTTGTTGTATTTCAAAAAACATTGTTAACATTATTTAAAATGAATAAGAGGTATAAGGTATGTATTACACATTTATATTTTTATGTTTGGTGACATTTGAACTTTGGACAAATGATATGGGACAAAATATAATCCTACTAACAATTCTCCCTATTACCTTTAAAGTCAAAGGTATATGACATAATGCAAATTTACATTTATATGGTTCATGAGAATTCAACTTTGGGCAAATGATATGGGATAAAGTATAGTCCTACTAATATAACTCCTTGTTGTTCCTTTATTAATTAATTCATGGGTGCCTTAATAGCTTTTTTTCTTTGTATAAAGGAACCAAATTGATGGGAACATAGTGGGAAAAATAAAACATCCCAAAAAAATCTCCCCCATTGTCCCCAATCCAAAAAAAATTAAACCCCCAGAATGCATGTTGAACCTTCTTATTGGTTACATGAATTTATTTTTTTTGAAAACTAGTGGTCACCATGTTAAATTTGGGCTAATACCCTTTCTTCAAAACATGGGTACTTATAATTAGGCTATATTGGCTAGGTACCTATTGTGATAACTATTAATTAGTTGTAACGTGTGCTTCAATTTTTATTTATTTTTATTTGGTGTAATGGGTTTTATTGATTGGCCCAACACAAAAAAAATTTGAAACTTTGGATACGGGTGAATGCACACTAAGGTGTAGTACTTTCTAACATACGTGGAATCCATGCTAGTGTTAAAGTAAAGGTCCATATACATTGTAGCAAAATACATTATATTGCACAAGTCATATAGCAAAACTAAATAATCAATGATAGATAATTGTATCAAAGATTTACATTTAAAAATCAAAATTTGAATTGTTAATTCAAATGAATAAATAACTTTATAAAAAAAATCATATTTCATTATATATCTCAATTTATGGTTTCAAAATATTTTTAAATTGTTTTTCTTTGTATCAATGGCATCACACTACTTTCTATGTCAAAAAAAATCACTCAACTAAGCATTTTAGTAAATATAATGAGTCCATAATCATATGACATGGACTGTGATGCAGGGTTTTTAACATTTCAAAAGTCCAATATGTTATTGTAACTCAAAATCTATTTACGAAATTCATACAATGTAATCATATCATATGTAATATTATTTTTTTGAGTCCTTTTAACATATTATTTGTTTATATTTTGTTCCATGGCCCATGATTGATAATTCAACAAGATGTGATAAGATTGTGTACCTTAGTGTGCTTTCACCTATATTCCCCTACATAAAAGCTTTTACTTTCAAAATAAAATTATAGTTTTGAATCTTGCCTTTTGGTGCATATATAGGTTACAAGAACACACCTTTTGACAATGACATGGGATGAAAGTAAGGTGTTATTGGGAACATATTGGGAGCTCAGGGAACATGTTGTGAATAACAAAAAATTTAAAAATCCAAGAACTTCCAACCTTCCACAAAAGAAAAAACAAGATAGGATAAATATATCAAAAACTTGGGAAACATGTTGGGAATTCATTGGGAACATAATGGGAACAACAAATTTAAAAAACCCGAGAACCTCCCCCTTTCTGGTGCGTTATTTAAATGATATGGGATAAAAATGAAATGTTATTTTGAACATTTTGACAAGTTGGGAAATACATTGGGAATTCTTTAAGAACATGGTGGGAACACATTGTGAACAACAAAAATCCAAAAATTTCAAGACCCCCCCCCACCGCCCCCCTCTCCCCAAATCCCCCAATCCCCCACCATCCTAAAAAAATAATATAAGGTAAAAACCGTGTGTTGTTGGGAATTACATCTTGGAAACTTGGGAAACATGTTGAGAATTCATTGGAAACATAGTGGGACACATTGTGAACAACAAAATCCCAAAAATCCAAGACCCCCCCCTCCCCCCTCATCACAAACCCCAAAAAACCCATGAATTTCTAAAGTGCATGTTGGATCACCTGATTGGCTAAAAATAATTTATATTCTTAATTGTTTTTGTCCCTAATTTTTGACCTAGTCTAATGACCCTTTGGAAGAACATGGGTACCTATTGAAAATAAAAAGATCCAAAAAATTAGGTACATTAAAACTTTGATCAAATAATCTCTATAGGTGTTATTCTAAAAGTACTAGATTAAGTAGTTTTTATATCAAATTAATTAGTAGGACTTGATCTATTACTTTTTATATCACATTGATTAATATTCACTAATAAAATTATTGGTTTTTTTTATTAGCAAATCTAGTTTTAAAATACCTAATTTGGACAAGTGTTGAAAAAACCACTCTAGGCAAGTGGTAACTTAGCTTAGCCTATTTTATTTTACCTACTTTAACCTAACTTAATACATCCTATTTAATTTACTTAGCCTACCATACCTACTTTAACCCCTTAAACATGTACATAAATTATAAGTGTTAGGAATTGGTTTTTTTAATGACTAACCCTTCATGGTATTGATAATAGTACGAGATGTTTCTACCCTCCAACTAGTTTTGTCTCCTCTAATCTTTACATGGTGGAAGATATCTTCCAAGCAAGTGCATTCATCGATGTTCCTTCACTTCTATGTGCTTGAAGTTTTTCACCCCAAAAAGGGTATTCCAACTTCTCATCTCCATGGTGTTGTCCGACTACTTTGTCCCTCCTCTTCCCTTATTTGGCCATACATCTCAATTTGCTATAATAACCTTATTGGAATTTTTGTAGATAGTTTTTCCACATCTCTTTATACAATTTGATCTAATTGTCTATTCAAACTCCTTCTCATTACTTTAGTCACGATGGCTAGTAGGTAGTGCACTATTGCAAATCACCCCACCCCAATTGCTATTAATGGTGAAAGTTTTAGTTTGTTACAACTTAAAGATTAATAGTGGTAGTGTAGACCAATACCTAAGTTCTCAAAACATATGCTAATGTTGAAAGTTTGAATTCACAAATTTTGAATAATCTAATAGATCAATATGAATAACTTTAGTTGGATGTTGTCATAGATGAAATATCTTTGGTTGGAAGAAATATGTTTAATGTTATTGATCAAATATTATGATGGATAAAACATATTCATAGCAAACAAATTGTTGGCCTTGACAATCATAGTCTCAAGTGATATTTACCAAGATCCACGTGTGAAGGGCAAATGGATATTTGAAAAGTCTAATAATAGGCTTGAAGCTTTAACTCCAAATTTTTGGCATGATCACATAAAATGTTAGGAATTACACACGGTCATCTATCAAAATGATAGGGAATTCGTTCATATACTTAATAGATTCAAAATAACATCTTATATCCAAATAAACATCAAAACACTTTGAAAAACACATGTTTACAAACACCTCCAAATAACTCCAAAATATCACATTTATTTTACATTAATAAAACATGTAATCATAATGATTTGGTATTTCGAAAACTAATAGGTCAAACTTTCATTATTAAAGCTATAAATATTCTACATCATTTAGTACCATCCACCTACCATTTACCAAATGACCCCAATAAAACTACATGATTACATAATATATTATGAGTTAAAAGAAAAAATGTTCATTAAATTGTGTGCAACTACTAATGATGTACTTATTTAATGGACCTAATGGTTTGTTCAAACCAACAACTTGCATGAACAATAAGCCATACATTTGGATTGACTTTATGAATCCCAATATAGGTTTTCACACACAACATAAAAACGCATTTATGTAGAGAAACAAAAAGTTACAATCAAAATGGACACCCACAGAACATATTGTTAAAGAAAGACAATTAAGCAAATGACATATGTCATTAGTTGAATATGATTTTCAATTCAACCCTAGAACAATGCACTAGTTCCAAGGGTTGTTGTTGGATGAAATAACAATTGACCCTTCATTTGTTAATAAAACATGGAGCTTATACAATTCTCTCTCATGTATGTACCCAAAAAAAAGACCTCTTCTTAACCTAGATTACAAGGTTCAAATTTTCATGTCGATGAATGTATCATTCAAAGAAATGAAAGACTCACAACATTTGTTAATTGGCAACTATTAGTTCCAAGGCTAAAAACATATCATGTTATCATTCAAAAGTCTTAATATTAATTCGTTGCACCAACATTTATCTTCAACATGATCATAACTTACAAATATCCCACATGTTATGTCGTGAAGAAGCAAGACTTAAAAGAAAACATCTCATTTTGATATGACAAAATACAATCATATATGCATCTTTGACAACCGTGACAATATAATGATGTACAACAACAATGTAACTCTACAATCATATAGAACAATGATGATGTATATCAGATCATGATTTATTGCAACAACTTTTATATCTAACATTGGAAAAGCCATACATTTGATTTCTTTGTATAAATCTCATTCTACTTCTCTTACAAAGGTTTTGGAAATACGACATGAATTCATCATTGTAACACCAAACTCATGTCCCACAATTGTTTTTTGCACAATTCCATCATTAATAGTGCTTAATAGCCTTACATGGTTCATCGACTTCTCCATGAAATTCTAGAGTTTATCAATCTCAAACCTCCGTATCCATACTTCCACAACACAAAATGATTCATCATTTGATCATATATGCACCAATGTCCTTGGTAGTGAATTCTTGGTAGATGCATTAGAAGCTTACTACCAAGATGATTGTAAACCCATGTACATTGCATCCAAACTCCCTAACAATTTGCCCTTGTTTAATAAACAACAACAAAACCTTGGTTTCTACTTGAGCACACACATACGCCATATATGCATCATGCATTTCATACTCTGTACCAGGACAGAGATACATCACAGTCCTCACCAGCTTGTTGTCTAATAAGCCACATGTCTTATGCATCAGCAAGTGAGTTCAAGAAACTCTTCGGAGCCTGACCAATTGTTCCCTCAGAAAGCCCCTAAAAGGTGCCAGGTGTTTAGGGGTTAAGAAAACTTGGAACACTATCCAGTTCTAAATCCCAGACAAACCAATATTGAATCCTATGAAGGCGAGCAAAAAGCCCTTCAACATGCACAGAAAATGTTGTATTCTCTCTTTGGAATTGTGGGTCCAGCTAAAATCAATCAAGAGGTACATCAATACATAAATATCTGGGATGAGACCACAATCATAGTTGGCAAATATAAATGTGATAGACCCTCCATATATCTGTCTGCACAACTTTGCATATTGAAGATAGCAAAATGGAAAATTTCTTGTGTTTATTTTTAGCATTTGCAGGAACCCAAGTCAGATATCTCCTTCTGATCCAAGTGAAACTATGAACTTACAGTCTCCATGATACAACCTACTCAGACCACAGCGGCTCTGATGAGGAGGAAACCTTTTCCAGTCTTTAGGGCAAAAAAAAGTTAGGAAATATTTTCAGTCTGTTTACCACCTCACACTTTCAAGTCAGCACTAGCGGAGTGTATATACATCAATACGCATGTCATCTCCAGCAGCATACAAAAGGTTTCTTCCATTTGCCCACTTCAAGTCATGGTACCTACCAATGCGTCGGTTGTCTTTAAATGGCTCTGCCAGTCGGGCTGTTGGCCTTGGATTTGAGAAGTCAGCAAGATACAGGCCCCGTAATGTACTCACTGCTGCACAGTTTGGCCTACCTCCCAAAGCAACTTTCAATACAGCACTGTCATCAAGCTGCAATGATGCTACTGGCGCACTCCCACCCTGCTTGACAACAACATCCTTAAATTTTTGAGATTTCAAAGTGCTTGTGATCAAGCTACTTGACAATTTATGAACTGAAGTGTGTGGTGGGTTGGGTTCACAGCAAGGCATGAATAAAGTTAAGCTTACCTGATTGGCCAAAGTTCGAAAATCCCATTGAAGTACCCGTGTGTCCATACCAGCAGAGAGAAAGAAATTTGTGTCAATTGCATCAAGACATGTAATCATTGCATCATGGGCTTGGAGTCGTCCAGTCTTTGAAACAGTACCAAACATTCCTGTGGCCCATCCATGTCAACACCATATGAAATTTCAACCTTCCATACACAAAGCACAACTACTACTACTATTACTACTACTACTTGATACAGGTCTTTTCCTAGCATCCACTTCAACAATCATTGACAGAATATCTCCCAAGGAAAGCCTTTCTGCATCACTAGCTGGAGGTGTTCATTTTGACTGGTGGTCATTTCAGGCAGGAAAAACAGATACTTCGAGCACTCACCAACACAACGCTCCCTCCGCCGATCCCAGACACGTATAGTAAAATCTCGGGAGCCAGACATGAAAATGTTGTGATTTGGAGGAAACAAAGACACACATGTGATCAAATCCTGCAAACAACCAAAATATATCAAGACAGTCAGTTGCATACAGCAACATCACCTTGGAAATTGAGAAAACATCACCACCAAAAAGGTTGGGGTGATCTAGTCAATTGTACATCCATTTTGCCTCTTAAAAGAGCACTAATGGGCCATGAGCTTGAAATCACAATAGACAACCAACCATACACATTAGCACTTGCAGAGTTGAGGGAGAAACAGCAAGCAATACCTCATGTTCTGCATATTGTCGAACAGGTTGCAGATTGGCGAACGAGGAAGTGGCATTGATGTCATAATAACACACCCTCTCATCAAGCCATGGTCCAGACCTGTCAATTGGAAAACAGTTCAGATTCTCATCTTTAGTCATTGCTAGACCAACATCACCAGTTACAATCAAGCACCTACAACTTCTTCAACATCTGCTGCTAACTTCTCAAGGGTGATAAAGGACTTACCCTTCAGGAGCTGATGTGTGCACTGTCTCCCCCGTGACAAATGCATGCTCCATTCCACCCATAGCCTAGATAACATAAAACACTAATTGTTATCTAGAACCCAGTCAAGAGAAGAAGTCACCACAATTTCCCGCCTAAGAATTGGGTACTACCAAAGACCACTTGCATATGTTTCATGATTATGGTTCTGGTATAGGGGTCGGTTAAACCTTGATACATGCAACTAGTTTAGAAGAATCTTTTGATAGCATGCCCTGCTCCTTCCACCCATGACCTGCTGCTCCATAGCGTTGGATACAAGGTGGGGGTAACAGGCGATTTCCCCCTTGGGCAGATGAATCCTCCTACACACCACCCACCATATGAGGTCACAAACCAAGTTAATACATGCCAGTGTTTTTTATAGGAATTTCTGTTTGCATCCAAAGTGGTAATCAGCATAGGAAGATGTAGAAAAGGTGGCAATAACCCCTAGGAAGATTTAGCCAAATCTGGCTATAAACCAGAAATAACATACAAATCTTTAATCATTGTTCTATATTTTTGGCTACACAATGAAAACCAAGTATATGAATCTGGTGATTTTTACTTTTCTTTTCCTCACTTCTGGCAACTGAAAACCTGCAAAATCAATTCTCTGAATTTTGAATTTTCGTTTTCATTTTCAGGTGAAATTTCACCAGTAAAAAAAACTTTGATGCATGCTTCAAACAGATACTGAAAAATGGAATGTCCATTGGTTTATGGAACTAACTGAGAGCTTCAGACAAGGTCAACAAGTTCACTACAGAAACACTGATTGCACAGATAATGCAGATATATGTGGGCTACCTTTGCAACACCACAGACAAGCAACATTTGGTGCGAAGAATTGATGTCCATGGAGCAAGCATAGTGGGAAGCCATATCCACTGTCTCGGATACCTACATTATCACTGTCAAGAATGAGCGATAACATAGAAAGGCAAAGCAAGAAGTCATCCAACCTGGAAAAAGCTCAAGATTTACAACTGCATGCATATCTTGGCTATGCAACAAATTTTAGTTGGAAATTTGGTAAGTAATGTTCATACCACAAAACAGATTAGGTGTAAATTGAGGCTTTTGTGAGAATTGAGAACCATGATAGTTTAAACAGTTTATTCAAATGGGTCATGTAAACATGTCAGCAAAAACATGGAGAGATGATGAAGCAACCATGATAACAAATGGGGATAGGAACATACTTTTCCATCTGCTGTCCACACAATGAGAGTGCCATCTTTTGCCCCACTAATGAGCTGGTTGCGTTTATCATCTGCCACATGCCCATCAAGGATTAACCATGTGAGAAAGAGTCCTTGGCACTTGGTCAGAATCAAAGGAAGGATAGAGAAGTCTACAACACCCAAGGGCAGCATAAACAAGCTTATGGCATCAGGATAAAAGAAAGTTTGTAAAAAGAAGTTCAGACGCCAACCATAAGACATTGCAAATATGGGGTTTTGGTGACCCCTGTAGGAGTCTGCCGCATGTAAACCTGGCAACCCCTCCTCAAGCAAACAATAAGAAATCAGTATGACGGAAAATGGAAGAAGCCAAGCTCACTGAAAGTCAAACAAGAATATCCAGAATGACATGTTGAATTTGGGATCAGTTGCGCCCCAAGGTTCAGAAAAAGAGACCAGATGAGGCAGGAGAAGCATCAAGAACGGATCCTTTGCCAGAATCTCCCTGTGACGACATGGTGGCTGGTGTGGGTTGCTCAGGTTTCGGGACCACTCCCGCAAGCATAGGTCGACTCCAGTTCATGCTATCCTCAATGTAATTTATGTCATACCTGTCACCACCATGCAGGAGGAACTACTGCACAATTTAGTGGATGAAGTAGGCTATTGAAGCCACAACATACTCACCATCAAACATTCTTTCTCTTCATCTCAGTTTACTGGATGAAAAACCAATAAAAATCTAGAATAAAAAAGACTTACTGGAATGCATCTTCAGTGACACTGTGAAGCACAGCATTAAGTTCTGCCATCGTATTCACATCACATTTGTCATTCAGCTGCAACACCCATTGCAGCCAAGGTCAAACACACAACTCCTGATCAAACCTGCAAAGGTCAGGGAATCACAGAAAGAAAACCCAGCCCTAACTGTACTCCACTTTTTGACTGCAACATGAAGGACACAGTGCAGAAGCAAAGTTGCAGCACCCAATTGATCATGCAAACAGCTTTATCCTCAATGCAGCAATTGATGTCAAGGTCCAAATGTAAAGTACCTGTTGCACACACAACTCAACGGTCTTCCCCAACATGGTTATGGCTGCACACCGTGTATCCGGTTTCCGTAGCATTGTAATAATGGTAGTTACAGCGCCTGCAAACACATGGTATCCGAAACCCTCTCATGCAGTGATATATATCCACAGTTCAAAAGAGGCAGATAGGTACTACACACATGAAAAGCTTCCATCAGTTACATTTGGAGTGCCAAAAAAAGACAAGAAGAACAAGCAGGTTTACCACTTATGGAGACAAACTCCATTTTAACTAGAGCAGCAAAAGCTTCCGCATGTGCAAAAAACTCCATGCGATTTGCCTCCACTGGTCTCTTCGTTGTCAACTGCTTCAACACCTGCACACTCGAAAATGCACAATCCACTCAGAAAGGTGATACTTTGCTGCCGTAACCACAAAGTAAACCCATGGGCTTGCTTCCATTTCAAACCAAGTAAAATGTGTCACTTGGAATGAAGCTTGAAAGCAGCAGCTCTTCAACAGAAAGTCAGGAGCTCAATGACATTTGCCATACCTTTGGAATCAGCAAATCACGCATTCTGGACTTTGCAGGCTCTGGAAGACTGCAGTCAAATCAAACCAGACACCAATAAGGCAGGGCTCATAGATGCAGTAACATGTCTCCCTTCAGCTAAAAGACAGAATAGGCATGGAGACATATCAACATGGCTTGACCTAACTCACCACAGCTAACATAGATATGAATACAGACAAGAAAAATGCAGACCAAAAGATGGAACAGAGAGAAGTGGAAACATTGAATAATAAACATGTGCATGTCTCTCACGAAGCAATCCTTTTTCTTTTTTTTTCTTGTCATGGACCTGCGTAGAAGATACATGAAGGGCACCACACTTTGTTGCCGCAGCACCAAGTCAGGACTGAAGACAACTTGCAGAAAAGCTGCCTGAAACTCATCCAATATCTGCACCCACAACACATTTTCACTACTTCCCTGTGCAAGCAGGAAGCTCAAAACAGATCAACACATAGATAGTGTCTATAGAGTAAAGAAACTTATGAATTCCTTTTTTTAGGGTTTCGAGCCTGCGAAGTCAGGATCACAGCATTTTTGTTGGAAGGCAGAATTGTGCAGTCATCTTCTTCTGTACCAGGCTTCAGCAACACAGCTTTAGAGTTTCTCCGAAAAACTCTTCTCAAGGTATTTTGTAAGAGAGCCACATTTTGCTACTGCCCTAATTCAGAAACTACCAAAAGGCAGCAGCCCCTCACCACCAATCAAAACCAAAAAATGTCTCACAACTTTTTTTCTTTTTTTTTTCCAGGTGTTGCAGTTTTCAAAAAGCAAAAGAGGACTTTGGGATTTGCCACACTGACTGTTTCTGATGAGAGGTTCTCTGTGAGAAGAGTTGCAATTTCTGTGCCCACTCTGTCAAGTTGGGAAGTATCCTCAAGCCTTGATATGAGAGCTCGGAACAGCTTCCCTATATCCCGAGTCTTCACATGTTCTGTCAAGACCCTAAAATCCCCCACAACATCCCAAAATACAAACCGAAAAAAAAACCCCCTGAGGTTAAGAGGGAGGACCCATCAAAACTTCTCAAAATGTGAAGAAATTGCAAGACCATCAGAGATGAGAAAACAACAAAAACGAGGAATTCTTCTGATTTCTCCATCCCTCACTTCCTCCTTCATAATATGACTTTCTGAAATGTGGACAACTTGCAACAGTTAAAAACAAGGGATTCTTCTGATTCCTCCATGTCACTTCCTCCTCCCCATGTCTGTTAAAATTTCATTTATGCATCATAGAAGCTCTTAAACAACAGCCAAAAAAAAAAATACCACCACCGCCCCCCCCCCAACAAGAAGCTCTTAAACCACAGCAACAAAACACCCATCCACAAGAAGCTCCCTTAAACCACAGCAAAGGGAAAAAAAAAAAAAAAATCCCGCCCCCCACAAACTCTTAAACAAAAAAAACACCAACACCAAAAACAAACAA
>Ga0116231_10007930_pt1 | contig 19001 bp, 18 predicted proteins | sample S1TSphgellanicum_2_FD_89695 | JGI IMG/M metagenome (GOLD analysis project Ga0116231, IMG submission 89695) | Host-associated microbial communities from peat moss isolated from Minnesota, USA - S1T2_Fd - Sphagnum magellanicum MG | ecosystem: Host-associated > Plants > Peat moss > Unclassified...
AGAAATATAGGAAGCAAAGGTAGTCCATTGCCTGAAGGTTAGGACAAGCTGGTTCTTTGAACCTGCAATAAGAAGACCAAGAAGAAACCTTACCCAGTATATCTCCAGACTTGCTTGGCCTTCCTTACAGACTTTACAAATGCGAACCTTCAAATGTATCACTGCTTGAGTCTGACGAAGGACACTTGCACAGAGTTCAGCACAGATTTAGAAGCAGGATTGCCAGCAGAGTTCTATTCAAAATTACAATTAACTTCTGGCCTGAAGCAGTGCCAAATGGCATTTACTTAGATTCTTATAGAAGTAGAGAAACTCTAACTTGACCAGTCTGATTATGGCAACCACCCTGGCCAAAAAGAGCTAACACATTTGAGAACTTCCAACCAGGTCAAAATTGATATCCTCCTCTTCAGGTCATGCATAATGACACTAACAAGCAAGATTTTTCAGACCCCTGAGACATAAATTGGAAAGAAGTTCCAGAGCCCCTCCATCCAGTGCAGGGGTAAAGACTAGAAAAAAATCCCCGAACCTGGAGACGTTTCAATCTAACTACAGCAACATCTTCACATGTGAATGAGCTCAGTAGGGCAGAATGGAATACTCTGAAGGTACAAGAAACTCAAATAAACTAGTTTGGGGTATTAGCCATAAAGCAAGCATTAGCCTGCTGCAGGTGTAGACCTGTGCACCGACCCTGCTGCTGAGATACACTGAGTTCAGCACGAGCAGTAGTGTCTGAGTAGCAGATACAGGGTAAAAAGCATCTACTCTTCATCCCAGACATTTGCTAGTTCACTGGGCTCTGTCTGGTTAATATCCAAATGAGCTTTGCGACGTTGTTTAGCTTTCACCTTTTTGGCATATTTACCAGCCTTTTTCCTCTTATCCCGTGATCGTTCCTGCCAGATCCAGTCAATCTCCCGGGTATGAGTAGTGGTTCTTAATTTCCAAGTTTTGCAGTCTAATGGACATTGATGTCCAATCTCTGCAATCCTAAGCAGAAGCATCAGTTGAAAAGATCCCCAGTCCTGGGTGTAAGTCTGACAACGTCTAGTGTCTGTGACATACATTTTTTACAGGTGTCTGTCAGCCCTGGTGCCCAATACAATCTAGAATGATGCAACAGAAAGCCTAGTATGCAGTCGAGCACAATGACCTTTTTCTGATCTTCCAGATCTTCAGGAGGATAGGGCAAAGAGCAATAAAATAAAGAACTTACAGTATTAGGAGACACATAGAAGGGATTTTCATAAAGAGTTTGCCCACCAAAGCTGCCACTGAATATTTTGATAGGGTTCATGCAGAACCTTGGACCAACCTGTGTCAACCCTCCAAACATGAGAAACATCAGTACTTTGCCTAGTGCTTTAAGTCCAAATGCATCAATTCTGCAACCAAGCCACCCAACACTGCTATGGATCTGAGAAACCACTACTGGAGCAGCAATCCCTTTCTCATTACCAGCTTGCTGGAAATAACAACAGAATGCACATGTCTTGTAAACAAGTTCAGGCAGACTAGAACCTCAATAAGAGTTGTTTTCTCCATTGCCTGCTTCTCTAGTTTGTTAGTACTGGTTTGAGCTGGCAATGATATCTGCACAAAGAAGATTCATCATCCACAGCAATTCAGTCCCTTCACCATCTATCTCAAGCCACAATCCAAAACCTCAGATCAACTGCAGCAATTATACCTAACTAGTACACACTGAAGCACATGACATATGGAGGATTACACAATATTCTCCACCTGAACAACACACCAGCTGGAAGGGATACCTGGTAGTTGCGGAACCAAATGTGGTTGTCCAAGACTGAAAATGTAAATATATGATCAAAGAATGGTTTCGACTTTCGGTGGTCCTTTGGTGTGCAGAAAACCTGCAAGAAAAGAAATTTGGACTGAGTAAGTTTCTAAATCAAAACCATCAAGGCACACTTAGTTTTAAGATAACAGTGACTGATTTACATGATGTATATATAAGGTGATTTCCAAGACCTGTTACCTGGGTGAGAAGCTCCTTAAGAAGCTGAAGGTGAGGATGCTGATCAAACTCGCCAGAGAAGGAAAGAATAGCTCGTGCTCCTTTCAAATGATTGCCTGTAAGCTTAAGCTCTTCCATTGTATGTACTGCCACCAACCACCATTTTCTCATAACATTGCATTCATGCTAAAATTGATCTAGATTGATGAAGATATCTTCATAAAGATCCTAATAAATTCTCCATGTTTATGATTTAATAGAATTGAAAGGCAACCCATGATTAAGAATTCAGATTTGAAAACATATCAGAGAACAGCAGAAAGAGGAAACCCAACCCTAACACATGGCCAGACTGAAAGCAAAAACTGGGGACCAGTCTCAACAAGATGGTGTGAGTAGAGGTCAATAGCATACATTAACCAACATACTCAGTTTCTGCTACAAGACCAGCAGTAACAAGAAGACTCAGTCAAGATGGTGGGTGTCTCAAAAAGTCCTAAAAAAGAGGAGAAGACAAAGGAAACCAAGAAGAAAGAAGCAAAAAGAGGAAAACCAATGAAGAAAGAGGAAAACAACAAGAGAGAAACAAGAATCTATGTTCGTGAAGACTCTGAACATTAGTATTCTGATATCTCCCTGCCTAGACTGTAGGTTTTGAACCCAGAATCATGACTTTGACATAGTGAAGCCATTAGGAAGCTGAACTTACAAGTCCAAGATACATGCACCTGCAGTAGAAACCAGATTGTAAGCCAGAGAAATGAATAGAAAACAGCTTATAGTCTGGAAAACTAAAGAACCTGCTTTGAGCAGAAACTTGGCAGAGGGTCCATTAGGTGATTTGGAGAGCCACATATACAGATCCTTCTTCTTCCTGCACTGCATCATCAATGACACAAAGCAACCCAAATGCCCACCACATTAAGATGCATGCCCAAAATGCAAGCATATATCCTACAGGCGCTTCTTGCTTATGCTGTAGGTCAAAGAGGAAAGATATATAGTGTAAGAGAGCAGAAAAAACCACATATTGCTACTGATTTGTCATGGGAATATGGTTCATGGAATGCAGCTAGAAAAGGGTGCAGGCCAAAGACAACAAATCCTCCACCCTAAACCCTAAACCACTTCATCAGTAGATAATTCCTAACTCACACATTAACCAATTAGGGTTCTGATTGTTCTGGCCTATGGCTTCATTGTCATCTTCTCTGAGTCCAGAAATGGCAACTGAAGCTGTGGCTTGTATTGCAGACAAAACTTGAGTCGCTGAAATGAAAAGAACAGACCTCAAAGAGTAGACAACTGGAGCATCCCTTGAGGTCCGTAAGTTCATTAAGGGTGGAGGATTTGTTGTCTTTGGCCTGCACTTTCACATCCTTTTTGCTGTGTGGTAGCAAGGCCATAACATCCATCATCAGATGACGATACCTGTATAAACAACAGATTCAAAAATCCTCAGAAGTGTGCAAGTTAGGATGAGGGGAACAAAAAAACGTAAGAGTGAATGGCAGCAGTTTGATAAACGTATAACAAACCTCTAAAATATCCAAGTGAAGGGCGTTTATAACTCTGTTAATGCACAACACGGCGAAGACAAGAAGGGGAGTGGCAGACCTGAATGTGATGCGGCGGGAACAAAGAACGAGGACCTTCTCCTTGTTCCGAAACACGGGCTTGTTGGCTCCTTCATCATCAGTCTGATGATGTCCGTTCTCCTTCCTCCCCAATAGTGTGCGCTTGCGCGGGGGTTCGGCTTCCTCCAGCGCAGCAACAGGCGCTGCAGCAGCCTCCACAACCTTCCGCTTCTTAGCCATCTTCTTCTTCCGGCCCCTCTCTCTCTCTCTAACCAAAACAAAATTGCCGACAAGCGCAGACGCGCACAGATCGACGATCGCTGCTCGGAATTGCGAAGACGAGTGTGGAGGAGGACAACAAAAGGAGCAACAGCAGCAAACCACAGTTATTGTGAATTTAGGGTTTCTTCTTTTAGGGTTTCGTTAGGGTTTCAATAGGGTTCTAGGATTTTTGAATATTTGAGCTTTCTAAAAATATTTTGGATTGGAATGGATGATAACTTCCATTTTCATGGGTGTAAGCATAATAAATGCGAATGTAACATTCATTTACACGGATGAGAATTTCTAATTGTTGGTTATCTTTACTTAAAATCGATTTTTTTTTGGAATCATATAAGGTCCAATGTATTTATTTATTTATTTATTTATCTATTTATTATTTTTCCCGAAAATTTATTTCCATCCATTGTGACCGGATGTAGTATTGAATGGTGACAGGTTTTTTGAACTGCAATAATAATAATAAAAATAAATAATAAAAAGAAAAAAAAGCCCAAAAAAAAATCCAAGTCTCATTTGTGACTATTTTATTTTATTTAAAAATTGAGCTTTTTCTTTGGGTCAGAAAATAGGGAATATGTCACCAATTTTGATTTTATTTTTTGCACCTTGTCAACATATTTGTCTTCCCTTCACAATTAGTTGCTTTTTAACAATTAATTGCTTTTTAATCCATTACTTGGCCTCTTCATTACTACTCATTATTAGTGACAATCAACTAATGAACTAATGCAAATAAAAAATTTTAAAAAATTTGTGAAAATTAAATTCCATTCAAATGGAAATTATAAAATGACATTTACATGCAAGTAGAATCAAATTGAATTAAAACTCTTGAATTTAATTGAAAAATCTTCTCATAATTATGATGTTGGAAAAAATAATATTTAAGACATAAATCCAAAATGACATTTTGTGAATTCCTTTTTGATTTGGGAATCGGCTAAACCTATTTTTCAGTTGGGGGAATGTCATATCAAAAGACAACTTATGAAACCTAAAGCCAACCAAAATATAACTCTAACAAAGCATTATGATTGAAATTAATAAATTTAAGATTGTTTTTTTTTTTTTTTTGTAATTATTCATCTACAATACATGGATGATTTAAGGAATGTAAGAACATAGAATAATCTTCTTATGGTTTCATTCACGTTGTTTTGATGATACTTAAATTATTTTGTATGGATATAATATTTTTTGTAATTAATTTTGTATTTTCAGAAAATAAAAATTTATAAATTTCACTATATGTTATTTTGTGTCATTAATATTTTTTGAAATTCTTAATTTGATAGATAAAACATTAATGAAAATTCAACTCCCATTTTTGGCAAAGAAAATTGCAAGAAATTTGGTGAAGATTTTGTGAGTTTTTTTTTTTGGTACTCACCATGCAACTTGCTTACTTGCATACTATATAAGGTAATAAAATATATCTTTGTATTGTGTTACTAAGGCAGTATACCTCGTTCACGTGGGTGAAATGTTTTTTTTTGGGGGGGGATTTGGGGCCTCCAATGTGGATACCATGGTTAGTAAGTTACTTACCAAAAAATAAGATGAGGCCACATTGGGGGGAGGGGGGAAAGAGGGGAGGGTTAAAGGAGTTTGATTTGAAGGCTTTTTTAAAAATTTAGAGGTGGTGGCCAGATTTCCACAAATAGGCCAAGGAAACATGGGTGCACCCCCCCCCACCCCCCCCCACCCCCCCCACCCTGCCATCACAAATTTAATGGGTCTTTTAATATGGGAAATTGCTAACAAAATGTCAAGATTCCTGGGATGGTTCTATTATCAGTGTTGGAAATTGATTTTTAAAATTTTATTTTTCAAAAAAAAAAATTCCCTCCTTTTGTGCCAACCATTTTTGTAACAAGCAGGCATTTTGTAAAAATATATACACCATTCAAACCTAATATAATACAAATAATCGTGTTTGTTTGTTGGAAGTCTTCATGCCTACATACAAACCTACCCTTCCCCTCTCTATACCTTGTAATAAACCTACAATTCCCTCTTACGAATGTACTTCATCCATCCCAACCTGATTAGCAAATTATGGTGAACACGGATAAATACCCATCCCTAGTACATTGTTAAGAGGGTGGAACTTGAAAGTGCCTAAGTGGTAATGAGGATTAGTAAAGTCCAAGCACATTTCAAATATCTGCTTTTGGATCAAGAACAACAAAGTCTATGTTGGTTTGTGGAAGTAAAATGGTTTTAAGCAAGTATTTGTGCACATCATGTTGTGCTTGACAAAATGCATTGCACACAATCTAACAATTGTTCTTGATTGATCAAATATAGTGATTGGTCCAAATGATTTGCTATTAGTAGTTTCTCACCTTTTATAATTTTAATTTTATGCTTATAAATTTTTATGCTTATTAGTGGGGCTTGAGAAATACTATGAGAGGCTCAAATATTGGGTATGGGTAGAGCTGCCCTCAATGAGTTATGTCCATTTTCATCATATACAGTCCTCAATTCTCTGAACTATTTTTATGCGCATTTTGATCATATATTAAAGTTATAAGTAAAATTGGGCGATTAGGGGGCAAGGACAGCCAAATTTGGCATAATAAGGCATCAAATGCGTAACTGAGAATGAAATTTTACAAAGCAGAATAACTGGGACCCAAACTAGTAATTTTTCCACCAATTTTGGTGGTAAACTGAGTTTCATCCCCTCTTTCCTTTTTCCCCTTTGCCTCCACTGCTGCTACATATATTTTCACTAAAATGTGGGACCAAGTGAAAAAACTACATCATATGGTAAGTCTCTTCCTTGGAGACAAAGTAGGATGAAGTTGTGAAATGCACACATAAAAAACTTATGCATGCAAATATGGTTGGTAGTTGCTGATTGGTAGTCTCCTCAAGTTCATGCATTCCCAATTTGAACTTCTGAATGTAAATACGTTATCACCTATATAATCAACACCGAAGACAGAGAGTATGGGTTATGAAGATGTCAGAATGTCCACTAACATTGTCATGGTCCACTACTGCATGCTGCCAGAGGTAAGATAATATGATACACACCCACACCATGGTCACATGGGCACGGGTGAAAAACCATGCACAAGAGCATGACTTGTCCATGCTCAATTGCTCCATCACATTTCTCTACATGTGAATGAATGTCCTTTGCTTGTGTAAGGAAACTCATACTACTTCAAAGTACATTCTTTTTGGGTAGAAGAGAAAAGATCTGTTCCTTCTTCCCTTCCTTCCCACTCTCCAATACACAAGAAGAAAATGTCACCAAGTTGAAGAAATGAATTGTTCAAACAACAATAAACGTCCAAAATGTGTTGGATAGGGTTTTTCTTAACACATTTCAACACACTTTGGGGAAATAAGTACTTGGGGTCGATTTTTTAAACAAGTTCTACATACACCTTGAGGATGTGCATCATAGAGCTAGTTTTAAAGTTCTATAGACTAATGCATAATAAGTTAATGTATCCTTGTTTGCTTCTTTGTTGGCCTTGCCTACCAAGAAGGCAAGGATATTGTGTTTAGATTCATTATAGAGTATTATAGTAGCTTTAAGGGATTTGGCCCCTAGTTAATAGGTCTATTTTTATATGAGGATTTTTGAAAGATGATATTTTGGCTTGTGTTGAAACTTGAGATTTGTGTTCTAGAGTCATAATATGTTGAAGCATTTTGGTTTCTTTCAGAAGGAATTTTTTGAAGATTATATTTTTGCATGGTGAAATATTTTGAGTTTTCATAATTCTTCTTTTGCCTTAAGATACCTTGCAATGCAAATGGCAAGCTCATAGTGTGACACACCCCTTGTTGGTTTTGGAGGAAAGGTTGGAACTTAGGAGTGTCCAATTTAAAGTTCTAAAAATTCATTCAAGACCCATGCATATTATTATGTGCTATTTATTTTTTCTTGGGAATTTTTTAATTTTTTCTTATCAAAGATTTACAAAGAGTTCAAGGTATTTGTGGATGCTTAATATACATATTACACATACCCCAAATTTAGTTTTTCACCTAAAAATCCCCAAAGAGATAGGCCTTGCTATTTTTGAAACCCTCTCCCATCTATTATTCGTGATTCTTTGTTTGTTGGAAAGCTCGGTGGTTTCTTCCCTTTACCATAGAGAGGCTTTTGTTCCACACGTTTCCACCCCCCAAAGTAAAAGAAGAAAAGTCTCCATTTCATTGTCACAACTCACATGGGCCCTCTTTCACCCAGGCGACATGCATTATGTGTGACTAGGTATTGAAAATAATGGGTTCTAAAAATTTATCGAAACCATTTGTCTCATCTTAAACTTTGTTACAGGTTTAAAAAGCTAGTATGACTCGGAGCCTCTCTCCGCAACCCCACCCCCCCCCAAAACTCGCACATAGCAAAGGAAAATGAGTCTTATCTCGGACACAACAATTGTGTGTCCGACATCAAAACATCGACCAATGGTTATTTGCTCCAAGGATGGCCTTCATTTGGAGCTAGCCAATTGCAAAGAGTAGGGTGACCTGGTGAAAGACAAGGAAAAGGGTTTTTTTTTTTTTTTGGGGTCCCTTAGGGTAGTAGTAGGGTGGATTTTGGGGGTCTACCTTAGGAAAAAAACAAAAAAAATTAATTCATAAGATGAAAATATTTTTGTCCGTATGAGGAGATTTTTTTTAAAAAAAATTTTTAAGCGTATAAGATCTCATCCTCCACCCCCCGCCCCCCCTCCGCACACCGCCCAAGAAAAACAAAAAAGAAAAAGGGCGAGTAAGAAGGTAAGTAGTGTGTAAGGAAACCCTTTTAAGTAAAAGAGGGATGGACACTCTGCGTCCCCATTGGTCAGAAAGTTAGAGGGATCTCGTGCTGCAATTGGTGGTTCACCACAGAGATGTTGACACGTGGAGAGATACGCAAGGTCCGGATTCCGCCTCCTCCAACTTCTGGGCCGGGTGTCTATTTTGTGATACAGCCAAAGTGGCGATCATCAGTAGGGAAGATTTAGCCAAATTTAGATGCGAGATAAATATGAAAATTTACAAAGTTTACAAAAAATTTAATATCTTTCTATATTTTGGATTACCCTGCTTTGAACCACGTATTAGAAATCTGGCGATTTTTTTCTAATTTATGGCTATTTAAAATATTTATAATTTTTTTATTTTAGCACTTTTAATTTTTAATTTCTCTTTTTGGCTACACATATAGCCAGCTGAAAAAAAAAGGGGGGCTAAGTTACTGTTCTGGCGAAATTGCAGATGGCAGTCACTAACTAATACACGGGTCACTACTTACTCTCTCACTAATCAAGTACTCACTCACTAATTCGATTTACTAACCCGTCTTGTTTTACACGCACCACATCTAACCCGTCTTGGTTTATGCTAGTAACAAGTCTAGCCCGTCTTGGTTCACACTCGTGAAGTCTAACCCGTCTGGTTTACGCAGCCAACAAGTCCAGCCCGTCTTGGTTTGCTTACTAACCAAGTCCAGCCCGTCTTGGTTTACACTAACCCACCTCGCACCTCTCAATGCTGCACGCACCAGGGTTCCTTCCCCGCGTTTCCGCGATGGCAGCGACAGACTGTTTGCCGCTGCTGCTCCTGCTCTTTGTGGCCATCACTCATCAGAAAATTTTATCTCAAATTCTGTTCGAAGTTGCGGGGGATTGGTGATTTTCAAGTATTTTGTTACCTACTCATTTCGATCAGTTTTCTGTTTTTGTTTTTTGTTCCGGGGGTAGGGGATGTGGGTTGGGGGGGGAAGGGGGTCGTTTATCATGGTGCAGTCATGAATGGCTGACTCTCTGTCTGTGTCTGTCTCTGTGTCTCTACTGTGTCTGCTTTGCAGCTTGTAGTGGTGATGTGTTGGTTATTGACTGGTTTTCTGACCGGCCGTTCCCCATGTTTTGTTTCTGATGATGATTCGGTAGGGTTCTCTGTCATTGTTTTTCGTGGTAATAGATAGTGCAGAGGATCTCTCATCGAGCTGCCTGGACTTCACGGGTGTTAGTTCAAGTCTTGTTCTACAGGAATTGCTTGTTTCTTTCCTTCAGGGAGCTTAGCTCTCTCCTTAGACACAGTAGTACTATAGGGCCATGGACGGCTGCCGGAAGGAGGACGGAACTTTGCTAGACTTGCTCGCTGCAGAACAAGCTGCCATATCCAAACGCTTAGATATTGAAAGAAAAGCTCATTACCAGCCTTAAGAAAACAGAACAAAACGGAGAGGAGCGTCAGATCGAGGTCGGCTGTTTGAGGAAGGAAGCGCACAAAGAAGATCCCGTTCGAGAAAGAGCAGCGTAGGTTACAGAGAGAGGTGAGATATTTCCACGATTGCAGCACAAAAACGAGACCTAGGGTTTTGAGAGCTTCACGGCATTCCATTCGAGTTCAAGCGAGAAGAGAACTGTTGTTGCAACATGATGTTGGTTTCTGCGACATAGAGAGAGAGAGAGAGAGAAAGAGAGTGAGAGAGAGCTCTGAGAGGATGGCAGCATGTTCCATAGTTTGGTTTAGAAGAGATCTCCGGCTGGAGGACAATCCAGCTCTGATTGCAGCCGCAAGAATAGGATCCGTGATCCCTGTGTTCATCTGGTGTCCAACGGAGGACGGCCAGTTCCATCCCGGCCGGTTCTCGAGATGGTGGCTCAAGCAAAGTTTGTTGCATCTAGACATGTCCCTGAGGAATTTAGGATGTCCTCTGATCATGAGAAAGACACGCAACACGCTCAGTGTGCTGCTGGAGATCGTTGAAGCAACTGGAGCTACACAAGTGTTCTTCAATCATCTCTATGGTGAGTGAGTGTCCTTACAAACAATCCTTCAGAGATTCTTCCTCTCCTCTCTTATGTGATTTCACATACCCTAGTGTATTGCAAAACCAATGGTTTTCACAGCTGAGGTAAAAAGAACCAAATCTTTCTTGCATGATCAATGCAAGCACTGTAGGTGAGGAGGTAAAAGAACCTGTCAAAGTTCTTACTGCTTCACAAAGCACTCTTTGTGTTATCACTTTGTTTGGGGAATGTTCAGCATTGTTTTCTGTATGTGAATATCCATCTTGCTGTTGTGGAGATTTCTCCTCAAGTTCATGGGTATGTATGTGTGTCCCCTCTCACACAAAGCTTAGCATCATGTCAAAGAAGATGACAATATCTAGAGGACACAAATGCTCTCTAGCCATTCTTGCAAATTTACATCTCCAGTTGTGCTTGCATTTGCAACTATGGTACAGTGTAATTCTAATCACACTGTACAGGATGGTGCTTGCTTGAGGGGAATTCTGATTATGCTGCTGCTCTATGCTTCCATATAGAATTGAAAAATGTTCTTGGACTTAGCAGTAGTACTTTGGCTTTGGTGTTGGGAGCTTGTATTATGGTCGGAAGTGAAGGGAGCTTTCCCATTGGGTTTTTGGGTCTGCAGATCCAGTGTCCCTTGTCAGGGATCATAGTGTAAAACAAGGATTGGTTGAGCATGGAGTTTCGGTTCATTCGTGGAATGGAGATTTACTGAACGAGCCTTGGGAAGTTTATGATCATAAAGGACAAGCATTTACTACTTTTGATGCATACTGGGAGAAATGTCTTCATATGCCGTATGAGCCTGAAGCTCCGCTTTTACCACCAAGGCAATTGAGAGGAATGAAATGTACGACCTTTCTGGGAGTTTTTTTCTGACTTTGAGTTTGGTTGAAATGAGATGAGTTATGTGCTCTTTGCATGAAGCAAGTGTGCATTTGCCATCTGTTCCTATCTTCTTTTTCCAAGTTTGTTGTTTTTTTTTTTCCTGTTGCTGTGATTATCTAGTTTCCTGGTTGGAATATGATTACTTATTGATGGTGAATGCATATAACACGCATATTGATGGCCAGACTGACACAAACAGCCTCATTTTCCAGGTGAAATCTTGAGTTGCTCAGCTGAGGAACTGGGTCTTGAAGACTCGTCTGAGAAAAGTAGCAATGCCCTTTTAGCACGTGCATGGTGTCCTGGGTGGAGTTATGCCAACAAGTCATTGGAAGCCTTTATTCAAGGCCCTTTGCTTGAGTATGCTACCAACAGGCAGAAAGTAGATGGTGTGACCACATCACTCCTGTCACCTTACCTGCATTTTGGGGAGTTGAGTGTGCGGAAGCTTTTTTATGAGGTTCGCTCTAAACAAGTTGCATGGACCAGGGAGGGTAGCACTGTGGGGGAGCAGAATGTGACCTTGTTTTTTAGGTCGATTGGGCTGAGAGAGTACTCTAGGTACCTGAGTTTCCATTTCCCTTTCACACATGAGAGATCACTGCTTGCCAACTTGAAGTCATTTCCATGGCGTGCGGATGAGGGTTATTTCAAGGCATGGAGACAAGGGCGTACAGGGTATCCATTAGTGGATGCTGGAATGCGAGAGCTCTGGGCAACTGGTTGGTTGCACAACAGAATACGAGTCATAGTTTCGAGCTTTTGTGTTAAGTTTTTGCAGCTGCCTTGGAGGTGGGGAATGAAATACTTCTGGGACACCCTTTTGGATGCAGACTTAGAATGTGATGTCCTTGGTTGGCAATATATATCTGGCAGTTTGCCGGATGGTCATGAATTGGATCGAATGGATAATCCTCAGGTATTATTGTTTCCATATAATTTTGCACTTGATGCTGCTGTGAGAAATGGCAGTTGTTATACAAGGGCCTGCATGTTCAAGCTATCTATCTGATTCAGTTTGCAGTCTTTTGTTGCTTTACGATCATTGTTTACTGCCAGCATACTGATATGGTTACTTGATGGTGCATCAGCTTGAAGGATATAGGTTTGATCCAGATGGTGAATATGTGCGACGGTGGTTGCCAGAGCTTTCTCGATTACCAATTGAGTGGATACATCATCCATGGGATGCTCCTCTCACTGCTCTTCGAGCCGCTGGGGTTGAGTTAGGAACAAATTATCCCAGGCCTATAGTCGAAATCGATGTTGCCCGGGAGAGGCTTCAAGCTTCACTTGCACAGATGTGGGAAAGAGAGGCAGCCTTGAAAGCTTCCCTGGCAAATGGTGTGGAAGAGGGCCTTGGGGAAACCACTGAAGTTCCGGGTACAGGAGGCCCTTTCCATGAAAGGATGGATGTACATACAGTTCTTGTTAGACAGTTGCCATCTGATTCAAGGAGCCTCCTTAGAGACAGGCTTGTGCCAGATCTACCTTCTACATCTCAACTGCAGGCTTCTGCATCCATCCTGCACCAAAGCACGCTTATTGAAGAGGACATGGAGGAAGTCACAACCACATTGCCGCCACCTGCTCCATCTCCTTCGGCAGGTTTGTCTATGGCTGGGCTGTCAAATGCTCTTGAAGATCATGCCCATGATTTTGTAGACAGATCTCAGTCTGGCCAGGCTGCTGTACCAAGACTCAATTCAGATTTCAATTGCACAGCTGAGTCTGGAGTTGGTGGGAGTGCGGAAAGTGAGGGTGGGGCAGTTCCTGTCTGGTCACCATCTGTTCCAAGTCAGTCAGAACTGCAAGCTTCTGTGGAATGTCTTGTGCCAGAGGTTGCAAAAATGCAGCAGGGATCCCTCTCAAGGAGACTTACACAGCCTACACCGAGGTTAAACCAAGATGCAATGGCTCCCAACAAGGTTTGGCACTTGATGAGCAATTCTATAATTTCGATTGTACTGGAAGTATGGAGCTAGTCAAATAAAAACAGTGTCATTTTCTGTTGGAGACATGGGTGTTTTAAGCCACAAAAGAGTGTACAATTCCTTTCCTTGGTGGGAGTTCATCATTCTTCTTGTACTGTAACTCCTTTGGTCTAGCTCAGCTGTTCACTTCTCTTTCTATTAAAAATGGTTTTTCTACTCATGTTTCTTTTGCTTTTGAGATAATCTCTCTCATGGCACTGTTGCTGCATGCTTATTTGTACTGTACTGTGTTGTGCTTTTCTGGGTTTGCAGGCTAGTGAGGATGATTTCTTTGTACGAAAACAGGATGGCAAGTGGAAACGTGCCTTGAAGCGGCAGGCCAGGCAGAATGGCTGACCAGGGAAAATAGTGATATACTTGGAACTCAGCACTCACTTTTCCCGGCAGCCTTCTCATCTTTGCACCAATTCTGTTACATAGTGGTTATCTGGAAGAGAAAGGAGACACAATTTGCAGGTGGGGTCTGTGATTCAGAGAATTGGTATAGAACATGTCACTGGTCCCCGATTTCACCTTTGGAGGATGTGAGTAATTTTTGCTTCCAAACTGTCTGCAATTCATGTTGTGCTCCCATACAAAAGGGTGAGTTACAATAGATTCAACAAGGTTGTGGTTAGCACTCTTTAGTGACGAGGCCCAGTCTGAGTTAATGCTCAGGTTGAGAATGTGAGGAGTTAGGATTTGGAGATTTCCAGCAAAAACAAAAGCTTTTTAAGGATCCTCCTCAATATCAACTGGAGAAAACTTTAGAAGATAGTACTTTACAGGATGGCATTAGTGCGGTTACTGCAAATCATAATGCTGAAGTGACAAAAGACATGGAAGTATTTCCAATGAAGTAGTGTCATTACATTGCATTGTAGTTTGTTGTTGAGTGTGGCTTGCAAGAGAACAATGTGGTTTGTACATCTTCTTTCTCATGATGTGCCCAATGTTGGGAATGAATGGAAAGGTGTAGGGCCTGAGTATGGTCAAGGACTATCCCCAGTCTTACTTTTTCTGTTACTGAAAATGTTCTTGGTGTTGATGATCATGTGTCACAGCAAAAGAAGATGATCATTAGCATGTGCACATCTGTGATCATGATATGCCAAGGGCTGCATAATATTGGCAACCCTAATTGGAGCAATGTTTCTGTTGCATCTCCAAATGACTCTAAACATTCCCAGAGTTGGGTGGATGTCAGTGGTGGGAGTGATGGCAGCTAGTCACTGCTAAAATTTCATGGTGAAGGTGATTCTCTGATTCTTTGTGAGTGAACACTCATAAAGTTCTGACTGCACTCTTCTTGTTGTGTTAGTTAAAAGTTTTGCAGAACTGTGACACTATTTTATCTTCAGAGTTTTGTTGTGGACTTCTCTGTGCAATCTCAAAGACGTCTTCTCTAATGGTTTTACCTGAGGTAGTTTCTTGTTTGCACTAAGGTTTTAAATCTCACCAACCCTTTCACAGTGGGGGCCAGAATCTGGCATTGACTTCATTTCACATTGATAAAGAACCCAAGTTAAATACAAGGGTATAAGGAAGATCTGACTGCGCAGATGGTGCAAATTCAAGCTACAAAAGGGTGATAAATTGGTGGAGCTGGAGCTTGGAACTGACAGAGTGAGCAGAACCGTAGAAGCCCTTCAGCAAAAGGTGGAGACCTCAAGCATCGCCACTGTACTGAGAAATGGTAGGCTGATGAAATGGTAAGTAATAAATAAGACAAGTTTAAAGCAGTGTTGGGTCTGTTCCTGTTTCTGATAACCACCCAATAATGGTTTAAAGAATGTTTGGGCATTTCTAATAGAGCATGCAATTCTCATGTAACCATTGTCACTGGAATTAGCAATTTTAGGAATTAAAGGTATAACTTGCCTAAATGACAAGTGTTTGCAAACTATAAGGTAAAATGGATTGTTTTGTGTAACACAATTATATATATATATAAGCATATTTTGGAAAAAAAAACCATCTATGTTGAAAGATGATTTTTCCAACACATCATTTGGATCATTTAGATTATATGTTGTTTTTGGTAGCCAATTAACTTGTTCATATAAAAGTTCAAAAACTACATGGCTATTGAATCATGTTCAATGGGATATGGATAATGTAAAGTTTGACTACAAGTTTTTTTAATTATCTAGCAAAATTTTGGATCATTCTAGGAACCATTTTTCATAACATGATAATAAGGCATATTTTGTAAATTAAAAAGAATGTTTGGAAGTAAATATTCTTTCACAATTGGGTTTTATTATTAAGGTCTTTATTCACACTTGCATCAATTACTAGTCTTGTTAACACTTGGGCCAATGATGCACACAAAGCCACACTAATGTATCTATTAAAAGGAAGGTACATATAACGGCGGCCCCCCGCCCCCCATTGGGCTCTTGTGATAATCAAAAAGCTTTTGACAAGTAAGGGTGCATGTCTAAGGTGGTTTTGTAATGTATAAACCTACAACGCAACAATTATTGAATATTAAAAAAAAATGTGATTTACATTTAAATAAAATCAAAACTAAAAATAATAAGGAAATTGGGTTACAAGTTTTAAATTATTGAAAAGCCTTCAATTTTTTTGCATACTTTAGTATGCTTGGACCCATCCATTGCCTCTTTGCCCAACATTAGATATTGAGCGCTTGAATCCAACAAAACTTTATGGGGTCGATATTGCTATGTCAACACCCCTTCAATTGGAACACACATTTTTCATTATGCAATACCATCATACCGTGAATAACACCAACTCTATCAATGGTTGGTTGTGTTAGAAGGTCATGAAGCTTGGCCATAGCTACATGCTACAATTCAAAATGAACCTTGGACACTTCTATTGGCTTGACCTTGAGAATATGTGGGAGAATTGAATTGATACCAAAGGGTCCTTTAACATAACCATCATCCATCATGTTCCCCCACCTTGGCACAATGTGACCATTAAATAAAACATGGTTGTCAACTGAAAACCAAGAGTAACAAATGTTTCAATGAAATACAACAATGTTTGGTATGCTCCTTTTGCCACCCCCAACAAGCTACTTGATGCCTTGGTTACAAAAATGGAATTAAGCCCCTTTTTTGATGCAACTAACACACCATCAAAAGTCAACACCTCCATAGGTTTAGGAACTATGGATGTCAACACGAATGACCATGGATGACGGACATGGTGTTGTGCCTCACCATGTCAAAGGTTCAATTTCTTATCAACACCTTATGGTTCCGATTGTTGAACATTCATTCAATGTGGATGTCAAAAACATTTTGATATACTTGGAAACCCTAACTTGTTTCCCATCATCATGTTTTCCTAACACATCTCACATAGTCTCATTTGCAACCATTGAACCTGAAAACTCGGTTCCCCGAAATATTTTGGTTGACATTTCAATTAAAAGATGGGGTGTCTTTTCAATCCTTCATTTTCCCTGAACCAAATGTATTGGATTTCACCTAGGTTACCATGTTCATAACTTAAGCCTCTAACCATGTAGATATCACCTCCATGATGTTGGGTTGGCTTGAGGTTGGCTTGGCAACTAAACCTTTGGTGGTCTCACCTTCTCCCCTTTTGGCCTTTCTTAAAACCTTAGTCCTTCCTAACATTGGTGGTTTATGATTAACCATGTTGCAACTCCAAATGTAGTGTGAAGCAATAATTCACATCATGCCATGAAGGATGTGAACATTTGTGAATTGTGTGATATGTTACATATCAAAATTTTAAATGGAATCATCTAGTTCAATGATGCCCATAAACCTTAAATGACAACAAAGTTAGTTTTGTTTTGTTTTGTAGTTATGAAATCCACCGAACATGGATGCTTCATATCATGTTCTTGGTGTCTTTTTGAAGTTCTTGATGAGGAGGAGTGCATGGGCTCGGTACACGACAAGTTCACGGTGCTGCGGGCTCGCAAAGGCCTGTAGGGCACTCAGCTTGGGCTCGACGAAGACCTGACTCCCGCTCAGCAGACCCAGAAACGAGCTGCTTGAGCCACCTTCAAGGAGGCCAAAGAGGCTAGCGAACGGGTCTACTGGCGTGGGGCCAATCTCTACATCAACCACAAAGTCGTAAACTCTCCTACTGCATAGGGGGGCGGGGGCCAGAGAGACTTGCACGTGTGCTTGTGGAACATCCATGGGGGCGCTATCACAAAGCTAGAAACACATGAACATCTGCTTGACCTATTTCAACATGTTGATGTTGTTGCTTTGACAGAAACACATCACTTCCCGAGCGATACATTCCTGGTCTTACCGGGGTTCTGCTGTTTTGATGTTGCCAGGGCTGTGATTCCACAGGGTGTCATTCGAAAGCACAGTGGAGGCATTGCGGTACTAATCAGGGAAACATTGGCAAATAATACTGCTGTTTGGAAGACTGCAAAGGATGGGACTAGGATTTGGCTTCACTTGGGCAATGCTTTCCAAAGGCCTTTGTTCTTGTGCATAATATATGCTGCTCCACAAGGCTTGCCATATGCGGACAGCAGCCTGTTTGAACACATATGCCAAGAGGTTGGAGAAGCCATGAGCTTAGGCGGTGTGCTTCTTGCTAGGGATTTCAATGCAAGGACAGGCACAAACATTGACTTCATTGATTGCAGTGAATTAGCAGATATGCTGCTAGTGCCACAGGCCATTGAAGACACCTTGCCCAACGATATGCTGGAGCACCAGAACCACGACACCGTCACGGCTAGCTGGCATCGTGAGTTCCTAGATCTCTGCAGAATTACTAGGCTGTTCATCCTCAATGGCCGCACACCAGGAAACATATCAGGGGTGTACACATGCCTATCCAATAAAGGTTTTAGCACTATGGACTATTTTCTTACGACAGTTGACCAATTAGAGGGTGTCAAACGCTTAAAGGTTAACTGTGATGAAAAGTACTCAGGTCATAAAAATGCGCACTCTAATCATAGACCATTGGTACTTATAATCACATAGTAGTGGCAACCCCATCCTGTTCAACAAAAGGCAATCAAACACCTACCACGTTTCAAATATGACCCTGCCAAAGCAGCCAAGTTTAGCAGGAATGTATAGCATAACATCGGTGTCTAGGCAAGCCCAGATGTACTTGATGCATCTGACGTACAAACAACAGTCAATTTGTTACAACAGTGCATCACACAATCTACAGAAGAAGTGTTTAGAAATAGACAAGTGGCGTTAGGAAAAGCAATAAAGCATAACCATAAACCCTAGTTTGACACAGAATGTCGCCAGAACCAAAAGCCAGTTTCCTAAATTGTCACATGCGCACCCAGATAGGCAGGTCAGACTTAAACAAATGAAACAGTTGTACAAAAGGATGAAACGTGTTTATGATGTGCTCAAGGCTAAATAGCTATGTGGTTTAGCGAAAATAGATCCTGTAGCATTCTGGAAGCAGTACCGCAAGCGCGCTGAAGGTGTCAATGGCATCACCAGCGAAGCGCTCAGGGATGGCTTCCAACAACTGCTCCAGCCTCCGGCGGCAC
>Ga0116231_10007932_pt1 | contig 18985 bp, 13 predicted proteins | sample S1TSphgellanicum_2_FD_89695 | JGI IMG/M metagenome (GOLD analysis project Ga0116231, IMG submission 89695) | Host-associated microbial communities from peat moss isolated from Minnesota, USA - S1T2_Fd - Sphagnum magellanicum MG | ecosystem: Host-associated > Plants > Peat moss > Unclassified...
AAAGGAAATTTCTTGTTCCCCAAAAGAAAAAAAAAAAAAAAAAACCCCCCAAGCAAAAAAAACCGCCCCCCCCCCCCCCCGGGGGGGGGGGGGGGGGTTTCGGTTTTTTTCTTCTTTGCTTTTCGCTTTCTGAGGTGTTTTGGTGGGTACCTAATGCTCGAGGACAAGGCAATGAGAAATTACACTTTTAAACATGGCCTTGGAATACAATTAGGTGATTTTCCGCAGTGAAGATGAAGACGCCTTCACCCATTTCTCCCTATTTTGGTCCCTTCATTTCAATGCACAATAACTCCCCTTCCCCCTTGGTACCACACAGCCCCTGAAACCAAAATTTAAAAAAGTAAATCTTTACATAATGTGGTTTTCTCCCCCTTGTGGCGGTGTTTTGGTTGGTAAGGTTCGAGGACAAGGGCATTACCAAAGGGAGAACCTGGCCTCAAGTTTGGTAATGCCCTTGTCCAAGGGTATCACCCCAGCATGTAAGGATGATGCAGAAATTTTCTTTTTCCTTTGAGGGTCAAGATGTGCAGAAAATGGAAGAACCTATTTGAAGGACAAAATAAAATAAATAACCCACATGCTTAGGCAAAAAGAAATTACAGTTCAAAAGAACCCTTTTGCTTAGGAGACAGGAAATTATAGTAGAACATGGCTTCCAAATATCACTATGAAATTTTGTACAGGTTTTTCCAATGAAGAAGAAGACCCCTTCTCCCTTGACAAAGTCCTCTTCACCCATAAATTATTGCTTCTTTTTTGTGTTTTTTTTCAATTTTTTGATGTAGCTGAATTGGTGATGACCCATAATAAAGATTTAGCCAAAGATGCATCATTGATAAGAAAATTTAGTCAGATTTGGCTATAAACAAGATATGAAAGTAACAAAAATAATAAAAGCAACTTTCTATATTTTTGGTTCCATACTGGAACTTCATAGAGAAAGCAGGTCATTTCCATTAGTATGTTTTCCCCAAATCTGGGCAATTAAAAACCCAAAAATTACAACTATTTTTCACATTTTTTTCTGTTTTAAAAAATTCCAAAAAAAAACAGCAATTCCCCAAGACCCTATAAATTGTTTATTATTGCAAGTAATTGTGTTGTGATCTTTTTCTTTTATTTTGCTTCGGGGAATTGTTTTGAGTGAAGAAGATCTTCCCTTCCCTTCCCTCAGACGCCCTTCCCTCAGACGGGAGGCAGAGAATCAAACGGATCGGAAAGAAGGTTCTTGTCACATTGTGTAATATGACAGGGGCTGGCCAGCTTCTGAAAAACAGCAACACAGGTCTGGAGGTTCGGGCGTCCAACACGCAGAAAGAAAGCCACAGTAGCACTGCATTTACATATGTACATAACTGACTAAACCAGCACTGATTACCCAATTATCACCGACCTCTGAAATATGCTCTGAACGGGCTTCTTAGCCTACGTACATAAACATCATAACACACATAAAGAATAAGAGTAAGGCAACCCACCTGACTCAACCTCAAAAAGGAAAAAAATTAAATAAAATAAATGAATAAAACCTAGCCTGGTCGTCTCCTACTGGCTCTCCTCATTGGTTGATGTTTAGAAAATAATTTCCTAACTGTGTGTGTGTTTGTCACCCCTTCTTTTTTTTCTTTTGGCCTGAGCTCATGCACTTGAACTCGGGGGTGCACTCACAACTATTGAAATTTATCAAAACGACAGAGGTATCCACCGAAATATATTGTGAGGATTTGGGAAGCCAATACACATGCTCTTTTGCTTTGTGTATATTTGTTGCCTCTACCGATCCAAACACAATGAATCGCATTGCAGATCTGGGGGCTGCTTTTTCTTTTTCTTTTTTCCAGCGTTGAGTGGTTATGAAAAACAGTAAACAGACCCATAAGTATCAGGGCGATTCTTAGTACCTATTCATGATTGTGAATCTCAGAAAATCAAATAATCGACTCATGTATATAATGAGGTTCCCAAATTTGTTGAAAAAACCAAATCAAGTAACCAAGTGATTCTCAAAAATCAAATAATCGACTCATGTACATAATAAGGTTCTCAAATTTGTTGAAAAAAAATTTCAAATAACCAAGTGATTCTCAAAAAATCAAATAATCTACTCATGTATATAGTAAGGTTCTCAAACTTGTTGGAAAAAAAAATCAAATAACAAAAAACCTAAAATCCAATGCTTTTCTTTACTGCTTCTTTCATAAAAGTCACAGGTTCTTTAAGGTTTTTGAAATAACCAAAACAATGGTTCTTTGATTCTTAGTTGAGAATATTCTAAAAATCAGAATCCATGATTCTTTAAAAATTCAAATAATCAATCACACAACACCAGGTTTTTGACAACAATTTTTGGGATTTTTTGTCTATTATTCTTTATAGCTTTTCCTTCATCAACTTTGAACCATCATTATTTCTGTTGTGATTTCTCTCCACTTTAATCATATTTTCCTGCTTACACTCTAAACCAACCTCATTTCTCTTCTTATAACCCCCAAATCAACAGGATGCAACATGAAATTTCATTTGAATTTTCTAGTTCTCTATTCCTTTTTTCCTTCCACAAGGAAAAACCCTAACTCAACCTTGTTTTGATCCCTTCAAAATCCCAACCGAACTCGTTGTGACAAGAACACATAGGAAACAACACTTCTTTCTCCTCCTTCAAAATATGACCTAGTACTTATTATTATTATTGTTGTTATTATTATTATCATTGTATTTAGAGGATTTGGTTTCATGTGGTTGCTGGAGTCGGGTTGTGCAGCTTTCTGACTTACAGACTAAATAATATTGTGTGTTTTGGAGCAATTGGGGCACGCTTCTTAAGACAGGCATAATGCGTGGCAACATGCACTCTTTTATTGTTCTTTACTTGTAAATCATTCTGAATCATCGGGTGGCACCCAGATCAACAAATTGCATGCATAATTGTTTTGATGTCAGGGGACTGCAATACTACTACATACTATTCACTGCCATCTCTGTTATGGGAAAGTAAGTTAATCATATGACATACCTATCAGTGCTATGAAATATCCATAGTAGGTAAAGCCACACATACACACACACAACTTTACCAATTTGGGTTGGAGAAAGAACATTGAATTTTTTTTATTTTTAGAAAAAGATGATTCACTGGTGATCTAAATTTGATGAGATTTTCTGAAATGAAAATGTTCTCATCATGTTTGTGTGATGAAACCCAACCCAACAAATTTGCAATTCATTTGATTGTGTACTAGTATAGCCATTTGTTACTACAAAATTGAATTAGGAATACGGTAACGGCCTTGGAGGAGGGCATTCCTGGAATAACTGCCTGCCTGAGGCGAAGCCAAGGGGCAATTATTTCAGGAACACCCTACTCTGAGGGCGTTACGTGACTAAAAGCACTGGCTGAAATTTGGTTTCATCAGGTATCACGGGGAAAATGGACAAAGAATGGTGAGGCATTTTCGCCTGGCCCTTTTGCAGAGAAAAAGCCCTGCTTGATAACATGCCCTTCAAGATATGCTAGAAATTTTGTGCGGGTGCTTCATGTACCTGAATGTTGCATCAAATGCCATAAGCTACTGTCATAGATTCTGAACCTAATCATTGAACGTAATCATCTTGTTAAAACCCAGCAGTAATCCTTGTTTGCAAAGCATGGAAAGATGCCAGCGCTTTATTAGGGCTTATGTTTTAACCAAAGTAAGGCCCAAACCCAACCCGTGTGTCTGTGTGTGTGTGAGGTGGGGGTGTTCTTTTCCACTTGATTTTTAAAAATAAAAGTTCTCCTTTCCATGATCAAGACTTTCACACCTTACACTCCATTATGTAAATTCTTTGTTTTAAAAAATTGGAAACCCACCTCAAATAATAATACAATTCAATATTTTATATATATATATATATATATATATATATATATATAATTTTTAATTAAAAAAAAACTCTCCAGATGAAGAATTCAATTTCATGTGCCAGACACAACACGTTGTAAGTAGTTGTTTGAGCGTAGTACGTAACAGCCCACCAGATTTATGCAAGTTATCAGCTTGGTGCCTGACAAACACAAAATATTGCTGACAAAGAGTCTGGCATCATCAAATTGACCACAATAATAGAGCCACAGGCACCCACCCAATCACATGTACTCTTCGTGTAAGTTGTATAAGTAATTTCAGTTTATGTTAGCTAAACCGACCGTGCGCTTGTCTTTTCGATCATTAATTTCTTTTCCCCACTGACCCCTCCCTCCCCTCCCCCACGTTTTAAGAAAAAAAGAACTCAAAATCTCACCAAGCATTTTTACTTTGTAATTTTCATAATATGAATATCCTCCCTTTCAATATTAATTGAATAATGTAGGAGAACAACATCAGCTTAGCCTTTTTTATGAATGAATTCTGTTCATAAAATCTCCAGATTGCCCACCCCCCAACTCTTGGTGGTGACAACTTTACAGTCATGAAAATATCATTAATTTTTAAAATAAAGGTACTAAGAAGTAGTTGTTTCAGCCCTCTTTCTCCATTGGAATGGTCAAACATAATAAGAATAATAATATTATTATATGCATTTCTCTGCTCTTCTTTGCCACTCCTCCCTGTATTATACATGCCAGGCAAAAAGCTAGTCTTTTCACCAACATCTTGGTTTCAGCTTTATAGCATGAGATAATAAGGCATCGCAAACATGCCGGCCCTGCCAATAGATAATATGTTGTACATCTACCTATGGTGTCCATACTCTAAACACCCAAAAAAGTCCGTTTCAATCTAAACGGTCTAAACACTTTCATCAAAGAAACCGGTTCATTTAATGTGAAACTGGTTCTAATAAGGTAAAACTTCCAAAAGTTGGATCCAATGCGATAGTCCCTGTCCCTGTGGCGGCAGGGCCCAACAGAAGCACCAAACCACTTACACCCAAGTGGTTGGGACTTGGGACCCGTGACCACTTGTGACCTGGTTACGGGTTCCAAGCACAACTCAGAGACATGAGATGCTATACTTATTAATTTGTTATAACCAGTGTTGGCTGGTTATTGAGTTTTGACCCAGTTATCGACTTGGGTACTTGTTATAACCTACCAGTTGATTATTGATTTTTTGATAACCGGTTAATAATCTAACCGCCTACTAGTATTGAAGTTTCTAATTTGAAGAATGTACCTGGATGACTCGCGTATCATCCAGGTCGGGATTAATCTTAAAATGCTAAACATGTGTATGATGTAAAACCAAGTCAAATCAAAAATTAAAATTAGAAAACCCTATAACCAACTAATAACCAACAAGATAATCAATGATAATCAATTAGTTATTTGATAACTTATCTTTATGCATAACTAGTGGTTAGTATCCAAAGATATTGATAACCTAACTGGCACCTATAATTCTTTTACTAAACTACCTGACAGTTATGAAAAATTCAATAACCAGCCAACATCGGTTATAACCAGTGTTGCACAATTCTTTGGATTTTTGTGACAACCGTTGATTCTCCTTCTTCATGTAACTTTAAAAAATCATCCAAGTTACATATCACATTTTAGAGAACCAACGGAGGTTCTAATTTATTTTTTTGTTTTCAACCAATTCTCTAATGGGTGACCCTCACAAATTTGAGGACCATCAATTTTCTTAAGTGGTTTTCTCAAACCAATTATCATAATTATAGTTTTTTTTTAAAGTGACATCACTTTCCAAAAAAAAAAGTTTAAATTAACCAATATTTTATCAGAATGAAAAATTCATCGTGTTCCCCATTACAACCTCACAACTTCATTTTATTCGAATTCCCTTTAAAAAAGAATTAGCTTTTTTTCTAAATCTAAATCTTTCTATTAAGTCTACCAAATTATAAAGTGAACTACTATTTACCACAAGATCATTGGGCCAATTTTTTCTCACAAAAATATATTCTTCAACTACAATCTGCATGTCTTCTCTTCAAGTTTGTAAGTAGTCCAATCAAAGAAAAAATAATTTTTATTTCAATTTGTGACCCTACAATGTCAAGATTCTTCCAAGTTAAAAAGGCAATTATAAAAAAACATTGTTTCATGTTTCTTCGACCATTCCAAAGGACACTTACTATCTTTCACATTGCCTTAATAATGTCAAAAATTCTTGGTCAATTCACTTGTTCCAATAGTCATTTCAAAACTATCCAAACTACAATCCTCATTACTCACTTAATTTGATAAAGATTATGACTTTGTCACAAGATGCAGCAACTAATGGCATTTCAAGAACATAGGGAATAAAGACATTTTATCATATTCCTAAACACTAATAGTATTTTGTTCATGTCCAATGAATAAAAAAATTGAATGAAAGCTCTTAAACTTAGGGTCTAACACCAAAGACAACATGTTATGTGCTTTCATTTTTTTTTAAGGAATGGAAGGAAAGATTTTGAAACAACACATTTTTAAAAATATTAGATGTAAGTATGTTTAATTCAATAGCAATAACAAGATTGTCACAAACACAAAAACAACAAGACACAAGGATTTTCAAGGGCATGAACAAAGCATGACGAAAAAACAAGCCTAGTTCTAAATCTAAACATGAAATATGAAAACCAAGGACAATAACACAAAATGTGCAAAACATAGATTCAAAAGATAACATTATTATGAAAACATGAAAAAAACAAAACACAATCATGGTGCAAGAACATATTCAAAACTAGTATTGAATAAACTAAAAATAACATGAGGAGAACTATCTCCATTTATACACTATTAGGAACCTAGTTTAATGAAAAATATTTCAAAATATTTACATTAATTAAAGATGTTTCAAAATATCTCAAACTAATTCAAGATATTTCAAAATGACTTGAAATATTTTAAAGAATATTAAAAAATCTTCTTGGGCAATTTTTTTTATTTCATTTGCAATGTGCAATGGATGAAAGGTGGATGTTTATGGATGAACTTCATCCATGATTATGTTGATGATGATATTAACAATGACATTAGCAATGATGCCATGGATGTAATATGTGACAAGGAGTTTTTCCCATTATGCTTTCTACAAAAGCTTTTATTTCTCATTATTTTTTATTTTCAAGTTCACGGTTATGGCAACATGCAATGCATCACTAAATAACCAATGACAACATGACTAATTCAAAACACAAGCATTAATAACATGGGAGACAAAATTAACAATAACTTGTTAAATATGTTAAGTTAAAGGAATTAGAACATGTTAAAAAATCCTCATTGTAGTTTGCATGTTATAATAGATAACAATAATTTTTTTAAATTGTAAAGCCTCCTAGAACATGATAATCTTGTTAGTAAAATTGCAAAACAAATTAATTCGAGTTAATGTTCATTCAATAGATTAATAGAATGCAAGAAAGGTGTTTAATATTACCTTGTTTTCACAATATTATTCAACTTCCTTTTATGAAGACTAACATTCATGCAATCTATGTTCCATTCATGTTCCCCCTTACTAGATTTTTTTGGCTAAGTAATGCACTTTTGCAAAATTGACTAAAATTTTTTTATGGAAACATATTCGAAACCTTTGCATTCTTTTTCATCTAACATGTGCTTAATTAATTTCAGATTTTAAGAAATTCTGAAAATAATTTAAAGCAATTTGGATAGTTCAAACAAGTTTTGAAATTGTAAATTGAAGATGGTGGTCAACAATTTAAATGCAAAATGTTATTGGTAGTGACCACAAAAATCACATAAGAGAAGAGGAAGGCAAATTTGAATATTTTTTAGATCACATGAACATGAAAAAAACCATGGGAAAAAAAAAGATTAATACATGATGGTCACCAAGTATGAATATTGAAATATAAAGATTCAAAAAGGTAAAAACAAAAGATAAAGGTCAAAAAGGATTTGCAAAATTTTTTAAAAAAATCAAAATAATAAAGTAGTCATCAAAGATTCGTGATTTAAAATAAATTTCATTATATACATAATGCATTAAATTGTGTCATTTCAACTAAAAATTAGGAAACCTAGATTGCAAGTTTGTAAAGCTCAACTAATTCATCAATTGCTAGCATATTAGTATTAATACAATTAAAATATTTGTGATTCTATAGCATTTAAATATGCGAATGCATTGCCACCATCTTGAAATAGAAATTTGATTGGAGAACATCATTGCATGGTCTATAAACAATAATCCAAACCAATTGTAGGCAAAACTCAATAATTGAAATATAATTCAAGAGTGAACCATGAAAACCCATGGAATGAATTGTTTTCAAGTAATAAGGTAGATAGTTCATACCTAAAAGAAGTTGAATAATTCCAACATCCCCATTTTCATAAATTCCATGAACTAAGAATAATTTGGTAAAAGAAATCAAACAAGGCTAAAAATATTTTATAATGATTTCATAATGGAAACCAATTAACCTCACCGCTAGCAAGTCACTCAATGTTGACCACAAACAAGATGCAAGGTCTAACAATTGGACCTTATACCTTGACAACTTATGTCCTTTAAAAGTTTCAATGAAAAGACCACTACATTTGGAATTTCAAAGGGCCTTGTTTGGTTCATTATCAATGAACAACATTTAGTCTTCTTTCCCATAGGGTAGTCCTCGACATGCAAAATACACACATGAAAAAAAAAAAACATTTTGCATGCAACATTCTTGGCCAAGTACTCTAAAGGGATCAATGGTAATTTGTGTTTCACACTAGATTTGATCCAAATAATCATTGATGTTGTGACATTACACTACATACCATATATACATAATGAACTAGACTATACACCTTTGGAAGAATTCCTTCAATCTAAGCTTGAGAACAAGGGTGTGAGTGGAATAGGAACTCTTTGATGTCAAGTCAAAGGCCTAGTATTTTGAACCATCTTGAAATGTGTTGCCAAGAAAATTCCATTAAAAAATAACATGAAAAGGATTCACCTCTAATGAAAGGGAATGAAGCACTTGCAAATTTATTCCAAGACTTTAAATCGAAGGCATCTCATTGAAATTTTGCTTATTCAAAGGTTGTGAATGTGACAACTCCACATCTTTCAATATCTCATCAAATAACACACGTTTTACTTACAAGAACCAAGAAAAGTGAGGATAATATAAAAAAAACATTACCATATAAGCTCATCCAACCATCCAAGAATAAATAAAGAATAAAAATGAAATTTTGGATTATTTACTATGGATATCGATTCATTTCTACAAAATTCATGTTACATTTGTTGGTGCATTTTTTCAAACAATGTCTTATATTCAATATCATCTTCAATGATATTTCTAATGTTGCCAAATGGATTGTCTTCAACAAAAGTGGGCACACTAAGTCCAAGTAATGAAGTGCCAATTCAAAATTGTTATTTTCCCCATTAGCATGAATAATTTTTATGAAGATTCTTTGTGGTTTAAGGTGTGTAATTATATATAAAGGATTATCAATCTCTAATAATCCCAAATTTGCACCACCACCTGACGAAAAATAACTAACTTGTGTAATTCCAAAGTTTCATGCTAGGGACTAGGGTTAAGGTCTTAATATTTTAAGTCCATAATAACTTTGGACCCTATCTAAAAACAATCCGTAATTGGTAATACGTATGAAATATTGGGAATAAGTCCAATTATAATATCAAATTTTGATTGGCCTATTGCCCAAAAAGAAATTGAAACTTGGGAGGCTCCCAAAATTTTAATATTTATTTCAAGATGGAGTGCATGATCCTCTTTGGTTCATCTATATAAGTGAGAATAGGAGAATAATGGACAAAAGATATGGGATAAAATGAAGGGTTATCGGGAACCTTGGGGAACACATTGGGAACAACAAAAACATCATGGGGAACTCAAGAAACATCATTGGGGACAAATGAATTTAACAAAATCATTATCACCCCCTTCACCCCCACCCCAAAGGAAAAAGGATGAACCCTCTTAGGTCTATGTTATGTCATGTCATTAGCTACATGCATATTTTATTCCTAGACATGATTGCCAACATTTTTTTGGCCTAAACTAATACCCCTTCTAGAAAGTGCACCATACATATTGCATCTATACCTTACCCTAAGGTTATTTTCATCATTAATTAATCCTAAAAATAGTGAAATGAACTTTTGCAAATGTTGAAAATCATAACAATTATTCTTGGCCACACTTTAATAATTTCACTATTCATAATAAACTATGGAAAGATAATGATATAAAAATTTTAAAACAAATTTTTTTTTGAAAAAAATTATTTGTTTTGTCAATGTGGAAATTAACTTTAGGCTATATTAATAAACTAAACAAGGTTTTAACACATTACTCGTGCACTAGTTTTTTTGGATGGATCCTATTAGATATTTGAACATTTGTTTCTTTGAAATGTTATGTCCGTCTTTGTATGTTAATATCTAAAGCAAAAGAAAAAACTTTAAAAAAATCTTAGTTACCCAATGTTGGTGAAAGCAAGAGCAAATCATTATTAGGAGCATGAAGACTTTAATTACATTATTATTAATTCCATTTTTGAGCAAAGCATGAAAGGGGTGAGTAGGAGAGAAAAATTTAAAGCTATTTCTTGTGAAAATTCTTGCAATAGGAAATTTTTAAGGGAGAAGGTCATTGGAGAGGCCATTAGTTTTGCAAATGGTGAAACACCATTGCAAGAAGAGGAATTGTGTTTCCTCTTGAGCTTATTGTGGTTATTTGGATTTTTTTTTCATTAATTGAGCTTATGATGCAAGTTTTTTGAGCTTTTGCAAAAGGGTTTAGAACTATTTCATGAGATGTGTGCATGTGAAAGAGCAAAAGGCATTGGAACTAGTTTGACAAATGCAACAAGGTGTGCATTCCAACCCTGACAACTTGTCAAACCATGTTTTCAATTTTCAATTTTTTGTTCATTGCTTCAAAATCCATTGAATAAGATCATTTATGGTTAATGAATATATGTTATTGACAAAAAACTTTAGTCTAGAAGCTATAGTCAAACTGTCTCAAAGCGTTTTGGTTTGTAGTGCTAGAACTTGATGGTTACGTGATTGCAAGGAAGAGGGTGAAAATTTCTTTCATAAAGTACATTCATTTTACATAGTGCATGTTGATTTTTCATTTTTTTTCATCATACCCCATGTTCATTCTTGATATTGCAACTTTCATGGTTTCAAATATCTATACATTTCATGTGCCAAGCTTGCAATTTCTAATGAGATTATAATTTCACTAACATGGCAACCAATACATGTTTTGGCTTCACATAAAATTTGTTGAACCAATTGTGGATCTCCTAGAGTTTGAAAAAACATGTAAGAACTCACATCTTTCACATCTTTCTCTAGGATCAAGATCTTGAGTGCACTTGGAAAATTCAATGGTCAATAGGCCCAACAATGGACCTTATAATGAAAACCCATTGTACAATACAATATTCACCATGTTATGATTATGGTTAGATATTTTAGTATCCATATTTTGTTAGTTTACAAGAGGGTTCATGACTAGATCATGCATGATATTTTCAATTTTGATGTTTTTACATGTAATTTTTTTTTTCAATTTTCAGTCATCTACTCTTTTTGTGTGGCTTTAAATGAATTCTAGTAATTCATATTTTTCTTATCCCTTGAATTATGTTTACTAAGTTTTTTTTGTATGATGTAATTCCAAAATTGTCACCCTTGTTGATCCTAAATTAATGAACATGTAACAATAATAAGTTTCTATCTCATGGAAAGAATTTGATGAATCAATTTTGAATTTCTTGCAATTTGAGAACATCTATAAGAATGAACTCACAACTTTCATTTTCTCAGGGGTTTGTAACTTGAATACACCTGAAAAATGTAACTATTGAAAGCCCCAATAGTTGACCTTGTTGTGAAATCATGTTGTGTAGGTAGTTGCGAGTTATTGGATGAATGTACATGTAATAATCATGACAATACAAATGTCTACAATATGGTTGTAACACCAATCTATGATATTGTGTTTTTTCAAATCCATTCTTTTGTCATTTTTCATGTAACTTTAGTTGGATTAGTAACTCATATCATGTTTATTCTAATGTAGTTTTAGATGGTAACTTTTATTGTGCTTATTTCAAGATTGTATAATTTTTGTCAATATTTTTTTTGAAATATGTTTTTGGAATGTGATATCAAGACATAAATTACCATAAAGTTTGTTTTGCACCACAAAGATAAGAGTTCACAAGATATCTTCCAATTACTCCCACGCTAATAATAATGCCTAGGTGAAATTTTTTGAACCTTAAACCTTAACACATAGGCATAAACCAAAAAAACTATATGGTGGAGGTTGAAAGTCCAGTTGGTGGCCGCCATATGGAATTTCAACCTTTGCTAGAAAGTAAATCCACGTGGTAACCATTGTTCACCTAAATTTTCACTTTTTGTAAATAGTAACCAGTGTACCAATAGGTAGGTAAGGCATTATCATTTTGAGAATCTATTAGAATTCTTACTAGGTAATAGGTAACCAATCTTGTATAACCAGTAACAAGTCTATTCTATTAACTGGTATATTGATCAACATGTGGTCAATCAACATTTTAGTTTGATTTTGAACCACTAGACTGTTGTACTAACTAATGATTGTTTAACTTGAAACAACACTATGTTTTGGTATGAATAGTTGATACTTAGCAAGAACATTAAAAGGATGATTTGAAAGGATTTCAATAAGTATTCTTGGATTTGATTTTGATCTATTCTAGATCTTTATTGTAACTTGTACATTTTTAAAAATGAGGATCTTCATGTTTCTAATTTGTTTTTCTCATTCTCAGATTTAACTTAAACATACATGTTGATGTTTGTATGTAAGTAAGATTTTGAATATAGGAAATAGTTTTGTGTAGTTTGAAGGGCATAGAGAAAAAAAAACCCATTTTGGCGACCACACAATGGATCAAAATTTGGAAACATTCTAGTTTACAATCTCTAATTTTTAAAAAAATTATAGGAAGAAGCTTGCCATATAATTTTTTGTAATTATTTTTTATGATTTTAGAAGTAGTTTTCTTAGGATCTTGTTTGTTTCTTGATATAGTCTTAGTTGTTTGAATATTAGTTAGCCTTAGAAACTTTTTGATTTCCTATGTTGTTTTTTAATGAAATACAATTGGTTTATGAATACAAGAACCTAATGATCTAGAATTTTTTTGAGGGGATTAAACTAGAAGAAATGTGAGGATATGCAACCATCTTATTTGTGACTCCATGTAACTATATTATGACTAATGTGCAACTACTATCTTCTTTGTCTTCCTATGTGAATGCTTTAATATTATATTCCTTGATAAGCCCCCATGGCCCATTAATTGCATGTGTAACCAAAATTTAGTCACGAATTGATGTACACTATGTATTATGGGCATGATAAGCATACATATTTGGGGTTCTACAATTTAAAAGTCTACTTATACTATAATAAATATTTGTTATGGATATTATCAACATATTTGTAGGGTTTAATGTAAAGTTTTTGTGAAAAGTACATTAAGGGTATATTAAAGGTGTAAAAACAAAGTTTAAGTTTATATTTTTGTCTTACCAATGGTTATGATGCAATTACTTAATATTAAATTATTAAGTATTTAATAATAACTAGTTGGTAATAGCCGATAATTAGTGTTTAATAGTTACTACTTAAAATTTTCAGATTTAAAATTGTTAAAATTATTAAAATTAATAAATTAATAACTAACTGAATTTTAATATTAAAATAATAATAATTTATTTCATTATTAAAGTTAAATATAAGTTAATAAACTAGATTTAATTATCATTCGGTTGATATTTATTATTTAATCGTCAACATATTTTAATTATTTATCAAATATATAGTCAATAATTAAATATTGATTAATTAAATATTTTATTACATAGTTCAGAATTAAATATTACTTAAAATTTTAAGTGTTAATATTAAATAATTATTCATTTAATATTGATTCATCAATGACAAATTAGAATTTAATATTCAATTATTTATAGTTGATAATTATAATAAGTAATTATTTATTTATTAAGATTAAATGATACTATAAAATAAAAATAGTCGTTAAATAGATTTTTTTAATTACTATTTAGTTAGTCATTAAGATTAAATAATAATTAATAAAATAAAATATTTATTAATTGATTGCTATTACATGTTAAATAAACTATTATTCTTTATTATTTAGTCAATCATTAAGATTAAACACTACTTATTGAAAATAGTTATTGATTGATTGTAATCAATATAGTCAAGTTAATTATTAATCAATTGATGATAAATAATAGATAAATAATGATTATTAATTAAGTAGTTTCATTAATTAAATAATTATTAATTAACTATAGCTAGTTGATTAATCAATTAATGACTTATTGATGAATTTTTAATGTGAACTAATTAGTTATTTTATTATTTTATTTTATGAATTACTAAATAACTATTAATTTAATACTTGATCATGCATATTAATTAATTTATTAATATGAATTATTGATGGATGTTTATTACTAATTAATTAATTAATAGTAACTTTTAATTAATATTTGAGCCATTGCGACTTATTATTAATAATAGGTAGATAGGTGATAAGTACATAAGTAGGTAGGTAATAGGTAAATAGTAAATAAATAGGTTGTAGGTAGATAGGAAGTTAATGAATTAACTAATTAATGATTGAGTTATTTATGTACAAAGTTGACACAATTGAAAGGGAAAATAAATTGTATAGGATAAAAAATCTAGTCACACCTTAGTTGCAAACTATTTGCAACTAAGTTGCAACTAGATTTTTTATCCCATATTGTTTAACTTCCCTTTCAAGTGTGTCAACTACATAAGTAGATGCATTGTAAACATTAAAATACACAAGATTTGCCAAATGGATGAGCTAATTAAAAAAGCATAACCCTAATTTGGTTAAATCCAAAATAAAATAAAACAAATTAAAAAATGTTCTAAAAATTACCTACCTACCTACTTAGGCTTATTTACCTACCTACCCACCTAGTCCTACTTACCTACCCATATTAAACTTCCTTACCTACCCACCTATTTTGATTTTAAAAGTTTAAAAAATCATAAATGTTACCACATGGCACAAAACTATTTGTCCACGTGTATGAATCAAAAACTTTAAAAAATAAATGGTTGAAATAAAAAGTTTGGTAATAAATTTGATTTATTTAATATTCTTTTAAGTATGCCATGTGGGAACATGACATTGGTCATTATTAATTGGTCACTAATTGCTTGATAATTGCATGATAGTTGCATGTGTTATACAATCAACAAATGAAAAATACAGTCAATTCAAATATATACCTCATCCATTGTCTATGTTATGACATCATCATTTGCAACTAACGTCTCATGCAACTTGTCCAATGCAACTACAAGTCATTTTTAGTTGCAAATGTCGTTTGTAACTGAAAATTAATTATAGATTATAGTAAAAAATATGCAAATTTTTTTTAGTTATTAATATTTGTACCTATTTAAATATGTCGAGAATAATCACAAGAGGCTTTTAAAGGCAATTAGAAATGGTTGCACCATAACAATTTGTGCCCAAAATAGCACTATCACAAAAACAATCACATTCACAAGTCGAGGGAATTCAAATTGTTGTTGTTCCCAACATTGAGCCTCAATAACTAGTGACAATAGAGATACCATTTCATTAGATACCAACAAAGCAGGAAGAATGGAAAGAACCACAAGTACCTTTAGTTGGTTGTTTTTTGACATTACACCTATTCAACATGCTAATGAAGTAACTTTTGTAAATCATAAGTGGCAATCTACAACACCTAGCTACCAAATTCCCAAAGCTACTATACCATTAAGATCATCACTTATTGTTGGGTACTACACTTCTGGGCCAGTTCGCGCTTTGAATCCAATCATAATAGATTCAAAGTTGGAACACAATCAACTTTTAAATTAGGTGGAAATACTACATAACTTGGAACAAAGACCTTCACACCAATCTAATTCTCAACCACATGTAAAACCGATGGAAGAAGTCACAATACCTATTGATGCTCAACAAACACAACCATTTAACCAAAATGTTTAGCCAAATGTACCTATTATGGGAATTGTTGAATGACCATATGTTCAACAAAATATTATGGTTATAAGCATAAATCCCATCGTTGAAATTACATCATCATGTGCATATTGTCAACATGTTGGACATGAGTTCAAGAATTGTCCCTTTGTGCATCATAAACTTAAGCGATTGATGAGGGAAAAGTTCATAACTTCTCCACAACCTATTGTACTAAGCACATTGGCAACACATGTTGGTGTACATGTGCAACAACTTCGACCACAACTAGGTTTGGTTTTAACACAATATTGGTCAATCAACATTTAGGTTGGTAATAACTTGTTACACCATTCATAACAAGATAACATAAAGTTGTACTTTATTCATCATACCCAATGTGGTATAATACCTTACCACCTTTTGTACCTATGGATCCTAATATGTATCCAACATATTATTCTAAGATCAAAGGCCTTGATCCATTGATTGGTGGGAGAAAGGAAGGACATGTTGTCGTGACGTGTAGTGTTGTAATGTACATTGTCGTAAAGGTGTAAATCCATAGTAAACTTTACTAACAAAAAGACTAAAACCAATCAAAGGTATAAACTAATCAACCAAAAAGAGATGCACGCACATATATATATACAATGCATAAAAGGAGGCTGAGATGAAATTCTCACGAATGAAAGAAAGAATTAAATTGCAAAGAAAGAAGAAGATGTAATGTATGTAGACGGTGGTCATGCAATGGCCGCTATGAGCATCTAGAAATCCTAGCTCATTATGGAGAAAATTTTCTTGACAAAAGAATTCTAGAAAAACTAAAGAGAGAAAGGGAGGGTTTGGCCTTTTATACTACCACCAACCAACTGAAACCCTAAGTACCTAATAATGTACAGTCACCTAAGACCGTACATTAACCCTAAAAGCGCACATGGGCATGCTCATAATTGGCCATCATGTATGAGGCCATGTACGGGCATGACAGTTGTCGTGACGTGTAGTGTCATGACATATGGTGTCGTAAGGGTGTAAATCCGTAGTAAATTTTACTAACAAAAAGACTAAAGCCAGTAAAAGGTATAAACTAATCAACCAAAAAGAGATGCACGCACATATATATATATACAATGCACAAGAGGAGGTTGAGATGAAATTCTCATGTATCCCCCCCCAGACCTGAGCCAGGAAAAACATGGCATGGTCTGAGTAGGAATCAAGGTGTTGTAGAAGAACATGATGAACAATACCAATTGCCGATGGGAATTTGAGTGAGTTCCAACTTGAGGCAGAATAGATGGTATCCACCATTACAGTTATCGCAAAACAACATATGATCAGCATCGTCTATCCTTTGACATACCTGACATGGATAATCAAGTGGAGGAATTCAAGTCAATGTTATGATGGTAAGATCCAAGTTTGGCAAGTGGCAGGGCACACAATTTTTGGAATGATCCTGAATTATGCGTCCGTTAGCTCCTTGCAACTCTAACACACCTGAAGGCCTAATCACCTTAATCCTTAAGATAGTGCGACCGGAAGAAGTGTCTAGAGTATCATTGGGATGCCGCTGGAGATACACAAAATCACCAACATCAAATTGTCTCACCTTAGGTTTATAACTACCACCTCGTGTGTGTGCATACCGTAAGGTGTCTCGATGTTGTGCAATGGACAAGTTTTCCATGGCCATGGGCATAACCCTCTTGAATAGAGCAACCCTTTCTACAATGACCCTAGCCCAAGTGGCTAAGGAATCCAAGTCCACAACTTGGTCCATTTGAGCAGTAATGGAAGAGGGTGGAATGGGATGTTTCCCAAAAAGTAAAAAGTAAAGAGAGAAATGAGATAAAGAAGCATGTTTGGACATCCCATAACCCATGGCAATGTAAAGGAAGGCCAGGTCCCAATCCTCTTTGTTCTTAGTGAGGTGAATCTTTCAAAGTCCTTTCTTGCACGTTTGAACCATCCTTTCTGCAAGGCCATCAGCTTGGGGATGATCTCTTGAAGTCTGATGATGGTCAATGAGAGCATGGTCAAGTAGGTTTTGGAATTCTCCCCTGAATTCTGATCCTTAATCAGTAAGGCACTCAGCACAAGCCCCAAACCTACTTATAACCTGTTGTAAGAAAGCCTGGCTGGTGCTGTGTGATGACTTGTTCGATAGCGAAACAAGCTCAACCCACTTTGAAAAATGTTCAATCATAATCATGATGTAAACATTACCCCTGGAGGTTTGTGGTAACTCTCTAGCTAAATCACATGACTAACGATAGAACATGCCTTAAATAGGGAGTGGAGAAAGCGTGAGCTGTCGAGAGGAGAAAGAAATTCACACTCTATCACATTGTTCACACCTAGCAATGATGTTTCAGACTTGAACATACATACCTCTCCAATGGTAATGAGGAGCAAAAAGGCTATAAGTACGCATAATTCCAAAGTGTCCAAGCTTCGAGTGTACCTTTTGAATAAGACCAAGTCGTTCATGTGGTGGTGGAACCACTCTATCGCCTTGTGGTAAGCATCGGGTGAGGTGATTGTCCCTCCATGAATAGCGTGTGGATCGTTGTTGTATGTGATCCCGTTGACTTGATGTAACTTGGGGAGGGTATTCCCCATGTTGAAGAAACCTTAAAGTGTCCAAATCCTCCCATATATCCATAATGGGATGCTAAACCAGGTTACATTGCAGTAGTGCAAGATAACTAGATGCCTCAGATACATGTATTGTTGGAATCTGGTCAAAATCTTGCCTAGCTTCTGAAAAAATTTCAGAGGTAGTGAGGGGTCTTCGTGACATGGTATCCGCATTCTGATGTGTAATACCAGGTCGGTGAATAACCTTGAACTCATACTCTTGAAGTATAAGTGCCCAACGAGCTAACTTACCAATAAGCTTATCATTGGTCATCAACCACTTGATAGGCT
>Ga0116231_10007934_pt1 | contig 18983 bp, 18 predicted proteins | sample S1TSphgellanicum_2_FD_89695 | JGI IMG/M metagenome (GOLD analysis project Ga0116231, IMG submission 89695) | Host-associated microbial communities from peat moss isolated from Minnesota, USA - S1T2_Fd - Sphagnum magellanicum MG | ecosystem: Host-associated > Plants > Peat moss > Unclassified...
AAAAAAAAAAAAAAAAAAAATAAAAAAAAAAAAAAAAAAAAAAAAAAAAAAAAAAAAAAAAAAAAAAAAAAAAAAAAAAAAAAAAAAAAAAAAAAAAAAAAAAAAAAAAAAACCTTGAAAGATTTTTCCTTCAATCCTTGAAGCCCCTTCATGGAAAAGACTTCCCCTAGGCTACATGTAAAGAACTGGTAGAATTTTTCTAGTGTTATGTTGAGGGTGCCACAGGAATGGGTTAGGTACAGACAATTACGCCCAAAAGGGATTATTACGGAACGCGGAATTTGGCTGGCTGGTTGTGTGGGTTCTGAGAAGCTGCTGCTGTTGTTTCTGCTGGTATACGCACGCACACGGTTGGCTATGGGGTTTGAACTTTGAACGTGTTGACGAGTCGGTGAGAGTCTTTACTGCTCAGCTGCCCCTTGCCCGGACACTTGCCCGGACTCTCTCTTTCTCTCTCTCTCATTTGTCCGCACTCTGTGTGTCTGTCTCTCACTTGCCCGAAATATATTTCTCTCTGCCCGGGTATTTTCTCTCTCTTGCCCGGGGGTTTCTCTCTCTCTTGCCCGGACTCTCTTTCTTCTCTCGCCCAGTCCCAGTTTTTCAACGTTCTGTTTTGTTTTTTTGCGGCCATGGAGGGCGTGTTCTGCGACGGCGTGGGGGAGTGGCGTCACCAACCAGCCAACAAGACAGAGGTCCTGCCTTTTGCTCCTGCCGTTTTTTTTTTCGGAATGAACGTCGCAGTAGATCCAGGAACGGAATAAGAAGAAGAAGGATCATTTGTTTGAAAGTCTCCGTGTTTGTTTTTTCTCAGTAGAAGCAGAGGTGGAAAAATTAACGACGATGATGACGATGATGTTGAGGATGATGATGCAGATCTTGACGGTCTAAGACCATAGAAGAACAACAAGAACAAGAACAAGAACCGGAAGAACAGGAACACCAAAAAAACAAACAACTAGAACAGGAAGATTTCGTGGCTTGCGAAATCTGAATTCTGTTTTGTGATGAGTTCAACTTCATGGCTATGAAGCGGCTGAGAAGAGAATCAATATGTCGAGTTTAAGAGGTACACCCTATTGTTTCCTGGCAAGAATTCTGGGCTTTTGAAATCCATCAATTATTAACATTTGATGTGACGATTTTTTGTTTGTTTGTTTGTTTGTTTTTGCATCTTGTACAACACAATAATAGGTCAACTCTTTGTCAATTATTCAGCCGTTAAAGTTGCTCAGGAATTGTGCTTCTGATGTAAGAAGAAGCACAATCCCTGAGCCTCAGTTCACACAGTGCTCTCTAACTGGAGCAGAATTAAATGATCTTCTTACATCAGGGATTTAGGGTTACTTTTTTTCTCCACAAACTGGGATCAAAATTCTGGTTTCCACAAAGTGTCACAGAATTCAAGCCTGATCAGATATTGGTTACAAGTAGCTAGCTTCATGTACATTCATTATTATTTCCAGGTTTGTGTGAAAATTGAGGTTTTGTGTTCACCACAGTTAGGGTTTTGTGCAGCAGCAGACTCATGACATCTGTCAGTAGCCATAACAAATAAATCAGTGAACTAATCTTCAATTAGACTGTTGACCCACAAGCTTCAACTGTGCACTTGACAAGCTGACCTAAGTTATGCTCTGTGTATGAGGTCGGCTCGAACTGTCCTCAAACATAGTAGAAAACAACCTTGAAATTGTGGTCAGAATGTCACAGAGAGAGAGGTTTGGCTCAACAAGGAAGTTAGGGTTTTCAGGTACAGCAATCTATTGTTGGGTAAAATATGTACTTGGTAGTAGCAGTAGCTTGAATAAGCCTGTGTTGTGTGGTGCATTAGATTAGCCTCCTGAACTGAATCTAATACTTTGTAATCTTGTGTTGGTGACTGTTAGTGTAAAAGCAAATGGCGTCAAATCAGGGGCCAGTAAAAGGAGGCCCACCTCCACTGACATCTCAGTCGCCGTCGACTCAAGTCAGCGGCAACTCTAGCTCTTCAGTCCCTGTGGGCCTGATTGTAGGCATTACAGCAGGTGTTGCAGTAGGGATATTGCTATCATTAGCTTTGGTTATATTACTTTGCTGCTTTTTTCGAAGAATTCAGTCGAAGAAAGGGGGTGAGCAGAAGGGACAGGTGATACCGATCCGTGTGAATGGGGTCAATTCAAGCAGCATTATGTCCGATTCCATCTCATCACCCCATTCGTCTTCTCCTAACAAACCACACTGGTGGAGCCATGATCGGCAACTGATTCCATCCTCTTCTGGTGTGACCAAATTTTCTTACAAGTAAAAAACCACAATCCTTCACATTTACACATCATGATTGGTGTGAATATGTCTCCTTTCAGAACATTTGGCAAAAGTCATTTGAATTTACACCACCTGTGGTAGTTGGCATTGCCCATGTTCAAGGTTGACAAGGTTGATACTCATTTCTAATGGAGTGTTGAATTAAAAGAGGACATGTTTAAGGAATTCTGTATTGCTTGTTTGCAGGGAGCTGCAGAAGGCAACACATAATTTTACAGCCTTACTAGGCCAGGGATCATTTGGCCCTGTATATAAAGCCACTATGAAGCCACTTGGTACTAATCTTGCTGTCAAAGTTTTGGCCAAACACTCCAAGCAAGGTGATGCCGAGTTCCAAACGGAGGTGCATGCCTTACCCTGTGTATTTCTGATCTCACGTGTCCATTACTGGATGGCCTGTATCCAATGGCCAGCAGATACTTAGGAAGCATCAGTTTATACTTTGGTTTTCATATTGCAGGTTATGCTTTTGGGGAGGTTGCACCATCGTAATCTGGTGAACTTAGTGGGCTATTGTGAGGAACGTGGTCAGAGAATTCTTGTGTATGAGTTCATGACCAACGGGAGCCTTGAACAGCAATTGAATGGTATGTTCCTCTTGTAGGTACTCTCGCATCTGAGCTGTAACAAAGCATGAAGTGTATAGCCTCAGCTAATTTTCACCAACACTGGCACATTTTTCATGGTGGACCTAGAGTTTGTCCCATCAGAATTGAGAGGGGTTGATAAGAGTGGGATTTTCTAAGAATTTTGTCCCTGCTGTTACTGTGAGGAGGGGGATGCTAAAGGTAGAGGCATGACTACCTTAATCTGTTTTCCAGATAAGGAGCACAAGCCGTTGAGCTGGGATCAAAGGGTGCGGATTGCCCAAGACATTTCACGAGGGATTGAATACCTTCATGATGGAGTATGTATTATCCTTCTTGACATGAGAATGTGGCATTATCACACTACTTGCATCTCACCCATTATCCCAACCAGAATCTACAATGACCTTATGACATATGAACATGTGCAAGCATAGTTTGACAGGACTTATGCAACAGTTGTTGTTTCTTTGACCAGGCAGTACCACCTATTATACATCGGGACATCAAATCTGCAAACATTTTGCTGGACTCCACCATGGCAGCTCGGGTGGGTTCATTCACATCTCCTATAGCTGTATAAAGTCTACCTAGTTGATGATGTACACCAAGGAACCTTGAAACCTGGAAACTTGGAACCTAAAGTCCTGTAACTGGATAGTTTACATGTATGCCTCAGAACTGCACAGTACACAAGCATTCGTTGATCAACTTGACCTGCCATTCTTTGTAATTCAAGGCCTGGATTTTGAACCCTGAAGTCCAGTACTTGCAATTGACTCTTATCTTTATATTTTCTGTTTGCAAATTTTCTTTCTTCTCACATGAAATGTGATGATGGCAGGTGGCAGACTTTGGATTGTCAAAGGAGGCAGATATGGATGTCCCTCTGTCTGGGGTGAAGGGAACATTTGGGTATGTTGACGACCAGGGCCAAGAGTTCCACTGCTCTCTTGACCCAACCCGAGCTCCTGTTCATTTTTGAATTTTATTGCACTGACAGATGCAAACATCTAAGGGCTACAATATTCACAAGGCCATGTGGTGATGTACGGTCAGATCTGTGGGTACGGGCCTTTTTGTGGCCAGACCAATGATATGATTCTTAGGGGTTAGAACATGCGGTAAAGAAGTTGAATGGCTGTTCACTCAGTAGGTATATCTTTCTCATAAACAGATATGATAGGTGGTTAATTTATACATGTTGCCATTGAAGGTCCCTGAACACGCATATGACTGTCACTGTCATCCAAACTGCTCCCAGTTTTTTGTTATGTTCTCTCTCTTTTTTTTGGGTTGGGTTTCCTCTTGTTCATGCTTGCTGATTTGTTGCAGATCTGAGAAGAGTATATACTTATTATTGGTTATTTCTCAATTCTATTCAGGTTGAATTAGATTGTAAGAGTGGAGAAAAATTTCTGATGGTGATATTCTCTCATGTAGGGGCAACCTGCCACTTTTTATTTTAGCAAGAACAAATTTTTGTCAAGCTCAAGTCATGTCATCAGGCTGACAGTTTGTTTTAAACCTGGGGCCAGGTATGTGGATCCAGATTATATTTCTACCAATCGCTTCACAGAAAAGAGTGATGTGTACAGTTTTGGTGTCCTACTCTTTGAGCTTATTACAGCTCGCCACCCACAGCAGGGACTTATGGAGTATGTCCATCTGGTACGTGTTGCATGAGCAAGGATCCTCATGATCAATATTCAAATCCTTCCCAATTTAGCTCAATCAACACCTGCAAAGGACCATTAAATCTTAATTGCTCTCTAGACACCTAATTTTCTCAGGCTTGGATCATGTTTCACTTGTGGCAATTCTCCCTCTTGATCCAGAACTAGCCATATTATCAATCAGGTATTGATCAGGATTTTGCAATTGCTCATCTCATAAGAGGCCTTGTGCAGTAAGAATCATGTTTATCTCGGTGGAATTGTAGGCAGCTATGGGTGTGGAAGGGAAAGAGGGATGGGCTGAGTTGTTGGACTCAAGACTTGATGGAAACTGTGATCCGGAAGATTTGGGTGCCATGGCTGCAATTGCCTACCAATGTGTGAATGACCAACCGAGAAAGCGGCCTAAAATGCGCATGGTAGCTCAGACATTGTTGACACTTGGACGGCGTCAATACAGCCATCTCTCAACCATGCCCTCAATTGCGGAATCAGGTATATCCATTCGCAAAGAATTTCACCCAGGTGAGCGGAGTAAGAAGCAATCAAGCACAAGGGCAATTGGGAACATAAATGGGAGTGGTGTAGAGATGGTCTAACAACTCCATGAGATAATTGTAACCTATCCAGGTGCCTCTTCTAATCTCATAACACCATCTCATTTAGATATGTACACAGTTAGAAGTTTTTTTATTCCGGCATAAATCTGTGCACAGCTTGCTGGGTTGCACAACCAACAGTTGTTGCAGCAGCCATGGTACTCTAAAATCAATGCAGTTTTGGTGATGTTGCTTTGACTAAACCATTTGTATTTCATACACGAGAGTGAAACTCAACAGTGACCTTAATACATCTTATTCTGATCCAAGGATTTATTTGGAAATTGCACAGTTTGTGTTACGTCATTTGGGATTTCAGAAAGATGCATTAATAATGATTTTGAGAAACTTTCTATCAAGCTAATATTGTCACCAATGGCTACTTGAGAGGTGGTTTGTGTTTTCATTAATATTGTCATCAATTAAAAGTGAGGTGAATTGGATGGAATGTTCGTAAAATTGGTAGTGGACTAACAGATAGAATGCATGAAAATCATTGAATGTGGTTACCATTTGGGATGTACATTCTTCCCACATTTTGTATTCAAGAAGATTTCATAGTTTCCAATGTCTTCAGTTGTCGCTTGGTGTTCTTCAATGTTTCCAAACTATTCCGCCACTTTCATGACATTCCTTCCATGTGTCTCAACCGGTGTTTGTTTTAGGAACTTTGTGATGTAGCCAAAGTGGTGATCATGTGTATGAAGATTTGGCCTAAAGTGCTGATCATCCATGGGAAGATTTAGCCAAATCTGGCTATAAACCAGATATGAAGGTATGAAAGTTTATTCATCCTGTTAATACTTTTCGTTACTTACTGGAAACAAGTATTATGGAAATCTTGTGAATTGGCATAAGAACTGGACCATGGAACTAGTCTTTTGCTAGATTCAGAACCAAACCAAAGTCAGAAAAAAAACATCTTTGAATATTAGGGTTGGATATTTAGGTAAGAAAGTTGATTGTCTTTTGAAAACTTGACATCTTTGGACTCCCTTCGTGCATCTAACCAAAGTTTTCAAATTTCACTTTCCCAAACTTTGCGATGCACATATTGTATACAAATCGATTCTTGTGACTTTGTTATCGAAATAATGTAATTAGTGATTTTTTAGGGTTTGATGTCTTTTCCCATTTTTATGCATAAGCATATAAAAAAAATCACTAATTACATTATTTATGCATAAAAAAATTGTATAAATTCTAATAATGATGATGATGGTTTGAATTTGAACTCAATTGAATTTGAATTTGAATTTGATTCAATGTAAGTATTTGAATTCAATTAAAGTTTTTGAATTCAATTCAAGTTGCATGCGATGTCATTCAATATTTTCATTCAAATGGAACTTAATTTTCACAAATTCAACTTACTTTTTTCATCATTTCGTTGGCACCGAGAGTGCATATTAGTGTGGCGCCCAAGTAATGTAAATTATTTATGCCATGAAGCCTTGTTGTGATTGACATCATTCTTGGCAATTTGTAGCTACTTATGATCAAGGTTTTTTTCTTCCTATTGTAGCACACTTCAAGTGACACCTTTGGTCAAAAAAATTCCAAACCCTAGTGACACATTAATTGTTTCAAAACTAAATTGTAAAATCATAATTTGACAACTTTCTTGAATTAATTATTATTATTTTCAAAAAATGGTGATTTTTCTACCCCCAAAAAAAAAAAATTCACAAAATATTCCCATTTTGATTTGATTTGATTTAATTTTGGTTTTCCATAGCATGAAAATTCAACCCATTAAAAAAAAAACTCCTTAATTTACACCCAATTAAACCATTTCCAAAAAAAAAAAGAGTGACATCTACATTCAAGATTAATTTGTTTATTAATAATTTTGTGATTAGTACTTTTGATTTTTGATAAATTATAACAAACAAAAATTTGTCAAAGTATTGGTGTGTTTGGCCATAGAATACTTCCATAAGGGGTATTTGTAAGAAGAGATCAAGGATTTAATGTTGGTTTTTGGACACAACTATGGTAATAGCCTAGCAAGTTTGGCACTTTGATGTTGAATATTTAATTATATTTTCTCCTAAGATTCTAGCAATTAAGGTGTTATTTAATCATTTTTCCAAAAGACCTGAATTTTTTTTTCTCATAATTATTAATTGCCAAACCTCTTAGATTATTCCTAAGTATACAATTTTTTTGGGTCAAATATCCAAAACCCTTCAATTATTTCTTGTTGAACTTGATGGGTGACCCTTGGCTACTCTAAAATTGTTTTGTGTTGTGTGCAAAAACATTCACAATCCAAATAGCCACATAAACCCCAAGCCATGGTTATTAAGAAATTACAAAACAACTTATTTAGTGTACATGATGGTATAAGGTATCCCCGTGTTGACCAAGGTTTTATTTATTTATTTATTATTATTTTCCAATTTTGTGATGTAGCCACAATGGTGATTGTCCACAAGAGGAAATAGCCAAATTTGGCTAGGGGTGAGAGAGGAAAATTTTAATTTAAAAAAAAAGAATCTTGCTCTATTTTGGCAATCTATTGGAACCTATTGTCCCAATATGGTGATTTGAGAAATATTTTCCTTGAAATATGGCGATTTTGGTACATGTCATTCACAAAAACCCTTTCTATGACTAAAAATGCAATTTCCAAAGGAAAAAAACTTGTAATGGGGGAAATCATAACAAATTAGGTAAAGTAGACAACATTCACACTTGTACCACACTTTGCACATACAGTTACAAAATAACCGATTTAGTTAGCTACCACTACTACTAGGCTTATTAGCCTAGTGAAGTAAAAAACAATACATAACTTGCATGAAAGTTGGGGTGGTTGTTTGAGCCCAAACCCTAACTTCCAAATTCCAATAAAATAAAACACCTTTGAATGTGATTCTCAACTCTTGTCATAAGACAAAAAAGTCTTAGAAAGAAGTTCATATTGGAATTTGTTTAAGTTGAGATATTCAAAAGCAAAGATTTATTAGAAAAAAGATTGCACCCAACTTGATAATTAAAAAAAAGTCTTAGAAAGAAGTTCATATTGGAATTTGTTAAGTTGAGATATTCAAAAGCAAGTTTTATTAGAAAAAAGATTGCACCCAACTTAATAATTAAGAAAACTCTTAGAAAGAAGTTCATATTGGAATTTTTCATATTGGAATTTGTTAAGTTGAGATATTCAAAAGCAAGATTTATTAGAAAAAGATTGCACCCAACTTGATAATTAAGAAAAGTCTTAGAAAGAAGTTCATATTGGAATTTGTTAAGTCGAGATATTCAAAATCAAAGTTTTATTAGAAAAAAAATTGCACCCAATTTAATAATTAAGAAAACTCTTAGAAAGAAGTTCATATTGGAATTTTTCATATTGGAATTTGTTAAGTTGAGATATTCAAAAGCAAGATTTATTAGAAAAAAGATTGCACCCAACTTGATAATTAAGAGAAGTATTAGAAAGAACTTCATATTGGAATTTGTTAAGTTGAGATATTCAAAAGCAAGATTTCTATTAGAAAAAAGATTGCACCAAACTTGAGATAATCAAATCCAAACATGATGATGCACACTAGGAATGGGGCTAATAGTGGTGGAGGGCAAAGCTCTTTGGGATTCCTATTTGGAGTGGATCCACCACCACCACCACCCAAAAAACCCGATATGGGATCCTCCTCCTCACTTCCAATGCAAATCGATCATCACATACCCCAACATATACAACCGAGTTATGTTAGACTTGTGCCGGTGCCCGATAAGAAATTGTCGGTGAAGAAGAATGCCTTTGATTATTGTGGCATGTCTAAAAACCATCTCAATGGGCGATCATCATCATCGGGAATCAAATGGACCCCGAAATATTGCCCCGATGAAAAAGCAAGCGACTTTATCCGACATCGTCCCGCAACAAAGGTGCATGAAGTTCCCGGCGGCCCTTCATCTCTAGGATACATTTTTGGTGGAAAATGAAAAAATTTCTCGAGTTCGTTGATTGATCGGCCATAATGATGTAGGGTAAACTTACTTGGGGGATATGAAATCCTTAATTGAAACTAAATGAATGAACAATCTCCACTTGTACAAGAATACCAATTCCAAGTAGGAATTTCTTTTGATATTCTAGAGATTATAATAATGTAATTTGTAACCAATTTAAAAAATGTTTTCATGTAATTGTTGCCTACATGAATCAAGTATGCATTGTAAAAGTACATTAGCATTCAAGGGGGGAGGTTGAAACTCAGAAAACCATCAATTTTGGTGGTAAACTGAGTTTCATCCTCCTGTCTTTCCTTTTTCCTGAGCGCCTCCACTGCTGCTACATATATTTTCACTGCTCCTAGCTGTACAACTACTAGTCTCGAACCTTGCGCATTAAATGCTGAGTATCAGCATTTCATACTGAGTTGTAGCATTTCATACTGAGATTTATTAAAATGTCTTTACTTTGTGGATACCACTGAAAGAGGGGATAGGGAGTGAAAGGAGGCCCAAACACAGGGTGAAGATAGGGTTACTTCATGGATAACTCTAGTGTGCCCAAGTTTTTTTTAGATTTGTGGTTTTGAGATTTTTTGAGCTTGCCCAAAACAAAATCATACCAAACAAAAAATAAAATGCAACATTCTTGGACCCACTTAAATTTTTCACTTCATCACCCCCACACAAGTTTGGAGTCTCACCACCCACATGATATGGCTAGAAATTCTTTGATATAATTTTTGGATGTCAAAAGACAATGGTGTATATATAAAGAGGTGGTTTTGCATTGAATTGGGTTTAAAGCCACATACTTTCTAATGTTTGCAATGAAGTTTCTTCAAATGATTTATATATTTTTATTTTCTATATCACTTGACTAAATGTCAATGAACTATTTGTTTTTAAAAATTTGTTTGCCTTTATTGAAGGTAAAGGCTCAAGGTTTTGCACTTTGCTATTCATAGAACTTTTAGCTCGAATGGTTGACACCCCAAATTAAAAATTTAAGAAACGATGACAAGATGGAAAAACACATTTTGGTGCACTTGGAAAAACACATTTTGGTGCACTTGAACCGATAGATTTTAATTTTATAGATTTTACTATCTATTGATTCAAGTACAAAAAAATACTATAAAGCTTGATAAAAAAAAAACAACTTGTTAGAAAAAATAAGTTGAATTTTAATTTGGGTGTGAAGTTGATAATTATATCTGGTGTCAATCTTCTTTCTTTTGGCATAAGCAAAGAGGAGTATATTGTTTATAATTGGAATTTTAAGTTCAATACCTAATATGTGTGTTTAATTCATTATCAATTCTAAATTTCTTGATCCCTAATGATTTAATATAACCTCAAGCACTTGGTTAACTTATGTAACCTACTACACTCATGTGCACACACTTCCAAACCAAGTATAAGAAAATTTGGGCCTAGTGGGTCCAATGCTTTTGATAGTGTGAATGCACAAATTTTTATCAATTCATCCCATTTCATCCATCCAACAAAGCATCATTGTACACACACACACACACACACACACATGTCACTTGAACACCATTAATTCATTTTAATCTCATTTGTCGCACTACCCATTCTCAAAGATTTTTTACTCCAATATCATAAACTTAAATTCTTTCACTCAACACCTAATTTGACCTAATCAACTTAATGTAAATTTTTACAAATTTTTAACTTTTAATCAAATTTTTAACAACCTAATATCAACAACACTCTAACTTTATTTTGGACTTTCATTGCACTTAATTATAATATGACATAAGTTTGATCTATTTATGGTGGTTAATAATCTTAAATTCATCAAGTCATGTTCCCCCAAAATCCATACTTATCAAAATAAATCCTCACAACTCTTAATTTATAATGTTTGTACAAAAAAATTCAATTAATGACTGATTAAATCTATTTACCCATTGATTATGAATGAATAACCAACTTCATATAATCCAATTACACATAAACACCAAAATTTGTTAACCCTACTAGTTGGCTTTTGGCCCATAGTTGAGTTTTTGTATGTGTACCTTAGTTACCTTAGTTACCTACTAACAAGCCAATAGCTCTTAACTATGAAATGACTAATAACCATTGGTTGCAAGCATTGCACACAAAACATTGGATGCATTTAAAAAATATATATATATATATATATATTATTCGGTAAATGTTTGCCCAATTTTTTTTGGTAATAACCATTGGTTATGTATTAGGGCTAGGTTTTCAAAGACCTAGTTGGTAACCCTTGGTTAAACTATCGGTTATACCCTGGTTATAGGGTTTTATAAAAATATTTTAAACTATTATTTTGTGGTTTTTTTATTATCATGAACAACTTTAATGTTTTAGGATTGATAACCGTTTTGGTATGATAAACTAGGTCATCATGGTAGGTTATTAGATTTTGAAAAATTCCAATATTAGACAATCAGGTTATTAACAGGTGGCCAAAAAAATCAATAACTTGCTGGCAGCTGATTGGTAACCGGGCCAAAACTCAATAACCGGCCAACATTAAATTGTTGTCCGGTTATTGGGTTCTGGTTATCATCCTGGGTATTGATGACCTAAAGATACCCTCCGATCATCTAACGGGTCCAATTACCCGCCGTGGTTTGTTAAAATTCAAAGAACCGGTTCCGGTATTCTGACCGCGATCCACCAAAAGTAAATAAATATTGGAGGAGGCAAAGGGACGGGACAGAGAACCCCCGGTTCTTTATGAAGCCCGGAGGTTCTTTCAAAAAATTTCAAAGAACTGCCCGACGCTGGTGTGGACTCGCTCTCTCGTCGCCCTCGTCGTCGTCGCGAGTCCTTCGCTTCGACTTGTTTGGATCCCGCGCTTCGCGCCGCACTAGGGCAGCGCATAGTGCGAGAGGACGCAGAACTTGCACGAGAATCCTTAGAGGGTAGTCAACGGGGGCCATTGCAGCGGGGAATTTTTACGCAAAGTCTTCTAAGGGTGGAGGAAGAACAATCCGTTGCTGTTGAAATAATCGGTAAGTTGAGCTTTCGTGCAATGTTGTCGTGATCCAGTGATAGTAATGTCGATAGAGTCTGTGGGCTATTGTTCAGATCTGACTGACTCTCCTGCGGTACGATGCGTGCAGTCTCCCTTTGTCTCTCTCCATCGCGATCTCTCTCGCTTTTTTTCCGTTTTTTTCTCTTTTTTTAGGTGCTGATTTTTCAAAATCTTGGGGAAACAGTGGAGAGCGTCGACAAAACATGGCCGACTGGCAGCTAACAAGCTGTTGTAGCCACACACAAGTTGCGTTTATTGCTACCATCGGTGCCTTCATCTTCGTCATTCTCGCTGTAAGTGTGTTTTGGGAAGGTCAGGGTGTGCAATGTTAGGGTGAAGAAGAAGAACGATAAGAAGTTAGGGATGGCATGCCACATTGTTGTTGTTGTTGGGAAGCAGAGAGAGCTATTCTTGAATCTTAGTCCGATGAAATGATGGGACATGCTGCGGCATTTCTGTGTTTTGTTTTGAATGCAGTTGTGGAGAACGCCGGTGCTTGATCCGTTCAAGCTCATCACAGTTTTCCTTCATGAGGCCAGCCATGCCACTGCTTGCAAGCTCACAGGTGGTAAGGTGAGTGCTATTAGCAAACATTGACCCTCTCAAAAGGCAGCAGAAACGTCATGAGACTCTTATATTCCGTTTGCAAAAATTCATGCAAAAATATAGCTAGATTAAAGGTTTTTGGGGTTCAATGATTAGGTCTTTGAGATCTGGTCATCATCGCATTGGTGGCCAGCAATCTTTGCATTCTTCCTGTGCATGCAGAACACAAAGTTCTTTATGACTTCTCCTGCTGAGCTATATATTCTTTGGTGAAAATGGGAATGTGATGAGCACATTGTGTTTGAAAGGGTATCTGTGATGAAAAAATGAAACTCTTTTGTAGCCTTCAACTGAGTGTATATTCTGTTGCCAAATTTCAAGTGGCTGGTACTCAGTACATTGAGCTTTTGGTGGATCCTGGGGTTGAAAAGGTTGAAGGCATGGAAGTCAAGGCAGATGAAGGTGGGGTGACTCACACACGGGGAGGCTATCAGTGGTTCATCTTGCCAGCAGGCTGTAAGGATTCAAGTGATCAACACATGGATGTTAGAAGTTATTTGGATTTGAAGCTGTATGGACTGGATTTCACTGAGCACCTGCAACTGTAAAACCTTCTTAGATCGCTTTCCCTTGCCACTGTCAGACAAAAGCAGGATAAAATTATATTTGTGACCCTTTTTCATTTTTACATAATGAACTAAACAGATGTCCTGAACTCATAAGACTGTGCTTGTCTTAGCATTGTAAAAATAGACTCAGTCCCCAGTTCCAGAGAAAATGAGGTTTCAGTAAGAGCAATGAGGGCTTGAGGAAGGCAAAGCAGTTCCTTTACTTTCATTATTTTAGTTGCATTACAACAGAGCCTCTACAGAGGAGCCCTTCAATATGGATTTCCTGAAATCTAATCAAATGTAGATACAGAATTGGAAGATGCAACTTTTACCACCATAAGGACTATTTTCAATGAGACCCTGCAAGAGTATTTTTTTGTTGTCCATTAATTGATAATGTAAAGTGCTAAGAGATTCCTGATCCACTGCAGATCTTGGATCAGCTTTCTGGGGCATGGTATTGGTGGTTGCATCAACAAATGACATCACACTCAGAATAGCAGCAGGTCTTCTGATTGCTGCGCTGGTTGTGGTGCTCATCATTGCCAAGAATGTAGGTTTGGAACTCTCTATTCCTGAATTTTCAAACCTTGCCTTCATTTATCAACTCTGCTAACGCCATTGCGATAGCAAGTCATTTTTTGCATTCAATCAGCAAGATGTCATCTGTACCCTTTCTCATTGTGGACCACTTTTGATCACTCTCTGCTGACCTTAGTATCTGTAGCACACCTATTTTCTCTGACCTGAGTGCATGACATTAAGGGAGAATGGTCAAGCTACGGATACACATTGTGGCTGCTCATCCCTTATGGATATTGAACTCTGAGTGTCATTTTGGCAAAATATTCTGATTTTCTATTCCTGTGGAATTCTGCTGTGCATTGCATACAACAGTGGTTTCTCCGATTCCTTTGTCTTGGTGAGTTCAAATTCCTCAGTCTTTTTTTTCTTTCTGCTTAGCTTTGTTGTAGACAAATTATAGAAGAGAGATACATCAGAGACCATTTTATAGTTAGGTTGCTGCTCTCACTGATGTCCAATCAATCTGCTGAACAAGGTGGTTGCTATGAGGTTTTTGGGCATAATGTAGTTCAACATATTAAGTTGTCTTTTGATGAGTACGTCATCATTTGAAATTTCTAAAATCATGGAAGTCATTCAGATGTTGAGAGTCCCAACATGTGGAAATGAATTCCTATTCTTGGAATCTGCTTTGACTGTCCTTGATCATTGTAGTTGCCTGTCTTGACAAGTGATCATATATGGTTTTGAAGGAGCTCTGAGTTGGTTCTACATTTCTGATGATTGTGCATCTCTTATTTCAGGGTTTATCACCTTCTTGATTATAATCTGGATCTTACAAGAACTCACAGTCCTGAGACATGTGAAGCTGCTTCGCTATACCATCTTATTCATGGGTATGAGTTCTGTCCCTAGTCACCTGATATGGTACAGAAGGATGCCCCTCACTTCACTTGCCAAGAGTTTCTCCTTACGTGACTTCCAGAGTTCATTTATCACTTAATTCTCAGTCTGTCAGTCCCAATCTAACTAAGCAGCTGCAAAAGTAACAGAATGGTACACATGTTAATTCCCTGACTTGGTGGTGAAATTGCTCTTTCCTAGAAAAAACTGGATGTGAGCGATTGCAAGGTGGAAAGGATGTGGAGCTGAGTCATCACTCATGTCCCCCATTCTTGTCAATGCAATATTTGTTATAGTTTTCACCTGACAAGGTGTTATCTGTGTTGTTGCAGGTGTAATGAATTGTCTCTTTTCTGTATATGGTACATTCACTCCGCCTTCATAACCTGTTATTCTGTACTGAACTTTGATTCCCTAAATAGGAGAGTTTTATCCAAGGCATAAAGATATATCTTACAATGCAATGATTAACAAATTCTCCATTACTGTGTGGTGAAGGGCAGCAGGCCAATGTTTGAACTAATATAAAATTTCCATCTGACGGTGTTCCAATTTTTTCAGATATCTATGATGATCTTATTTCAAGACGAGTGAATTCAAGTGATGCAGAGAAGTTTGCAGATATCTGTCCTTGCCCATGCAATGGTGTCGGCTGGGGTGTAATCTGGTGAGTAAGATGCTTCTTCACTGATTGAGACAACTCTCCAGTATCTCATACTGCATGTGTGTTGTGTCAGACAGATTGATATCCCCCTGATGTAATCTGTTGCTTTGCCGTGTGTAGGGGATTCATCTCTTTCATTTTCCTGCTAGCAGCTGTGTACCTAGGACTTGTGAGCTTGTCATGACAGTGACATGGGAGTTATGCTTCAAATCTGTTTCCTACCATTTTTTTCCTGCTTGATTGTGACATTTTAAGTGTCATTTTCTGCAAAGATTCTCCAGTGAGTATGTGTAGATTAGGCGATCTTATGCACTTTCCATGTGTACTCTGCAAAATCAGTTGGCAAATTCCATCTGGATTCAGAGCCATTGTCATTTTCAGTTTGAAGTGGCTTCTGTTATGTATTGTTACTAGTTATCAGTGTACCTCATTGTTTAGAAAAGCTTTGTTTGGAGATGGATGGCAAGTGGTAAACTTCATTGTCAGTGCACAAGAAACCAGAGGGTTGAACCAGAAGACAGTAATAAAAAAGGCTCCAAAGTTCTCATGAATGACTAGACTTACCTGATTGTGTTGACAAAGAGTTCAGGATCTGGTTTCTCGGTTGCACAGATTGTCATTTGTTAGGTCAATTTTTGTCAGTGCTGCTCCCTTGGAAATTGTCAACACTGGAGCCTAAGCAGAGAATTCTCATAATCCTATGGCATCAAAAGCCAGAGTGAAATTAGTAAATGTAGTCACAAAGACTGCAGCATTTAACTCTAAGATAGGTTTCTTAATTGATTTCCAGGTGCATTCCAAACAAATCTACATGTTGGCAAATGCACTTCACTCTGCTGTTGATTGTTGTAAAGATCAATTGCAGGGCATGCCAAGTTGGAACAAGATCTCAACTCCTTCACTTCACGATTACAATCGATCTGAATGGGCATAACCTCTTCACTTCCAACCTCCAACAACCCATATAAGTCCAACAAGCCACCAACATCCTATTGCATTGGGACAAGGCAGCTGATAAACAAGCAGTATGATGAAAACATCATAAGACTGCTAATAAGTAAGTTGAAACTGATACAAGGTTTTGCTTTACCAAACAGATTGGAATCGGGCATCATCAGAGCTAAATGGAATGATGTCCCACTGAACAGCTATTTGTGATGCTCTGTCTTGTTTGTATACAGAAGAGTGTCTTATGGACTATGCGAAAATCCTACAACAATTTGCAAACAACAGTTTGCAGCTCCATGAGCAGATCACATCTTCCAATTCCTGCAAAACACTTCTCAAACACTCATCTTCAAAACCTTTCTACGTTTTGTATCCTCATATTGGTGCAACTTCTGGAGGACATTGAAAAACACCTATCTGAGACATAAGAAAAAATCCTATCTACAATAATCTCCACACAAATGGCTTCACAAGCAGATCAAATCATCCAGTTCCTGAGAAACATCTATCAAATGCAAATCCTCAAACACCATTCTACATTTGTACCCTAACAAAGGTGCAACAAGTTCCCAAAGACAGAGTAAACTGAGTTACAAATATGCTCGTCCCATGCTTCCAGGGAAAGTAGCAAAATCAACACAAAACATATCCAAGGCTTCTAAACCCTTGATGAGCAGCTCCAAAAATGGCTCATATGTATTCAAATTGGAGGTAAAAAATTCCAAGAACCCTGAAGGCTAACATGAGGCTAAGATTGTGAGCATTCAACAGAGGAGGAATGATGGCTCATCCTTCCACAGTTGCATTCAAATGGAGGTCAAAATTCCAAGAATACCATGATGGCTAACATGGGGCTAAGATCAAGAGCTATTGAAGAGAGGAGGAATGATGGCTCATCCTTGCACAGTTGTATTCAAAATAGAAGTCAGAATTCCAAGAACCATGAAGGCTAACATGGGGCTAAGATCCAGAGCATTGAAGAGAGGAGGAATGATGTTTCTAAAGAGGTTTAGATATGGGTCACACATATCGCGTACTGCTTGCAGCGGCTGTCGCTCCCATGGTATGTTTGGAAACCAACTAAGAAGCACCCGCACCATCAACACACCACTGTAAAGCTCCAGCCACTTTGCCATTCCACTCGCCACCACCGTCAGCGGTGTACTCACCGACCCCGGCTGGCTTATTGCCGCAAAGAAAAGAGGAGCCGCAGCAATCAGCACTCTTCCCTTCAACGCAGCAACCAGCTTTCTCTCCTCCAGCGTCGTCACCTCCGGTAGCTTCATGGCGGTTAGGGTTTCACCAAACGCCCTCGCAGCTCGCACCAGTGCTTCGGAAACGACTGCAAGAAAGACCATCGCCCGCGAGAGTACAGCTGCGGCACCGGCGACGAAACCATCGACTAAGGAGCCACAAACAGGGGAGGCCTCTGCATTCGCCTGCACAATTCTTCCCGGACCTCCATATCTCTGGCACAATGCCTCCTTGCAGCATAGACCCCTGCGCAATAAACCGTAGGACAAAAACCCGGAGGAAGACGATGCGACCAGAAGCCTCGATAAGCTACCTCGCGAGACACTACGAGCGTCCAAATTCCCTCGCAAGCAGCAGAATTGGAGATTCAACGACACCGGAGAAAAATAAGAAGAAGAAGAAGAAGAAGAAGAAGAAGAAGAGACTTTCACGTTCCGTGAGTCCAGACACTGTGATGAAGGGCGTGAAGAGGCCATGAATTGTGCCGTAGCCATCGCGAATCCTCTGCAAGAGGATGCCAATCCCCGGCACTGAACAGCCGCGTGAGAAAAGAGAAACGGACGGAGAAATGAATAAAAGAGAGTGAAGATCAGGCGGTATACCGCTTACAACATAGCGGCGCAAAACTTTCCTCTTGCCACAGTCCCACCGCCTAGCGGCCGCATCTGCATTTCTGGCCTGAACGGGATGTGCACTACAAAGCAGCAAATAGGAAGAAGGTCATGCGGTATACCAATTACAACATAGCGGCCTCATCCGCGTCTCTGGCCTGCATGTAAAGTGCAATAAAAATCCTAACCACACACACACACACACACTCTCTCTCTCTCTCTGTCTGTCTCTCTCTCTGCCCGGAATCCGGTGGGCACTAGAAACTCTCTCTCAATCGATCGGCATTTTGTTTGTGTTGATGGGTGTGTTGCAATTCTTGTTCATGGATTCCAACGAGGATTGGGGCCTGAGAAGTAGAACCCTCATACACTAGCAAGTTCTAGCTGTCCAGAAAGACAGGTTTTGTGCACTGGGAAAGGAGAGGAAATGTTGGTCATGCGAGGTGCTAGGGGGGCACTAATTCACTGGATCTCAAAGCTGGGGTCAGCTTGTAAGATGGCAACAGCTTGAGTCACCATATGCATGGACAGATTTGTAATTGCATTGAGTTCTGGCTCAACCTATCCTAATAGTTACACTGCTTGTGCCGCACGCTCATTGTACAGAATAGCAGTACTACTACAGTAAACCCCCCTTTATAATTATGCCTTTGATGATCACTTTTTTTTTTTTTTTTTTTTTAAAATTAAAAAATAATGATTTAAATTTGTATAGTAACATTCCATATAAACTTTTAAAAATTTTGATT
>Ga0116231_10007935_pt1 | contig 18981 bp, 12 predicted proteins | sample S1TSphgellanicum_2_FD_89695 | JGI IMG/M metagenome (GOLD analysis project Ga0116231, IMG submission 89695) | Host-associated microbial communities from peat moss isolated from Minnesota, USA - S1T2_Fd - Sphagnum magellanicum MG | ecosystem: Host-associated > Plants > Peat moss > Unclassified...
ACCCAAAGACACCCCCCCCCCCCCCCCAAAACCCCTCAAAGACATGCTTTACTGGGTACTAATGGACTCTAAACCACATATAAATCAATCATAACCGGAATGCATGTCCTACCAGCTGTCCTTGCAACCGAAGATGCTTCTCTGCCTCTTCTTTCTGTTCTTTCTTCTGCTTCCTTTCAGCTGCTATTGTCCTCTTCTTTTGGTAATTGAACACAGTTTTCTCTTCAGCTCGTGCCTTCTGGACCTCCAGCTCCTCATAGTCCTTTTTCAAGTCCTCTGAGCCTGATATTTGCTCAAACAGCCCTGTGAGCTCTTTAGGGCTCTTTGACGCAATGGACTCCACATCCCCCTGGTTCATTGGTACCACCAGTGAATGATCAAATTCCATTTGTCTAACTGCCCCCACCCTCATTCATTCCCAAGCATCATCATCATAAGATGTGCTCAAAATCTTTCTTCCATGAACCAAATTCCTGACTGCACTCTACTCACTGGTCGACTGACATATTATTATTCCCCTGCTACTAGGCATTCAATTTGTCCACAGCAAGACCTGCTGGAAATTCTCCCCTTACCCAAGCAGTAAGAAAAAAAATTAGGGCAAGGCAATTTTCTTCAAGAACAAACAACCCCACAGACAGACAGACAGACAGACAGACAAACGCACCTGGAAAACAAGGAAGTTGCGCGCCTTGACGAGGATACCAAGGCTCTTCATCTTGTTATTATAAGCATCCCATCCGACGGATTGGTTGTCGATACGGTACTCACTGCTGCCATTGCTGCTAATAGTGCGGGTGAAGTGCAGCTCCTCACCGCTGCCCAGCACATAGACGAGCTTCACGAACGCCTTCCGACCGCGCTGCTCACGCTCGCGGTCGTCGAAGGCGTAGATGAGGTCCTTCAGCTGCGCACCACGCAATTGCATGGAACGAACTCCTAGCACGAAGCTAATGGCGTCCATGAGATTGGACTTACCTGCACCATTGGGCCCAATGATAGCCGTGAAACCCTTAAACGGTCCGATCACTTGATGTCCCTTATACGACTTGAAATTCTCCACCTCCAGCCGCTCAATCCTCCCCGGCGCTAGCACCGACGGCATCTTTCCTCCTCAATTTCTCTCTTCACCGCCACCACCACCACCACCACAACACTCTCAGACGAGACCTCCAAAAGCAAAGCACTCTCCAAACAAAACCCTCTCTCCCGCGCGCCCGGCCCCAGTTTCAATCATCATCGCCTCAATTTGAAATTTGCAAAACACCGTCACGCCATTATTCCTCCATCTACAACTGACAATTCACAACCAGAAGACGAAAACCACGACGACGAGGACGACGACGCGCGAGATGCATACAATTCTAGGGCTCCATTCACGAAGCGTTCAAGCCCGACAGAGAGGCACACACACTCGAAGAGAGTTCTTGCTCGGGAGGGACCGACGGACGGACGGACGACGGACGGACGGAACCTTGTTGGCGGGGCTACGATTTCCCGCGCGCAATGGTATATTAATTCGTATATATACTAAACATACAGTATAATACATGCTAAATATACACTATACTTCATACTAAATACCGTACCCCCCTCTGTTTCAATTGTGTGATGATGTAGAAGATGAGGTGGCGATCATCCAAAAGCTGATTAAGTCAAATTTGGCTATTAAAAATATGAATGGAAACAAATTTAAACATCCTGACGTATTTCTGGCTACCTACTTGAACCATGTATAGAAACTTGAGGGTTTTTACAGATTTTTAAAATTAAATTAAGTTAAATTAAATTAAATTAAAATTTGTGGAAATTTGATGATTTTATCATTGAATTTGCAACAAAAAGATTTTTTCAAAAAAAATTGTAACTGCAAAAATTTCCCACCAAAAGAAAAAGTTGTTTTGTGCTGGCAACCAAAGTTGGGGTTGTTGCTCTTGAAGCTTTCTACAATAATAAGCCAAAAATTTCCATGTTAAAAATGGAAAAAATATCACACCATATCCACACATAGTGTTTGTCAATAACATGAAATCCCAAGTGAAATTTGATGTGGTGAACAAAGTTAAAAGGAATGTTAGCTCCAACATTACATTAAAATTAAATTATAAATTAACATTCCACATTTCATCATTTAAGCATAAACATGAATATTAAAATGACAATTTACCCAAAAACAAAAAAACATTTATAAAGTTTTGTTCCATCAAAGTTCCCATTTTTGTGTATAAACAATTGTGCTTCCCCCACCCTTTTCCTATGCTTCCTTGTGTTTCCCTATGCTTCTTTGTGCTTCCCCATGTTTCCTTAGGCTTCCCCCATGCTCCTTCATCTATTAACAAATTCTCCCATCATTTCTTATATTGACATTGTTTTGTACATCAATCTCTTGTAGCTATAAATTTATTTTTCATGCTTGTTTAGCAAAAATATTTTCATTCAAAAACAACATCGATGAATTACAAATGGGTGGTGGACAAGGGGATGATGAGCAACAAATTACAAATGTTATGAAACGAAAAAATAAAAATACATGCAAGTTAATTTTAGGTAAATTGCAAAAGTGGAATAAAAGTTATAAAATCAAAAGAAAAAAAAAGACATGGAAATGAGTTGTTGAAAAGGTCAATTAAGCATTATAGACATGTGAAAGCACAAACACAAGTGTAAAAATTAACAATTAAGTTGCAAACTTGTTAGAGGAAAAAGAAAGACACATTTGGAAGGGCTCAAAATATGATAGAGCAAAGAAAAAAAAAGGCAAGAATGAACAAAATATGAAAATATGAGGAAAATAAAAAAAGGAGGAAATGATATGAAAAGAATGAAAAAAATAGTTGATGATGAGTAAAAGAAAAAATGTAAAACATACTTACCATGATTTTTGTGCCAACAACGAAGATGAAATTTATTTTTAATAGCGTGTCAAATGTATCATAACAATGGGTGTGGACTTGTTGCCAACATTTCATGTGTTAATATCAAATTAAACATCAAATATTGATTAGGGATACAAAATAACATATCATAAATTATAGTACTTTTATCATTTCATAAGTAATTTGAGTTTCGTACTATTATGCGCTATTAGTGCTGATCAACTATTTTTTTTCTTATTTATATGTTTTCATTTATAATTTGTCACTAGTTATGTCAATGTCAAATTTAATTTAAATTAATATGTACATTTTATGGATATGAAAAGACACATGTTAAGTTGTTTTTTCATATCCATGTTAGTGGATAGGGGAAAAAATGAGGTAATTATAAAATGGAGATAGTTGTTAGGAAAGGTGGGAAATAGTTATTAAGAAAGAAATGAAATAGTTAGGCATGAAAATGAACTAGTTATTTTTGACATTGTCTTTGGAATAGTCCATTGGCAACCATACAATGGATTCCAAAAAAATCCCCCAGTTTTGATTATTGGTCATTGGAATTAAAAAATTTAATTATTTTTTTTTCAAAATTAGTTGCCCACAATGTTAGAAGTTTTAGAAATTTTTAAAAGATTATTATTTTAATTCTTTTGGAGGATTGATGATAGTTATGATTAATTGTGGTGATAATAATTAGTTTCAAGAAGTTTAGTGAATAAATGTTTCAACTAGAATAAAACATTTAACTATGTTTCATAATTTGTGTTAAGTAGTTGTATTGAAAATTATCATTATATAACCATGTGAACATTTTTTCCCATCATTATTATAACTATAATTTAATTAAAAAGATTTTAAAAATATCATTGGAGTGAAAAGAAATCAACAAAAATATGCTAGAATGGCAAATGTATTATGGTAATATAATTACAAAAATTAGCTAAGAATTTAAGTGTTGTATACCTTTCCTATAGAAGCTTTGGTTGCATGATTTGTTAATAGGAACATCAATAGTGTAAAAGATGGTTCAAGAAGAAGATGCAAAACAACACAATAAATGAATTATTAATTTTCAATAATTGATGTTGTTACTTTTAATATACTACACATACTTTGTTTTTCAATATTTGAATTGGTGAAACATTTTTCAAGTGTTAATACTAATATTAGTGCATTAATTTAATGCTTGCATCACAAACTTAACACCCCACAATTTAATAATGAACATTGCGTGAAAGATGTTAATTTGTAAGTTCTTACATTTGCGCACAAATTATCGTGTGTTGAAACATGTTTAACAAATGGATAAATGTGTTGATGAATGAAATATGAACTTATGAATGAACAAATTTCATATGATTTCCGTTATTAAATTGTTGAATGTTAAGTTTGTGATTTGTTGCTATATGCATCCTTATGATTTTTTTTGTTTGGCTTTTCATTTAGATCATTATATAAATGTATAAAATTAATTTTGTCAATGTTGATTTTGATGGTTGTATCAAAAACAAACTCAAATAAAGAAAATGCTTATTTATTCTTGTTAAACCATGATCGATTTGTATGGAAAAGGTCTTTGGTGTGCATATTGGAACCTTGGTTGATAATTAGAAATTATAAATTTCACAAATGCACACATAACCCAATGGCCATCAAGTGGATTAGAACCCATTTGAAAAATGAAAAAATGAAAAAATGAAAAAAAAAATAAATGTAAAACATTGAAATGAAATTGCAAATCAAAATAAATAAAATTCAAATACACACATCAAGTTTTTGTCAAGTGTTTATGTCATTTGAATCGAAAATTAGAAAAATTGAATTTGCAAATTGCAAATTCTAAGAATCAAATTGTTAACATACTTTTAAAGCATCCATCATTGTCCAACAATTAAATATGCAACTATATTAATGTTGTTTCAAAACAAGAATTCAATTGGACAACATCTTTTTCTCCCTTTAGCATAACAATGTAAATCATGAGACCTATGTTGCAAAATATAAACAATTGACAAGCAAATTAATATGTGAATGATCAAATATGAGAAATAAGTGCACATTTTTTTGCTCAAAATCTAAATTCAAGTTTGAATTTTGAACAAGAATTTTGGCTATGATTTGATGTCTAACTTCCTCGTGAATCCATGAACTCATGGGTGACAATCAAATGTTCAAATATGAGATCAAAACATGCATACCTACTAAAAATTAAGGTCTTAAATAAAGTTACAATAAACATTATACAATAAAATTTGACTTTTGAACTTGTCCAATTTGATTAGCTTGTTCATTTGATTTTTTAAATGGTCTTTTTGATTAAAGTCAAGGATTTTGAAATGACATGATTTTTTTGAAATATAATAAATTTTCTGACCTTGGTCAAATGTGACATTGATCAAAAAACACAAAAAATAGACACACGTAACTAAAATAAGTAAAAGATGTACACCTTTAGTGAATTGGGATAATAGAGGTCACCTTGAACATAATTAATCCTTTTTGACATATTTGTAAAACTCATAAACTAAGATAATGTTGAGATTTTGTGTTGTACATTTGTATGCCTATGTTTTTAGTATATTAATTTAACATCAATATAACTTTGAAAGTAATCCAATAAAAATAAAATATTGTTTGACATGTTTTAAAGCTTGTAATCATTGTGTTTTGTGCTTCAAAAACATAACAAAATACTAAGAAAAATTGTTTAAATGATATCAAAACATTGTTTAAGCACAATGAAACAATGTCACAACATGATTGAGGAAGCATTGGTGGCTCCTACTATCTTGTTTTTATTTTCCAATAAAATGGGACAATTAAAACATTATATGTTTGTTTTGATGGTCATGAAAATACATGAAATGGACACATTAGATACATAGGTTGAATAGCTAGGCTAGATAGATAATTAAGCAATGTAATTTAGGTAAGTTACATAGCTATGCTAAGTAAGTGGGCTATGTAATTAGGTTAAGTAGGTAGGTATTAGGGTAGGTAAGTAGGTTATATAAGTTTTATAGTTAAGTAGATAAGCTAAGGAGGTCATATAACAAGCCAATTATTTATAGGTAGGTTAAATAGGTAGGTAGCTTAAGTAAATATATAAAGTTAGGTAATTAGGCAAATAATTAAATGAATAGGCTAGGTAGGCTAATATAAAGCTAGATAGTTAGATAAGTAAGCTAAATAATGAAGTAGGTAGGGTAAGTAAATTATGCTATTTAAATAAGTTAAAAAATGTTCATAAAAATACAATTACATAATATATTACAAATTAAAAAAATGTGGTGCAATGGTTATGGACATAGTCTTTCAATGCAAAAGTGAAAGGTTTTAAACTTAACCTAGGTTGTTAAGGGTGCTTAGGTTGAGTTAGTTTAGCTTAAGCACCTTGGGGCTTATAGGCTTAAAGACAAATGATTGGAATGTCATAAAAACCAATGGCTGGAACCATCACACGAAAGACAAAAGGGAAAGCCGAAGAAAGGCCAACAAATGCGCATGAATATGGTACTACCCAAGAGAATATTGGCTCACCCTAATGGGTCCATTCCATAGAGTGTAAAGTTTCAACGAAAGTTTTTATGTTGACAAAAATCCAACCAAAGTTTTTTTTATTTACAAAAACTCGCTAGACAACAAAATTCAAAAATTGAAGTGATGTTTGAACTTTTCGATCACGAGATGTGAGGGGAAAAAAAGAAAAAAAAGGCCCTCAATTTTTGTCTCAAATAATGACTTAAATTTGAAGATTCCATATCAAAAATAAAACATTTGAAAAAAATTCCAAAAAATTATATTTTTCTTCACAAAATTTTGTTCTTCAAAAGAAAACTATTTTTTTTTTTCAAAATTTCAACATTTTTTTACAAGTAATTTAATTTAATTAGTGTCCAAGCTGCCAAGGTACTACGGTAGTTCCTGGCGAAAGAAGATTTGCAGAAAAATGTGGGACTTTTTTTGGGTACCCTCTCGCTGGAAGTCTCCCTTAAACCCTAAACCCTAAATGGGCAGTGTGCATGCCAACCAATACCTTTTAGGGTTTGGGGTGCATCAAGAACCCTGGGATCAGAGCAGGGTTTATAGTAAGTATGACGTCGTGGGGGTCATCAAGCATCGCATGAGATTTCCCGAAGAAGACAAAAAAACTGCGCCTCTCTTGAAGTTAATAAGAGATTGATCGTCTGCTGCATTTGATGGAGCTGAAGTGTATCTATGATGATGTAGAGTGCTTTCAAAATTGGGATTTGCAAACTGGGTTGCTCTTGTTTTCTCTGAGTCTTGTTGTGACTCAAAGACCCTAAACCCTAAACCTTGATCCTTTTGTTGGGAGTAGTATTGCCGAGGAGTGCAAGGCAGGTAGGTCCATTTGGAAAGAAGCTTCTTCTTCTTCTTCTTCTTCATAGAGAGGAGCAGAATGCAAAAGAGTTGATAAATCTCAGCTTTTACAACTTTGCTCCGCTGCTAGATTGTTTGTTCCTTTAGAAAGGTTTGGCAAGTAATGGGGACTAGAGAGGGGGAGGAAGCTTTCTTCAAGCCTGACGAAGAAGGGCTCAAGCAAGATGGAGGCGTGGAATCAGACAAGGATCTCCAGCCGAATGATGATTTGGCATCAGAGAGAGTATCATCACCACCACCTGAGGAAGTGCAACTAGAAGAAGTGGTGGTGGTGGTGGTGGCAGAGGCTACTGTGCAGCCAGACATTTTGTTGCCCACAGTTGATGATGCCGCCAGTGTGAATCGAGGAGATGAAGACGCTCTGCAAGAAACAAAGGTATCATTTCATTTCGTTTGAAACTCTTTTCTATGTACCCAATTTCGGAAGATATTATCCAGATCTTTGAAAGGGCAGAGAAATAGCTCTAATCCTTGAATTTTGGTTTTAAGCCAATCGGAGAACTGGAAAAAGGGTTGTTGTCGCATTTTGTGAAATGTCCATTGTCCTGTTGCAATCTCTTGCTGATAAGAGAAGTCAGATGGATTTCAGAAACTAGGGTTTTCAATACTATTGAAGGGTGATATTGATAACTTACTACTGTGAGATGGTTGGTTTTTGTGTGGAAACTCTTGGCAGCCAGAAAAAGATGAGGAGGAAGAAGAGGAATGTGGGTTTTGTTTGTTCATGAAGGCTGGTCCATGTGGAAATCAGTTTTCAGCGTGGGAGAAATGTGTTGAAGGAGCAGAAGCATCAGGCATTAACATTGTGGAAAAATGTGTGTCAGTGACACATCTTTTGAAGGATTGCATGGAAATGCATCCCGAATATTATGGGCCTGTACTGCAGGCGGAGAAAGCCATGGAAGAGCAAGCAGCTAGGGATGAGAAAGCTATGGAAGAGCAAGCAGCTGCAGAGGGTGTCAACAAAGAAGAAGTGGGGTTAAGGGGCACCTCTGAAGCTCAGGAAACATCACTTCCAGTGTAGGCAACAATCAGTGAGTGAATTTTGCATCTCATCATGTCTAGAGCAAGGAATTGCAAGGAAAACAATTGATGGATTCTCTCAACAACAAACGAATATGTTATTGCTAACCTCCAAAATGCACACAATTGAAATTAAAAAAAAAACTCTGTTTATTAGGGTTTGGCTTTCAGAAAAACCAAACATAGCTCAAATAAAAACTGTGATTGTACACAGAAAGAGAGAGAGACACCATAATTTCACCAAGAGGTCATCCAGACAGATAGAAAGAGGATAATATTTCAGAAGGCAAATGGAGAAGTGCTGCTGGTCAGACATATCACACCCCAGAGCTCACAGATTTGTGCCTGCTCCCTTCCCCAAAAACAGGGGCGAGTTTTTGACAGGTAAATAGTAATTGCCCACATAGTGCATGGCTATAAGGGAGCCCAATAAAACTTAATAGAGTAGTAAAATTTTAGATGATTGTGGCTACCATTCGCACTCCTCTTGGGTTTTCCTTTTTGAGTAATTAATTTCCTTGCAACTTAGGATTTTGCAATAGCTGTCAAGACATTGAGTGTTATCATCGCTATATTTTTGAGTCTTTTCTGTGTGTTTTAAGGATTCATTGGGTCTTTTTCCTTTCTTTGTTTGTGAACTTGTCCACTGCTATGTTTTGTTGGATCTGAAATCTCCATAATCTATTTTTATGAGGCCGTCTCCCAATTCTATTCAGGTTGACTTCAGTTTTGTGCATTGCAAGGGGTCATGTCAAAATAGAAGTTCAGTCTGAGAACAATATTCTCAAGAGCGCTAGCTAATATCATGACTGAGTCTTCCCATTGCTTCTGGAAATTGAACAAATACTTGGGATACCAAATGTTTGCCCAATAACTTGGGTGAATTATTATCTACTTCTAAATATATCCAGTGTTTTTTTGAATGGGAACTTTTGTTATGTCATGAAATTTTATTTTGAGGAACAGCCTGGAAAAACATGCTGCTTTTCCAGTGTGATCTGTGTGTTTTTAGCAATAATTCACCACTTTTGCAAAATCAAGAAATTTGGAAAAAACCACACTGACAAGCATCCTTTGTCGCTAGCTAATGAAATCAGCTGATTGGGGTTGGTTACATGGTGCCAGTCATGTTCTTGCCATTCCCAATAGCATAGTGAAAAACTGTTTTGTTATTAATTTATCCTTCATTCATAAATAGAAAATACTCTTTGATGTTGTTTGATGAATTTTATGGAGGTAATACATGATTGTTCATAGGTTACACAATTTGCCCAGCCCTTAAAACTGAAGTTTGGCAATAACCAAAAAATTGGACAACCCATGAAATTCATAACCTATTTCTCAAACAAGGAAAGCATAAAGAATAGTTTATAATGAACAAAAAGGGAAAAACAAAAGTAGCAGTAGTTACTCATCATGGCTTTCTACCTCATCTGGCTTTCAAATCAAATACCAAATGTCAGTATAACACTTCGGGGTGGGTAATTCACAGGTAGACAAAAACCAATGCCAACCGAATTCAGGATAAATAACTTGTATATATATATATATAATGGGCATCACCCATTCGAACAAACTGATGGTAATCTTAGTGAATGCTGCCATGATAAGAGCCGCAGTGGAGTGTGTATAGTAACAATGATCAAACTTCAATCATTCCCAACAAAATTGTTTATTAATCCTATTTCTGACATTCTTTTTGTCAGCAAAAGCACACATTTTGTTTCTTTTTCTCCTTTTGTCCTTATTTCTTTGTCTGTCTACTATTGAAAGATTTAAGGTGGACATCACCACAAGAACACACAGTGGGTTATAATTTCTATGCAGAATAAACCATAAAATTGCTCTTGGAGGTGGCACAAGGTGACCTGATGTTTAGGATTTCTTCACTCCAAAACAAAAAGCCTAGAGAGTTAATGGACACCTTGACATTGGACGTGGGTATTGAAAAACAAATACTTACCCATGCTTCAACATAAATCACCAGATCTTCTCCTGTTTGCCATGGAATTGTGAAGACCTTGCAGGCTTCAAAGAACCTGTGGTGTTGTTAAGGGTTCATGCTTGATATACAAGCAACCTGTTGGATGTGCCACAGGAAAGAACCAAGTGACGAGAAAAAGAGAGAGGATGGGCAATAAAGTACACTAATAGGGGATGCTTACTTTAATGAAATTATATTGAGCTAATTAAAACTGTAGCAGCAAAATTGTTTTGCCACTCAAGATTGTACACACAAATACTCTGGATATGATTAGACACTGGAAGTGCTTGAATTGGAAATTCCTGTACAACTGAAGCTGTAGCTACAAAACTTGATATTGTTGACCATTTACTTATCCATGTACTGGAAGAAGCTTTCAGACACATAATAAGACTTGCATAATGATCTTGTCAATAGAACCATGTATGACTAAGAGTAAGGTGCCCATTTGCTCACTCCAACTGGACCTGATCCAAATTGTTGATAATTTCGTCAAACTGTGACCATCTGCACTGAATAAACTCAGAAAGTGTGCAATTCATCAGGACGAGACTCAGTCCTAGAGACAAAGCTCTAGGAAGGCAGAAAAAATATATGCATGGAGGACATATGCCTGAGGGCAACATTTTGAGCCAAGGAAATGTGAGCTGTTGACAACGCACACAAGCACAATTTTACTGGTGATTCCAATGCACTAACAGCCTCTGGCTACTTACATTTCAAACAACTGGGCTCACTCACCAACATAAAGTAAATAACTCAATTGACTCAAGTCTTCAATTCAATCCCAGCCTATATGAAGCTAGGCTGGCAAGCACTTGGTGGATGGAATCTACTTGAGAATTGAAATTCCATCCAGACCACCAACAAACAGATCTGTCTCTCCAGCACCAAAAACTGTCTACATAAAATATTGGGAGAGAGAAAGTACATGCCTTTAAGATGTGATGGATGAAGTAATCACCAAAGTGCTTGGTAGCTTTTGTGACAGCAATATGGACTTCTGCATTGATGATGTGAGTACTTGTCCTTGCACCTTCCAGCTCCTGAAAAGATTCTATACAATCTTGAATCTCCTATGATTTTTGCTTCAGCACTTAACAGTCTGGATTTCTCTGCAAGACATGGTGCACATCTGCATTGGAAAGAACACTGCCATCATTGTTGATCACGTGTCTTATGCTTGCATGTGAGCCACCTGGCAAAAGAACATTGGACACAAATCGACCATCAGTACTAAGAAGCAGCACAGACTACATAAAAGTGCAAGAAACAAGTAACACAAGGAGCAACACATGTCCCAGCACCATGGTACCATACACTAGGCTGGCACACCACATGACCTGACCTACATACAACTCCAGGTGAAGTTCACTCTTCACATTTATAAAACTGTAGAGGAGAGTCAAGATTACCTGTTCATCAACATCCATGAATGAGGCCAACTTGGCAATGGAGATGGTAAGTGTAAAGCTTCAAGAAGCTTCAAATGCTAGAAAGACGCTGCTGTTGCTGCACTTCTGATAGGAAAAGCTTCAGCTGCAGCCTATATGCATCCTGTACAGCTTCAAGGTGATGACCATACTCAAGGGTGTCGGATTAACAACAAAGAAAAAAAGAAAAAAGAAAGGTGACATTTCCTGGGTTCATTACTCAACAAGGACTGACAAAAATTGAGCGATGAGGATTTTCACCCTTGCAGCAGAAAATTGTACAAAAATCACAGTGATGAATGAAAGAACTGTTGGGTTGGCACATAATTTGCAGTTACTCCATACCTGGTTAAAGTTGATGAGGGGCTTGCCATAGTTGGGTGGGGATGGGGTGATGAACTTGGGGCAGGCATAGAAAAAAAGTTCATCAAACATGGCTTCCTCACTGCATTGCATGTGTAGCATCTTCTCAGCATAATTCTCCTGCAACTGGTTGTAAACAGACTCCTCAGCCAATTTTGGATGAGGGCAGAGTGATAGGCAGATGGCAAGAAGAGCATACATTTGCTGATTCTTCTTCTAAGTTCAATCATACTGTGATGACCGTTGGTAACACTGCTTGGTTTTGAAAATGTAAAGCAGTTGGTTGAAGGATCTGATTGAATCCAGATACCTACATTCGAAAAAAGCATGTGAGAAAAGGGAAAAAGTCCCTTTTGAGAAGGAGGTAGCAATACTGGGCCTGGGGGTTGTTAAATTCTAAGAATTGTAGTCTTATGTAAACAGACAATCAACAAGGCATTGCATAAAAACTATGGTTGAACAAGAGCACCTTCACAACATAAGATTTGCAAATCCATAATATTGGATAGTGGTGAGCTGGCACCCAATAACAGTATTGAATACTCCAGGCTGATTAATACCAACGCGTGAAAGTGCACAAAGATCACTTTGATAATCCCCCAACAAGCAGTGCACATGCAGCAAACCAGCAATACTGAAGTAATCCAGTACTTTGAGCACATTTGTTCCACCATAATAATTGTAACCATCAGTGGCAGTGAAATTGAATTCGCATTTTTTTCCTCGTCCAGGATCTGAAGAATCATTGACTTCTCAATCAATGCTTGCAGGTAGTTCAATGCTCCAACAACATTCCACACCTGCACAAAAGCAAAGCCCATAGATAGTTTTTCACTAGTCTGGGATAGCTAGCAATTTTCTAAATTCTATTAGCTAAATACAAAACATACACAAAAGTGAGCAACATTGTTCAAAAGAGAGGCTGGCCCCCAGCTAATAATAATACCTTGTCAAACTGCCTCAAAAAGGCCAGCTCTTGGTCTGTTCTTTGCTTCAATTTTGCCCGGTACTGGCAAAAGGATTGGAATTGGTCGATGAATTCATCCACCATATCCCACAGCCATTGGTTTCACAGCTGCATATTCACGTTTCCATGCAGAATGACCTGGAAAAGGTTGCAGTAATTGTCCCAAGAATCACATTGCTGCTCAAGAGTGGGCTGTAGGCATGCATACAGATGGTGAAACCACATTTCCTTGTACAGCAGGCAGAACACATGGTCATGGTCCACATACGAGGCAATCATCTCCACAGCAGGTCAGTTGCTCTGCTTGAACAACATCTCACTCAATTTCTGGAAATTGCCTTCATACATCTGATGTATTTCATACACATTCTTCTCACGAATATGTCTGTACAGATACACAACAAATGTCTTCACCACATCAGGTACATAATTTGTGCTCTCAAAACCTGGTTGTGGGGGCTGCAAGTCCCTAAACCCATCTCTGAATTCAGGCTGATCATCATACGAGTCAACATTATAGCCACCTCTATAGTCCCATCGTCCATATCCAGCATCATATGCCATCCTGCAACCGATTTTCCACAAAGCCAAATTAGACAATTATGTTGATCCAAATCTTCTCTGATGGACTCTGGTCAGACCAGTTGTAGCTGTAGAAGCAGACCTATCTAAAGCTGAATACAAAACACATGCAAATACTCATAGCTGCACTTGGTGAGCTGCTTATACCTTCACAAAATCTAGCCCTACAGAGCAATGCAAACCCTGATTAAAATGAACCAAGTCGCATTCTCAGGATGCAGACAGTGCATTTGCAGATGACATTTCTAATGTAACCCTACTGTAAAATGTAACCCTACTGAGCGATACAAACCAATTAGGGTGAACCAGGTCCCATTCTCAGGATGCAGACAGAGCATTTGCACATGACAATTCTAATACAACCCTAATGTAAAATGTAATCGGACCAAGCGATGCAAACCAATTAGGGTGAACCGAGTCTCATTCTCAGGATGCAGACGGAGCATTTGCAGATGCACATTCTATCAGAGAAAAGCTGAAGCAGACAAGAGCATTTGCGGATGCAAATTCTATGAGAAAAAAATCTGCAACAGACGAGAGCATTTGCAGATGAAAATTCTATCAGAAACAAATCTGGAACAGACGAGAGCATTTACAGATGAAAATTCTATCAGAAACAAATCTGGAACAGACGAGAGCATTTACAGATGAAAATTCTATCAGAAACAAATCTGGAACAGTCGAGAGCATTTGCAGATGAAAATTCTATCAGAAACAAATCTGGAACAGTCGAGAGCATTTGCAAATGAAAATTCTATCAGAAACAAGCTCAAACAAACAGAGCATTTGCAGATGACAATTCTATCACAAACAAGCTGAAGCAGACAGAGCATTTTCAGATGGAAAATTCTGTGAGAAACAAGTTCAAACAGACACATCATTTGCAGATGTTTAGGTTTTGTTTGTTTGTTTGTTTGCTTTTGTTTTGAAGAAAACAAGTAAAAACAAAAACGAACAACCACGTTGAAAGAATTGTATGAAAGACCCGAGATGGCCACGGCGCGTTTTTGCTGACCTGCGACGAAGGCGATAAGAGGTAGTAGAATGCCAGCCCTATCCCACGGCGAGCACACACAACAACAACAACAACAACAATGCAATCAGGAGCGATGTCGTTGAAGAAGAACGAACAAAGAAACCCTAAACCCTAAATCTCCAAGCCCTCAAAAACACACTGAAAGCTTCAATCTAAAACACACTATAAGTTTCATCCGTAAACACAAATTTATTCATTCATAATTGAATTTCATCCATGTGATATGTTTCATCCAATAATGAAATTGATAGCCATGTGACAAATTACAGCCATGAAAAATATTCATCAATGGATGATAAGAATTTCATCCTAAAGGTAAATTTCAACAATGCCACTAACTTCATTCCATCCAAAGGATAGTCCCATTTCATTGTGTGTGCCCCAATTCCATCTTTTTTTGACGAATATCATCCACTTGGGGAACATGTTACTACTAGTGGTAAGGTTTAGTTTCATCCATGTCTTCTATTTCATCCATTTTTCTCAAATCTCATTTGTTGGGCCCTGTCCCCACAGGGAAAGGGTAGTATCGCATTGGATCCAACTTTTTGGAAGTTTTACTTTATTAGAACCAGTTTCACATTACGTGAACCAGTTTCTTTGGTGAAAGTGTTCAGACTGTTTAGATCGAAACTGAATTTTTTTGGGTGTTCAAAGTGTGGACACAGTAAGTAGATGTACAACATCTTATTTATTGGCAGGGCCAGCGTGTCTGTGATGCCTTGTTGGCCTTGCCTTATTACAAAGGCAAAGGTAGCTTAAGCGATTTTGGTCGGTCCAAGGTCTCTTTTCACATGAGGATTTTAGAAAGATGATATTTTGGCTTGTGTTGAAACTTGAGATTAGTAGTTATAGAGTTCTGAAGAGCTTGAAGGATTTTGGTTTCTTTTAGAGGTTTTTTTTTTTTTTGTTTTTTTTGAAGATTTATATCTTTGCATGATGAAATATTTGAATTTCCATAATTCTTCTTTTTGCCTTAAAAATACTTTTTTAATGTAAATGGCAAGGCCACAAAAATGTGACACCACCCCCTTTGTTCTTTTGGCAAGTGTGTGGTTCAATAATTCTTGGTAGGGCAAGAGTAAATTTTTTTTTTGGTTCTTTCCATTTGGCCTCTTTAGAATTAGTCAAATGCGGAACATGAGTCACCACTAGGTACTTTACCCTAGGGTCAGTTTTTTTTTTTTTTTTCCCCCCCATTAAATTAATCCTCAAAAAAAATAAAGAAATGGAAAAATTGTGTAAATATCAAGGTGAGGTGTTGAAAACCATCATAAATAAATTTCACTCCTTGTATGACAATATTATTGTAGTAGATCATGACAAAAATGATAATTTTAAATTTATAAAAAAATAATTATTTAATTAAAAAAATTTAAATGATTTGTTTTGTCAATTTGGAAACTACCTCCTAGGGCTATTTTTGGCCCCCCAAGAAAAAGCCCCAAAAAAAAAAAAAAAAATCTCGAAGAAAACAACAAGAAAAAGTTAAAAAACATATAAAACTAAACATATGTTCATCAATAAATTTTGTTTTTAGGTTTTGTTTATGGTTGTTGAATATATAAGCAACAAGCTTTTGCATTGGTAGTAGTACCCCCCCAAGTCAAGCCCACTAGTGTTAAAGGACACTACTAGACACTCTTGAGTGACTAGATGTGTTTGATGCTACTCTCCAAGTTTAAGCCTCTTGGTACACAACACGGTGTATAGAGGACATGGCTTGAGCTTTGATTTGCTCACCAACCAGTTTGTACATGAGATTTTTTTGTGATATTGAATAAGGGTGTTACCATGGCATGGTCAGCAAAGGGCACCAGTGGTTTTCCTTGGGTGGTTCTTGCTTTTATTTTGAGGTGTGTTGTCATTGAAGGTGAGGGCTCTGATTATGGGCTTATTGTTTTTTTAGGTATTTAAAAAAAAAAATTGTTTCTCGCATCTAGTGAGGGTTTTGAAACATAATTTATTTTTTTGTCCCTTTTGTGACCCACTTTGAGTTTTGTTTTTTTAGCTTGAACTTGAACGTGGGTGCTCTTTCTTTGTTCTTCATTTCCCCCTTTGCTAAGTGCTTTGTTTAATTGAAACTTGCCAAGGTTTTATCAATAAGGGACATAATCGATCTCCTTTGACTTCGTATGTGTTCGCTCACCAGCCTATTTAACTTAATACTGGACCATTGTCCTTAGGGTCCCAAAACTTATATTCAACGAAATTCATGGTCCATTAATACCGGTGTATTGGGGGGGGGAACTTATTACAAACTCCACCAAACCCCATGTGGGTATGGAGACATAAAGGACTTGAGTTTTCCACGACAAACAAAATCATTTGTTTCTTGTCAACAAAGTGATATATATAAGTTCCATCGAGAAGCAATGTTGAAGTCCCTCTCTTACATAAGTACGATACAACATTGTCACAAAGAGAGAGAGAGAGAGAACACATTAGAGTTATCTGTAAAGTCACCCGTCTTCACCGTGTCTTTGGGTCTCCTTTCACTCCCTATCCCCTCTTCCAGTGATATCCACAAACTAAAGACATTATGTTAAAGGCGAGAGGAATGAGTCAAAACAAAAGTGCTTCGGTATGTAATATGTACTTAACTACTACTACCCATTCACATGTGTAGATCTACCCAGCAGTCACTAAGTGCATTACCTACTTACCTCATGATACTATTGTCATAGATATCAAAATTATCATTGAAATCAACTTGCCTTTGTGCCATTTTTCCCCCCCCCTATTTTCCCCAAATTTGTGAGGTAGGTGGATTGGTGACCATACACAAGAGGAATTAGCCAAATTTGGCCATAGGTTCAAGAGGAAACTAAGAGAAGTTTAAGAATTGTGTTATATTTTTTGTGACAAGCTAGAAAATTGTTGTCTAAATATGGTAATTTCAATCTTTTTCCTCATCATGTGGAGACTTTGGGGTTTGTTTGTTTGTTTTTTTTCTCAAATTAAGGCTTTTGTATCTATTGCATTTCAACCTAAATGTACAAAATTGAAAGGAAAAAAAAAGTGCCTCATCTCCCACCTCATCCTAGGTCCCTTATTTTGGGAATGTTTTTTTTTTATTGGAAAAATTTCACCAATAAAATTTCAAAAGTTAAGTGATTTTGAAAGTTTTCAATCTCCAAAAGTGAAGGGAAAAATAAAATAAAAATCGCCAGATTTTTGTATTTGGATTTTTTTGCATAGCAAGAATTATAGAAGGATTATTAAAGTTTTGTAATTCATATATGGTTTATAGCCATATTTGGCTACATCTTCCTAGGGATGATCACCATTTCTTTGACATCTTCCTATGGATGATGCTAAAAAAATGTTGGGTAAATGAATTTTTATTTCTCCATCCTAAATTTCCTAGTAGTGCTACCTCAACTAAAGATGGCTAAGGATGGAGGAGCCATATCTTTCTCTCCAAACAAAGGAAGGGGGTTCACATTGAAATTTGAGATACTTAACACTAACAAATACATTCATTAAGGATTGAGATTAACTAATAAGTAGTTTTATAAAGACAAATTAGTCAAATTCAAGGTCGTCTTAGATAATAATACATAGTGGCTCTCCATCCGAAGTAATTAGAAGTAATCTCAACACATATTTTGCTTTGGTTTTTTTTAATAAATAAGTAAATAAATAAATATTTTTGTAGGTGCTTGTTGAACTTATTTTAAATTAAAAAAATAAAATAAAATCAACTTGGACCTATTTCAAAGACCCATGTTTATCAAAAAGGGAATCAACAAGTGACCAAGAAGCTACGTATGTTCCCTAATTTTTTTCAGTTTTGTTGGAGCATGTGTCCAGGTGAGAAGAAGATGGCCCTTGTATGTGTGTGGGGCCTTTAGTCCTTTACTTTTGGGGAGGTTGGTGGGGGAGAGTAGTTTTGGAGGGGAGGGGAGGGGATGGGAGGGGAGAGAATGGAAGGGGAGCAATAGAAAGGTAGAGAAAAGGAGATAAAAATAAAGATTCCAGTAACATTTAAGTTACCACAAACCAAAGTTGATTCATTTTTCCTTTATTTATTTATTTATTTATTTGTGATTCAACAATTAAAAAAGAATATGGGCAATTCATTTTTAGTTTCTTTTTTGTGAATTTCGCCACTTGGTGACAAAAAACAATCCAGTCCAACTCATAAACCAAAAAAATTGTGCCCAAAGGAAAAAAAAAAAAAAAAAAAAAAAAAAGTTTTTCTATTTTTATTATTTTTAATTTATTGAACATTATTTTCTAAGTTCACAACACTAATTTAAAAAATTTTCTAAAAAGTCTTCGCTAGACAAGAAATTACTGTATAGTTTGGG
>Ga0116231_10007938_pt1 | contig 18975 bp, 18 predicted proteins | sample S1TSphgellanicum_2_FD_89695 | JGI IMG/M metagenome (GOLD analysis project Ga0116231, IMG submission 89695) | Host-associated microbial communities from peat moss isolated from Minnesota, USA - S1T2_Fd - Sphagnum magellanicum MG | ecosystem: Host-associated > Plants > Peat moss > Unclassified...
AAAGGGGTTTTGTTGCTTTATTGACCGAGACATCTGTCGCCTGAGCGGAGAGCACAACGGCCACCAGCAAAGTGAAAGCATCGGTGTAGATCAAGTCGCTTTTGGGGTCGGGATTGGCCTCCGCCAAGGCGTGCAGAAACGCCCGCACGTCGGCTAACTTCATTTGCCGAGGCTTACGACGGGTGGCTTTAACGGGGAGTGGCTGCGAGTCCATAGGATAAGGCTAGAGAAATACCAGCATAAAGCGAAGATCAGTGGGCTAGACCGGACGCGCTTTTGCCCTAATTTGAGATGTCAGACGCCGGGGAGCCTGCATGAACGTTGAACCCGCTTTGTTTGAGGCGGTCATTACCCCACATCGCAGTCTGTCGCCCCGCGGGTTCAAAATTCTGATAGGCGCCATATTGCTGTTAAGCGTCGGAACCAGTTCGGTATTTTGGTTGCTGGGCGCTTGGCCCGTGGCCGGATTTTCTGGCGCCGAGGTGACGCTGGCGATTGTGTTGCTGCGACGCAATGCACGCTTCGCCCGTGCCCGCGAATTGATCGAGTTACGGGACGGGGGCATGCGCATTTTGCGCACCGATCCCAACGGGCGTCAGCAGGAACGGACTCTCGACCCCTATTGGGTGCGTGTCGTGTTACGTGAGCGCCCGGGCCGCGTTCCCAAGCTGCTGCTCACCTCGCGTGCTGCTGAAGAGGAAGTCGGCGCGCAACTGGGCGAAGACGAAAAACGAGACCTCGCCGCGGCCATCGGTGCCGCGATGGAACGCTGGCGCAATCCGGTTTTCGATAATCAGCAGTTACGCGAGTAACTTAGCCGACGATTTCGATGCCGGAAAAGAAAAATGCGATTTCGACCGCAGCGTTTTCCGCGCTATCGGAGCCATGCACCGAATTGGCCTCAATATCCTCGGCGAATTCGGCCCGAACGGTTCCTTTGTCGGCCTTCTTCGGGTCAGTCGCGCCCATGATCTCGCGATTTTTCAGGACGGCATTCTCGCCTTCGAGCACCTGAGCCACCACCGGGCCAGATGTCATGAACGCGACAAGTCCCTTAAAAAACGGCCGGGCAGCGTGCACAGCGTAAAAGGCTTCAGCTTGCGCGGTGGTCAGATGCAGGCGCTTCTGCGCAACTATGCGCAGGCCTTGCGACTCGAACAGCGCATTGATTTTGCCAGTCAAATTCCGACGCGTGGCATCCGGCTTCAGGATCGAAAGCGTGCGTTCAATGGCCATGGATGGGGACCTTTCCGGGTAGCGGTTTCGCCGCCGGCCTTAGACACGGTCTCTACGTTGCTCGCAACCCCAAAGCGTTTGGAACCTTTGCATCGCCCCCCGGCTTCGGGGTAGACGCAGGGTATGAGCCTTCTCGTGATTTCCGATCTGACTGTGCGCCTGGGGGGGCGCACATTGCTAGAACATGCCGATTTAACCATCCCGCCTGGCGCCCGCATCGGGCTGGTGGGGCGCAATGGCGCTGGCAAATCAACCCTGCTAAAAGTCATTGCCGGCGATCTCGGCCCCGATGGCGGGGAGGTGCGCCTCGCGGCCCGCGCTCGGCTTGGCCGTGTAAAACAAGAGGCCCCATCCGGCCCGGACTCTCTCTTGGAGACCGTGCTCGCGGCTGACACGGAGCGTGTGCAGTTGCTGGCCGAGGCCGATAGCGCCGAACCGATGCGGCTCGCTGAAATCCATGAACGACTGCGCACCATCGGGTCAGATGCGGCGCCGGCGCGGGCCGGGGCGATTCTGTCTGGCCTCGGGTTTGACGCGGTGGCGCAACAGCGCCCGGTATCGTCGTTTTCCGGCGGTTGGCGGATGCGCGTGGCGCTGGCGGGCGCTTTGTTTGCGCAGCCAGAATTGCTGCTGCTCGATGAGCCAACCAACCACCTGGACCTGGAAGCGACGCTTTGGCTCGAACAGTGGCTCGCGAAATTTCCGGGCGCGGCGCTGGTGGTGTCGCATGATCGCGGATTGCTGGATCGTGCGGTGACGGCGATCGCGCATCTCGACCACGGGAAACTGACCTTGACCCCGGGCGGTTATGGCGAGTTCGTTCGCCTGCGCACCGAGCGTGATGCGCAGCAAAATCGGTTGGCCGAGCGCTCCGCCGCTGAACGCGCGCGTATTCAAGGGTTTGTGGATCGGTTTCGTGCCAAAGCCAGTAAAGCGAGGCAGGCGCAGGCCCGGCTAAAGGCGCTCGCGAAACTGCCGGTGATCGCTTCAGTGATTGAAGACGCGCCGACGCGTTTTGCCTTCCCTGAGCCGGCAGCTTTGGCGCCGCCGATTCTGTCACTCGATCACGTCTCCGTGGGGTACGACGGGCGGGCGGTGCTGTCGGGTCTGTCGCTTAATCTCGACATGGAGGATCGCGTCGCGCTGCTTGGCGCCAACGGCAATGGCAAATCGACGCTGGCGAAGCTGCTGGCCGGGCGCCTCGCGCCGATGAGCGGCGAGATGCGGCGCGGCGGCAAATTGCGCGTGGGTTATTTCGCGCAACATCAGGAAGATGACCTGGTGATGCACGAAACCCCCGTCGCGCACATGACCCGCGCTCTGCCAAAAGCCGCCCCGCCGATGGTGCGCGCACAATTGGCCCGCTTCGGTCTCGACGCTGATCGTGCTTTGACCCCGGTCTCAGACCTCTCTGGCGGGGAAAAGGCGCGTCTGTTGTTAGCACTGGCAACACGTGATGCCCCGCAATTGCTCATTCTGGACGAGCCGACCAACCATCTGGACATCGACGCGCGGGAAGCCATGGTGAAGGCGCTGGCGGAATTTTCTGGCGCTGTTTTACTGATCACGCACGACCCGGATTTGGTGGAACTGGTGGCGGACCGGCTTTGGCTTGTCGGTGACGGCACGGTGCGTGCTTATGACGGTGATCTCGACGATTACCGAGGATTGCTGGCGGAGCGCGCCCGCGGACCCCGCGCTGACCCCACGCCCCGCCGTGCCGAGCGCCGCGAGCGCGCCGATGCGCGAGCGGCTTTGGCGCCGTTGCGCAAGCAGGCAAAAGCGGCGGAGGCCAGGGTGACCACATTGATGGCGGAGCGTGCGGCGTTAGAGGCTAAACTGGCTGACCCGGCTTCTTATGCGGAAGGCCGGAAGGCCGAACTGGCCGCGATGCGGGTGAAGCTGACCACGATTATCAGGCTGGTGAAACAGGCTGAGGAAGCTTGGATCGCGGCGGAGGAGGCGTTAGAGGGGGCCAGCAACTGATCCGCAGTTCAGCCAGAGCACTTTGGGCCTCTCCGGCCCGCGCTTTGATGATTGGCGTGGTGTATGTGCTGGTCGTCAGCTTACTGGCGATTATTGGCTATGTCGCCTGTGGCTGGCCGGTGGGCGACGCGCTTTACATGGTCGTGCTGACCGTATTCACCGTGGGGTTTGACGAAGTACGGCCGGTCGACACGGGTATGCTGCGTGCCCTGACCATGGCGCTGATTGTCCTCGGCTGCACCGGAATGATTTTTCTCACGGGCGCGCTGGTGCAGGCGTTTACGTTGAACCAAATTCAGCAGGTTCTGGGGATTAAGCGCATGGAAAGCCGCATTGAGCGCCTGACCCAACATGTGATTGTCTGCGGATTTGGGCGCATTGGTACGATGCTGGCGAAAGAACTTGCGGCTGGTGGTGAGCACTTTGTCATTATTGAGCGGGATCGGTCGCGCTACGAAGAAGCGCTCTCATTGGGGTATCATTGCATAAATGCGAATGCGACGGAGGAGGAGGTTTTGCTGCTCGCCGGCGTTCGCCGTGCTCGGGTTGTGGCGAGCGTTGTGCCCGATGATGCGGCCAATGTGTTCATCACATTGAGCGCGCGGAGCCTCAATGCCACTTTATCGATCATTGCGCGCGGTGAAGCGCCTTCGACCGAGCGGAAATTGCTGCAAGCTGGGGCGAACGAAGTTGTTCTGCCAGCGCATATTGGGGCGGAGCGGGTTGCCGAGATGATCATGTACCCGGCGAGTTGGCGCCTGATGCGCGATACTTCGCGGGCGGAGAAATTTGATCAGGAGTTGCATCGGCTTGGGTTAGAACTGGAAGTGGTCGTCGCGACGGAGGGGAGTGCGTTTGCAGGGTTGACCGTTGCGGAGATTGAGACGCGGTCGGATCGTTCGTTTTTCATTGTGTCAGTGGAACGCCCCGGGGCGGATGCGGCGCTGAGTGTGGACGGGGCGACGCGTATTCAGCCAGGAGATGGTGTCATGGTGGTAGGGCGCCGCGGGCGCCGGGGGGCGTTGCAGGCGTTTGATGCGGGACGATAGATCGCAAAACCCCGCATTTAATCTCTTGGAATAGTTTTCCCAAGCCCCTGGCTCCATACACCAATAAGTTTGGTGATGATCTGGTCGAAATGGCGAGAACGACGACACAGGGACGGTTTTTGACGGATTCTTCCCGTCCTGCCCTGTATTCGTGATGCCAGACGTAAGCATAGGGAAGCACTAAGCCAAGCTGCGGGTCAGGAAGGGCCACACGTCAAACGGCGGGTTTTTCGTCCAGCAGAGCATTGAGGTGGTCATGTTCCGCGGACATGCGCCCTGCGGTCATCTGTTCGATTTCTTCGCGGCTCAGATCTGTCACCGCACGCGTGCGTCGCGCGAATATTTTCAGACGTTGTAGTTCTTCATATTCAGCGGCGGATACGAAATATCCAGTCGCGCGACCATGGCTGGTCACGGCGATCGGCTCGCGTTGAACGATTTCCCGATATTGACCAAAGTTACGGGTAAACTCCGTTGCAGGGACCTCGCGCATAACGCCTCTCTGTTCTTTTTGAATTTTACGCATTTTACGTAAAGTGTCAAGACACGAAGACGTCGTCTATAGCCCGACTGGCCAGTTACGAAATTTGCACGCAAACCGTAAGGGGGGCTGCAAGCAGCCCGCCTAAGATGCCTCAGCCATTGTTCACAGAAGAAGCGCCCTTCGCCGGGGTGCGGTGACGGGAGCGGTAATAGGCGTGAATGTCATCGAGTGTGACATACCCTTTTTTCGATGTATCAATCTGATCGTAGTTTTTGACCACGACAGACATATTCGCCGATTTTGCCTGCACTAAGGTCAGGTGACCGTCATGCGACGTATTCGCCGCCTCGAAGCGCTGCGCCATCGTCATCCGATGATGGGTTTGCGGCGTAATCGGGCGGGCCGTCAGAGCCGGCGGAGTCTCAGGGGTTGTTGCCGCCGGCGGAGGCGGGGTGCTGGGAGCAGCCGCCGCGGGAGCGGTGGCCGTTTGGGCATGAGCCGCCGACAACATAGCTAATCCCATGAAGGCCGAAAGAGTAAAACTGGTCAGATAACGCATGGCGTTCGGTCTCCCGTGCAAGAACAACCATTTGTTAATAGACCACGCCGCGTCAGGTCGAGCGTAAAAAATGGTACGCGGCCGTGCTATGCCGACAGAAGCTCAGACATCACAGCAATCATCTCCTCCACGCCCTCTCTTGTGACATCAAGATGGGTGCAGGCGCGACCGCGGAACCGCCCCATCACCGAGAACTGAATACCCTTGGCCCGCGCCCGCTCGGCCAAAATCTCCGCCTCATGCCCGGTGCCGCTGGTATCGAAAAACACCAAATTGGTCGCCGGGGGCTCAACCGTGATGCCCGGCAGTTGCGCCAGACCGCGCGCCAGCAGGCGGGCATGGGCGTGGTCCTCGGCGAGCCGGTCGATATTATGGTCGAGGGCGTAAAGACACGCCGCCGCCACAATGCCTGCTTGGCGCAACCCGCCGCCCATTCGTTGCTTCCACCGCCAGGCCGCGCCGATAAATTCCTCTGAACCCGCCAAAACCGCGCCCAAAGGCGCCCCCAAACCTTTGGTGAAATCGAGCCACACACTGTCATAGCCTGCGGCCATCTCATGGGCCGGAACCCCGGCAGCGACCACGGCGTTCATCAGGCGGGCGCCATCCATATGCGTCGACATACCCTCAGAATGGGCAAAGGCTGCAACTTCGTTCAGGCGATCCAGCGACCAAATCGTCCCGCCGCCCAAATTCGCCGTCTGCTCCACTTCAAGCAAAGTTTGCGGCGGGGCATAGCGGCTGCGCGGGCGGATCGCATTTTTGAGCGTATCGAGGGTGAATTGCCCGCCGTCCCCCAACAACCCCGTCACTTGCGCGCCGGCCAGCGCCCAGGGTGCGCCGCCCTCGCTGGAGAGAATATGCGCGGTCTCATGCGCCAAAATCTCGTCCCCAGGGCGGCAATGGGTCAGAATGGCGATCTCGTTGCACATCGTGCCACTCGGCAGGAACATCGCCGCTTCTTTGCCGAGCAGCGCTGCCATCCGATCGCACAGGGCGTGCACGGTCGGGTCATCGCCATGCTGCTCATCCCCCACCTCGGCCGACATCATGGCTTCCTTCATGGCGCGCGTCGGGCGGGTTTGCGTGTCCGAATAGAGATTGACGCGTATGGGCGGCAACCCGGCGGCTTCGCGGGCGGGGGCATGAACCATATGGGAGCGCTTTCGATCTTTAAAGTTTTGCGGCGACCGGTTGTGACACAGAGATGGTCGCCGCTGGTGGTCCATACACCTGTCTGGCCCGGCGCAAAAATGCGTTGACCATGCGGCGCACCGCTTCGTTGAACACCACGCCGATGGCTGCTTGCAGCAAGCGGCTGCGAAACTCAAATTCGACGAAGAACGCCACCTTGCAGCCGCGCGGGTCTGGCGTGAAACCCCAGCTATTGTTCAGATAACGGAACGGCCCGTCTTCGTAACGCACCTGAATTTTCCCTGGCCGATCCAACTGCACACGGCTGGTGAAGCTTTCGCGAAACGGCCCAAAGCCGATGGTGAGATCCGCCACCAACTCCGTCTCGGTTCGGCTGCGCACGCGAGCGCCGACACACCAGGGCAGAAATTCCGGGTAGCGCCCGACATCAGCCACCAGATCAAACAACTGGTCTGGCCGATAAGCGACGGTTTGATGCTCTGCATGCGTCGGCATCGAACTGTCAGCTCGCCCGCTGCAACCGAGCCTCACGCGCGGCTCGCATCGCGGCAAAATCCGCATCCGCGTGATAGGAGCTGCGGGTCAACGGCGTGGCCGCGACCATCAAAAAACCCCGTGCGCGCGCAACACTGGCATATTCGGCAAACTCCTCTGGCGGCACAAAACGATCAACCGCCGCATGCTTGACAGTCGGTTGCAAGTATTGCCCGAGCGTTAGGAAATCGACGTCTGCTACCCGCAAATCATCCATAACCTGCACAATCTCACCGCGCTGCTCGCCCAGCCCGACCATGAGCCCGGATTTCGTGAAAATCGTCGGGTCCCGCCGCTTCACTTGGTCCAGCAGGCGCAGCGACTGGAAATACCGCGCGCCCGGCCGGACGGTGGGGTAGAGCCGTGGCACCGTCTCTAGGTTATGGTTGAACACGTCGGGTCGGGCATCGGCCACGACCTCCATCGCGCCATCGCGACGAAGGAAATCGGGGGTCAGCACTTCGATGGTGGTGTCCGGCGCAGCGCCTCTGATAGCGCAGATAACCGCGGCAAAATGCGCCGCCCCGCCGTCGTCAAGGTCGTCACGATCCACCGAGGTGATCACCACATGCCGCAACCCGAGTTTTGCCACCGCATCCGCCACCCGCCTTGGCTCATCCGCATCGAGCGGGCCGGGCAAACCCGTGCGCACATTGCAAAAGCTGCAAGCGCGGGTGCACGTATCACCCATGATCATCATAGTGGCGTGGCGCTGCGACCAACATTCGCCAATATTGGGGCACGCCGCCTCCTCACATACTGTGGTGAGGCGGTTATCGCGCATCAGGGCACGCGTTTCGTGATAGGCTGGGTGGTTCGGCGCGCGAACCCGTATCCATTCCGGCTTGCGCTGAATGGGGTTATCAGGGCGATTGGCCTTTTCCGGATGGCGCGGAGCCATCCGGTGGTCGATCAGCACGCGGGTCGGCATAAATAATCCGTCCAAGGAACCTGAACGCGGCCAAAAACCGCGTTCGGATAAGCATGCTATTAGAAGTGGATTGCCCGACCGTAAGCGTCAAGCACACTTTCGTGCATCGTCTCGCTGACCGTCGGGTGCGGGAAGACGGTGTGCATCAAATCCGCCTCGGTGGTCTCAAGTGTGCGGGCGATGGCGTAGCCCTGGATCATTTCGGTCACTTCGGGGCCGACCATATGGGCGCCAAGCAATTCGCCGGTTTTGGCGTCGAAAATGGTTTTTGCCATCCCCTCCGGCTCTCCGAGGGCGATGGCCTTGCCGTTGCCGATGAACGGAAAATGCCCGACCTTGACTTCACGCCCGCCCTCACGGGCTTTGGCCTCCGTCAAACCGACCGACGCAACCTGCGGCGCGCAATAGGTGCAGCCGGGGATATTCGTCCAATTGATGGGGTGCACGTCCATGCCGGCAATCTTCTCGACGCAAAGCACGCCTTCATGGCTGGCTTTATGCGCGAGCCAAGGCGGGCCGGCCAGATCGCCGATGGCATAAACCCCTGGCTCCCCAGTGCGGCAGAACCCGTCGATTTGCACATGCGTCCGATCGACCTTCACCCCGGTGCCTTCCAGGCCGAGATCCTCCACATTGCCGACAATGCCGACGGCGGAAATCACCCGATCAACGGTGAAATCCTGCGTCTTGCCGCCGACCTCCACCGTGACGGTCACGTCATTCGCGCCTTTTTTGGCCGATTTGACGGTCGCCCCCGTGAGGATTTTCATCCCCTGTTTCTCAAATGATTTGCGGGCAAAGGCCGAGATTTCCGCATCCTCAACCGGGAGCACCCGGTCCATGACTTCAACCACGGTAACGGCGGCGCCCATATTGAGGTAAAAACTGGCAAATTCGATGCCGATGGCACCAGAGCCAATCACCAACAGCGATTTCGGCATCATGTCTGGCACCATTGCCTCACGATACGACCAAATCAGCCGCCCGTCGCTCTCCAGCCCCGGCAACTGACGCGCCCTGGCTCCCGTCGCCAGAATGATGTGTTTGGCCTCTAACGTCCGGTCCCCCACCTTGAGCTTGCCCGGCCCGGCGAGGCGACCTTGTCCGTCAATCACCGTGACTTTGTTCTTCTTCAGCAAATAGCCAACGCCGGAGGCCAATTGCTTGGCGATCCCGCGTGAGCGCTTCACCACTTTGGCCAGGTCAAAACGGATATTATCGGCTGAAAACCCAAAATCGCCGAGATTATGCAGCAGATGGTTGATCTCGGAACTGCGCAACAGCGCTTTCGTCGGGATGCAGCCCCAGTTGAGGCAAATGCCGCCGAGATGCTCCCGCTCGACGACGGCAGTTTTCATGCCAAGCTGCGCGGCGCGTATGGCGGCCACGTAGCCCCCGGGACCGCCGCCCACCACGATGACGTCAAAACTGTCGTCGGCCATGGGAAACTCCAATTGTAAACGGCGTAACCCGTAGGATGGGTGAGCCAAGCGCTACCCATCACTTTTTGGCGCGAATAAGGTGATGGGTAGCGCTTCGCTCACCCATCCTACGGGGCCCTTAGGTTATTGTTTCAAAGCATAAGGCTCAGCGGATCTTCCACGATCTTCTTGAACGCCGCCAGCCACTCGGCGCCGAGCGCCCCATCGACCACACGGTGATCGACGCTCAACGTACAACTCATCACCGTCGCGACCGCGAGCGCGCCTTGTTTCACCACCGGGCGCTGTTCACCAGCGCCAACCGCGAGAATGGCCCCCTGAGGCGGGTTGATGATGGCGGCAAACTCGCGCACCCCAAACATGCCCAGGTTCGAAATCGAGAACCCACCGCCCTGAAACTCCTCAGGTTTGAGCTTCCCAGCCCGTGCACGCCCGGCCAACTCTTTCATCTCATTGCTGATCGCCGCAAGCCCTTTACGGTCTGCCTGACGAATGATCGGCGTGATCAGCCCCTCATCAATCGAGACGGCGACGCTGATATCCACATCGTCATACAGAACAATGGCTTCATCCGTATAGCTCGCGTTCACTTTCGGAACGCGACGCAAAGCGGCGGCGCTGGCTTTGATGATCAGGTCGTTCACCGAAAGCTTGAACGCGCCCGCTCCATCTTTCGGCGCGCGGGCGTTCAAATCGGCCCGCAATTTCAACAACGCATCGAGCTCGACATCGACGGTGACGTAGAAATGCGGAACCTGTTGCTTGGCTTCGGTTAAGCGCCGCGCGATCACCTTGCGCATCGTGCTGTTGGGCACCAGACGATGCGGCGCGGCGATAACGGGCGGAGGCGCCGCAACGGGTGCCGGCTTCGGCGGGGGCGCAGCGGCCGCGATGGGCGCAGGCGCCGAAGCGACGGCCGCCGGTTTGGCACCTTTTTGCGCGGCTTCAATGTCAACCTTAACAATGCGCCCGTTTGGCCCGCTGCCCTTGAGCGTCGCCAAATCAATCCCCGCCTGCTTCGCCATGCGACGCGCGAGCGGTGACACAAAAAGCCGCTCGCCACCCGCTGCATGACCATTGGCCATAGGCGCGGGGCTCGGCGCTGCTTCGGCAACGGGCGCCGGGCTTGGCGTTGTGGGGACCGGCTTGGCGGCTGGGGCTCCGGCAGCGGGCACGGCCTCCCCTTCATCCACCAAAATGGCGATCGGGTCGTTCACCTTCACGCCGGCCGTGCCGTCGGCAACAAGGATTTTTCCCAGAACGCCTTCGTCGACGGCTTCAACCTCCATCGTGGCTTTATCGGTCTCGATCTCAGCCAGCACATCGCCGGCAACGACTTTCTCGCCCTCTTTTTTGAGCCAGCGGGCGAGTGTGCCCTCGGTCATCGTTGGGCTCAGCGCAGGCATCAGGATGTTGGTGGCCATGTCGCCCTCACATCAGCTTTTTGACAGCCGCAACCACCCAATCGGGTTGCGGCAAGGCCAGCTTTTCGAGATTTGCTGCGTATGGCAGCGGAACGTCTAACCCGTTCACCCGTACCGGGGGCGCATCCAGCCAATCAAAACAATGCTCTATGACCTGCATCGCGATTTCAGCGCCAATGCCAGCGAACGGCCAGCCCTCTTCGACCGAGACCACGCGATTGGTTTTCTTCACGCTCTCAATGATGGTTTCGGTATCAAGCGGGCGCAGGGTGCGCAGGTTAATCACCTCCGCCTCGATCCCTTCTTTGGCCAACACCTCCGCCGCCTTGAGCGCCACACCCACCATGATACTGAACGCGACGATGGTGACATGTGTCCCGACACGCTCGATTTTCGCGCGGCCGATAGGAAGCACGAAATCATCGGCCTTTGGGCACTCAAAGGTTTGGCCGTAGAGAATCTCGTTTTCCAACACGATGACTGGATTAGGGTCGCGGATCGCCGCCCGCAGCAAGCCTTTCGCGTCCGCAGAGGACCAAGGGGCGACCACTTTCAGACCCGGCACATGCGCATACCACGACGCATAGCACTGGCTATGCTGCGCCGCGACGCGGGAGGCGGCGCCGTTCGGACCGCGGAACACGATGGGGCAGCTCATTTGCCCGCCCGACATATAACGCGTCTTCGCGGCCGAATTGATAATCTGATCAATCGCTTGCATCGCGAAGTTGAACGTCATGAATTCCAAAATGGGCCGCAACCCGGCCATCGCAGCGCCCACCGCCATGCCGGTAAAGCCGTGTTCTGTAATGGGCGTATCGATAACGCGGCGCTCAGAGAATTCTTCGAGCAAGCCCTGACTGACTTTATAAGCGCCCTGGTATTGTGCCACTTCTTCGCCGAGCAAGAAAACATTGGGATCCGCCCGCATTTCCGCGGCCATGGCGTCCCGCAACGCCTCACGCACAGTGATCGGCGCGGTAACGCCCCAATCCTTGTCCGTTTCCGCCGCGACAACCGGCGCTGCTGCTGGTGCGGCTGCTTTCGGCGCTTCGGGCGCCTTTGCGATCGGGGCAGGCGCCGGGGCGGCTTCCCCGCCCGACAACTCGGCGATGGGCGTGTTGACCGCCACACCTTCCGTGCCCTCTTCCACCAAAATCTTTTCGAGCTTGCCTTCGTCGACCGCCTCGACCTCCATGGTGGCTTTGTCGGTCTCAATTTCGGCGATCACATCACCGGCGCGCACATCTTCGCCGACTTTCTTCAGCCAGCGTGCCAGTTTGCCTTCCGTCATCGTCGGCGATAGCGCTGGCATGAGAATTTGGGTCGACATGTCAGGCGGCTCCGACCGGCGCTAGGATATCAGTCCACAATTCCCGCTCATCCGGTTCTGGGCTCGATTGGGCGAAATCGGCGGCGTCCTGCACGATCTTTTTCACCTCATCGTCGATTTGTTTGAGCGTCGCCTCCTCGGTCCCCGCCTCCTCCAGCCGATGGCGGGCTTGCTCAATGCAATCTCGCTCGCTGCGCATCTTCTGCACTTCCTCGCGGGTCCGATATTTCGCCGGGTCAGACATAGAATGCCCGCGATAACGATAGGTTTTGACTTCGAGCAAGTAGGGCCCTTTGCCAGCGCGGCACTGCGCCACGGCAATCTCGCCGGCCTCTTTCACCGCCAGCACATCCATACCATCAACCTGAACGCCAGTGATGCCCCAAGGCGATCCATTCTTAGAAAGATCACGCGAGGCAGACGCACGCTCAACGCTGGTGCCCATGCCGTAGCGGTTGTTTTCAATAACAAAAACCACCGGCAGCTTCATCAACGCCGCCAGATTGAAGCTCTCAAACACTTGCCCTTGGTTTGACGCGCCCTCACCGAAATACGCCACACAAACCCGATCATTGCCGCGGTATTTATTTGCGAACGCCAGCCCGGCGCCCAAACTCACCTGTGCGCCCACAATGCCATGCCCGCCGTAGAAATTCTTCTCGCGGGAAAACATGTGCATAGAACCGCCCTTGCCGCGCGAATAGCCGTCGCGCCGCCCGGTCAACTCCGCCATCACGCCGCGCGCCTCCATGCCCGTGGCCAGCATATGGCCGTGGTCGCGGTAGCTGGTGATGACTTGGTCGCCCTCGCTTAGGCACATTTGCATGCCGACAACCACGGCTTCTTGCCCGATATACAAATGGCAAAATCCACCGATCAGCCCCATACCGTAAAGCTGCCCTGCCTTCTCTTCGAAGCGCCGGATCATCAGCATGTCGCGGTAAGCTTTCAGCAGGTCATCCTGCTCACCCGGCGTCTTTTTCACGCGCCGCTTTGCATCCGCTGCCAGTGCCATGGTTTGCTCCCTGGGTTACGCGGGAACACCTAGCGAAACCTCGTCTATGCAGCAAGCGCAAGGGGACAAAAAGGCTTATTGTGCAACGCAATAGGAGAAATTAACCATAAGTTGGTTAACTGCTTGCGCCGAGAGAGCGAGGCGGTCGCAGCCCATCCAGAAGTTGCGCTCAGGGCAAGAAGAGCGACATATCTTTCCAAAAAACAAGCAATTTTTGCAACACGCTATCAAAAAAGGCGATCATTCTTAGCGTAAGGAATAATGATATCGGTCGGCTCCGACAGGTTCAGCACCGCACGCGCCCGCTCATCCAGTGCGTCGGCGTCTATGCGCGCGGTTTGCAACGCTGCCACGCGGCGGGCCCATGCCGCCTCATCGAATTGGGCGCGGGCCAGACCGGCCTCTGCGCGCGCCAGGTCTTGTTGCCGCAGGACGTAATTTTTAAGGCCGAGTGCGCCCTGCGTCGCGTTCCAGCAGAAATACCCAGTCACCGCCAGGAAGACCATCGGCGCGACCGCTTCGCGTGCCTTGCGTTTAATACCCCGCCACAGCCCCATTTTCGCGACTCGCTCTTCTCTTCACGATTTATGAAAATTAAGTCAGCTTGTGAAAACGGTGGTGGCGGAGGCGCAACGCCATGCGGGTAATCGGTGCCGCAAACAACTACCTATGCTCATTCAGCAAATTGAGTGGGTTAACACTTGTAAGGTGGATAAGCCCTTGCGCCATCCACCAACGCAAGCGGCCGCGGGTTCCTTCCGTGCCGAGCATAGATTGCGGAGAGTAGATTGCGCTTTAGCCCTCACCTCTCCGCCAAAGCTTAGAAAGGCAATGATTTTTCGCCGTCGCCTCACGCACGCGCCGCAGCGGCTCTATGCAAGCGGTCCCGCATAGCCAAACCCAGCCCAACCTTCGGAATATCCATTACAGCAATCCGAGCGTGCCCAAGTTCCCTTCCGACCGCATCAAGCCAATGCAACCCGGTGAACAGGCGGGATGCCGCTTCGACCAAGTCGCCCCGCTCACTCAGATTAAACGTCGCGCCGGCGCCCAAAAGCGGCGGGCCGAACGCCAGCAACCCTTCATCTGCCATCACCGAAATGGCGCCCAGGCGCACCGGTAGACGCGGGGCATAATGGGACGCAAGCATTCCCGGTGACCGTAACGGCCCCGGGTCTATTTCCACGAGAGCGACAGGACCAATCAGCCGCTCTATGTCCTCCAGCGCCAACCCGCCCGGACGGAGGAGAACAGGGCCCGAGCCGCTAAGGTCCAGCACTGTCGACTCGACCCCGACCCAGCATGCGCCACTATCGACGACGGCATCAATCTTCCCCCCAAGCCCTGCGATGACATGCGCGGCCTCTGTGGGGCTGAGTTGGCCAGACGGATTGGCCGACGGCCCCGTGATCGGGCGCGCCACGGCGCTCAGCAGCGCCAATGCATCCGGGTGGGCAGGAACCCGAACCGCTAAAGTGTCAAGCCCGGCGCCCGCCAAAGGAGCGACTTTGCTTTCGGGTCGACGCGGCAACACCAGCGTCAACGGTCCCGGCCAAAATGCCTCCGCCAAAGTCATGGCCAAAGCCGACGGCACCACATCTTCGAATGCAGCGACGGCACTGGCATAGTGGCAAATCAATGGGTTGAAGCTTGGCCGGCCCTTCGCGGCATACACCGAAGCCACGGCGCGCGCATTCGTCGCATCAGCGCCAAGCCCGTAGACCGTTTCCGTGGCGAAAGCCACCAACCGCCCCGCGCGCAACAAATCGGTCGCGCGCGCGAGCCCAGGCGCATCAGGCTTGAGGCATTCCGTTTTGGTCACAACCCCCGACACAGAAAATGCGGATTTTTCCATCCGGGCTTGCCGTATAATAGCGGCGTTCCGTCCATCAGCCTTACGCTGCCGCCGGCGGCTTCCAGCACCGCTTGTGGCGCCGCGGTATCCCACTCCATCGTCGTGCCAAGACGTGGATAGAAATCCGCCACCCCCTCCGCCAGCCGACAAAACTTTGTCGCCGAGCCAATGTTAGCAATAGAAGCAATTTTATAATCGCTCAAAAACGCCGCGAGACGAGGATCATCTTTATAATGCCGAGACGCCATGACGGTCAGACCTTCCGCCGGTGCCGCCCGCACATGGATGGGCCTCTGGCCAGATCCGTCGCGTTTCCAGGCCCCTTTCCCGACGATGCCCGAAAAGATCTCGCCAAAAGCCGGTAGCCCGACGACACCCAGCACCGCGCGGGAGTCGCGCACCAACCCGATGTTGCAAGTGAATTCGTCATGACCCTGAGCAAATTCCCTGGTGCCGTCCAACGGGTCGACCAACCAAAAGACCGGGCCAGGCGCCGTGACCAACCCGCCCGCCACTTCTTCCTCCGCCACCACGGGAATGTCAGGCGTCGCTTCCCGCAGACCAGCCACGATCAGCCGTTCGGCGGCATGGTCGGCTTCGGTTACGGGTGAATCGTCTGTCTTCCGATCGACCAAGAAGCCCCGCGCACGCACCGCCGAGATCACGTCACCCGCGTCACTGACGAGCCGCGCGGCCAGCGAGAGGAGAGCTTCGTCGTCACATAATGCGTCAGGCATGTTCGAGTGATAGCGAAGGGAACCGCAAAGGGGAATGGTAAACCCATGACCAAATGCTACAATCGGTTGACACACCGTATTGGGGCGCATACCGCCGATGCTTGAATTTACCTTTGCGAAGGCCACTCCCCCGAAATCTGGCGCCATCGCGCTGTTGGTCGCGGAAGGGGAGGCGCCGTCCGGGCTCTGGGCCAAACTTGAGGAGGCCAGTGGCGGCGCCATCGGCCGGGCCATCACGGCCGCGGAGTTTAAGGGCACCGCCCGGCAAATCTGCACTATCCTTGCGCCGATGCCCGGCATTTCTCGCGTTGTGCTTGTGGGTTTGGGCAAACCAGATGAGTTCAACCGCCTGGTAGCGGAGCAGGCCGGGGGCGTCTCGGTCACCGCCCTTTTGCGCGATAGCCAGGCCGCCATCGCAGCGCCGTCACTCGGGCCGCAGGACCTGGCTGCGGCGGCACTGGGGGCGCTGCTCCGCAGTTATCGATTTGATCGGTATCGCACAAAAGAGAAGCCGGAGGACAAACCACGCCTTACCCGCATCAGCGTCTTGAGCGACGATACGGTGCGCACCCGGGCCGCTTTTGGCCCTATGCGCGCGGTGGCGGATGGCAGCTTTCTGACCCGCGACCTCGTTTCTGAACCGCCCAACGTGCTCAATCCCGTTGAGTTCGCTGAGCGCTGTAAGGCGCTGAGCAATCTTGGCATTAAGATTGACATATTGGGGCTGAAAGAACTGACGAAACTGGGGTTTGGCGCCTTGCTTGGGGTGGCCCAGGGCAGCGTCAATGAACCCCGCGTGGTGATCATGCAATGGAATGGCGCCAACCCAGGGCGAGGGAAGCGCCAGCCGGTCGCGTTTATCGGCAAAGGGGTGACGTTTGACAGCGGCGGCATCAGCATTAAGCCCGCCAGCGGCATGGAAGATATGAAGTGGGACATGGCTGGCGCCGGCACAGTGGTCGGCCTCATGGCGGCGCTCGCGGGGCGTGCGGCAAAGGTCGATGCCGTGGGGATGATCGGGTTGGTGGAAAACATGCCCTCCGGCAGCGCCCAGCGACCGGGCGATGTGGTGCGCAGTTATTCCGGTCAGACCGTCGAGATTATCAACACTGACGCTGAAGGGCGAATGGTGCTTGCCGATTTGTTGTGGTACTGTCAGGATAAGTTCAACCCAAGGTTCATGATAGACCTTGCCACCCTGACTGGCGCCATCATCGTGGCGCTTGGCCACGAATATGCGGGATTGTTCAGCAACGATGGTGATTTGTCCGCCCAACTGGCCGAAAGTGGCAAAACGACGGGAGAGCAGGTGTGGCGCATGCCGCTAGACCCCGCCTTCGACCGGCAATTGAAGTCGGAAATTGCCGACATGAAGCACGTGACCGGTCGCCCCGGCAGTTCCATCACTGCCGCGCAGTTCCTTCAGCGCTTCGTCAACGGCAAACCCTGGGTACATCTCGACATTGCCGGCATGGCCTGGAGCACCAAAGACGCGCCCTGCATACCCAAGGGGGCGACCGCGTATGGGGTTCGCCTGCTCGATCATCTGGTTGCCGAGCATTTCGAGCGCTGATGGCAGAGATCGGCTTCTATCACCTCACCAAGAGCAGCCCGGAGCAGGCCTTGCCCCCGCTGCTCGGGCGAACGCTGGCTTCCGGGCAACGCGCCGTTGTGCGTTGCGCGACCGATGAACGCGTTGCCGCGCTCGATGCGGCTTTGTGGTTGTGTCAGGACCCAGATTGGCTGCCGCACGGCACGAAGCAAACCAATGAAGCCGATCTCCAACCGATTTGGCTCACAACAGAAGAAGAAGCCCCGAATGGTGCCCGGTTTCTATTCCTGATCGACGGCACATCCGGTGAAAACTTGGCAGCGTTTGATCGGGTGTTTGACCTGTTCGATGGGCGGGATGAAGCCGCGGTCACTGAGGCGCGGGGGCGCTGGAAGCGGGCAAAATCAGAGGGTCATGCGCTCACCTATTGGCAGCAAGGGCCGCGCGGTTGGGAGAAAAAGGCTTAAGAGCCTAACCCGCAACGCTACGACACCGCCTTACCCGGAGATTGCATTGCAATTCTTCTATGTTGACCCGGGGCTGCGCAGCAACCTTGGGCATCACGCCAATTCTTGCCGAATGATCACCCGCGAACTGCGCGAGCGTGGGATCAATGCCCGTATTTTCTCGCATAACACAATCGATGCGGGACTACGCAACGAACTTGGCGCCAAACCGCATTTTCGGTGGTGGACCTATGGCACCGCCGATTTCGACCCCATCGCCGGCTGGCTGACCAGCTTCATGCGGATTGCCACGGAGACGGCACAAGACCTGGCCGGACTTCCCCCTGTCGGGTTCGACGATATTGTCTATCTCAATTCCACTCAGCCGCCGCAGTTAATGGCCTTGCTCCAATGGCTGCTCACACTTCCGCCCGAACGCCGACCGAGCGTGATTACGGAATTCGGCACCGGACCGGGCCTCGATTACGAGGTAACGCCCGACGGTCTGCGCATTCACATGCGCGATCCGCGGCAAGATCCGCGCGCGGTTTTGTACCGCTTCGCGGCTCGGCTTATCCCGGCGTTGCAGGGCAGCCGACTGCACTTGTTCACGTTTGAGGCGATGTCCTCGCATCTTTATGGATTTCTCTTAAAAACCCCAGTCGCTGTACTGCCGCTGCCGCACGCGGCAGCGGCGCCAGGCGAAACGCGGGTTGGGAAACGGCCGATCACCGTCTCGGTTCTGGGTCACCAGCGTCCTGAAAAGGGTTTTGCTCTCGTGCCTGAGATTGTCGAGTTGCTGCTGGCCTCACGCTCTGACATCAAGCTGTTGGTGCATAATGGCGAGCCAACCAATATGGCGAACACGCAGCAAAGACTGCGCGAATTGGCACGAATCCATGCGCGTCTCGAACTCGATGAGCGAACAGCCGACCCAGCGCTTTGGCAGCAATTGCTACAACGCTCTGATCTCATTCTATGTCCTTACCCAGTCTGGAACTTTGCCGCCGCTTACTCGGCGGTGGCGGCAGAAGCGGTTGCTGCAGGCATTCCGCTGGTGGTTCCGGCCAACACGACGCTTTCCGCTCTCGTGACGCAATATGGCGGCGGCGGGACGATGTTCGCGCCCCATGAACCGGCCGCAATTGCCAGAGCGGTGTTGCAAGCCGTCGACCGATTCGACGAATTGGCGGAAATCGCAACACGCGGTTCAGTTGAATGGCATAAAACCATGGGG
>Ga0116231_10007939_pt1 | contig 18975 bp, 18 predicted proteins | sample S1TSphgellanicum_2_FD_89695 | JGI IMG/M metagenome (GOLD analysis project Ga0116231, IMG submission 89695) | Host-associated microbial communities from peat moss isolated from Minnesota, USA - S1T2_Fd - Sphagnum magellanicum MG | ecosystem: Host-associated > Plants > Peat moss > Unclassified...
GACGCCCACCCTTCGCGATCGCTTCCAGCAAGGGCAGCAATTCACGAATGTTGGAGATCTTCTTGTCGACGAGGAGAATCAGCGGCTTGTCGAGCTCGGCGCTCTGGCTTTGCTGATTGTTGATGAAATACGGCGAGAGATAGCCCCGGTCGAACTGCATGCCTTCGACGACTTCGAGCTCGTTCTGCAGACCAGAACCTTCCTCGACCGTGATCACGCCCTCCTTGCCGACTTTCGCCATCGCGTCCGCGATGGTCTTGCCGATGCTCTCGTCGGAGTTGGCGGAAATCGTGCCGACCTGGGCGATTGCCTTGGGATCCTTGCAGGGCTTGGAGAGTTTCTTGAGTTCCTCCGTGGCGGCGGCTACGGCATGGTCGATGCCGCGCTTCAAGTCCATCGGATTGATGCCTGCGGCGACGGCCTTGAGACCCTCGCGGATGATCGCCTGCGCGAGCACGGTCGCGGTCGTGGTGCCGTCACCGGCTTCGTCGGACGTGTTCGAGGCCACTTCCTTGACCATCTGCGCGCCCATGTTCTCGAACTTGTCCTTCAGTTCGATTTCCTTCGCGACCGATACGCCGTCCTTGGTGACGGTGGGGGCGCCGAAGCTCTTGTCGAGCACGGCGTTGCGGCCCTTCGGACCGAGCGTGACCTTGACGGCATTCGCCAGGATATTGACGCCCTTGAACATGCGTTGCCGAGCGTCGTCGCTGAAGCGTACGTCTTTTGCAGCCATTTTCAGATACCTCTAATTGAATTGATTAGCTAGAAATTCACGGGAAGCGGATCGGCCTCGCGGGCTTACTTGCCTTCGACCACGGCCATCACGTCTTCTTCGCGCATGACAACCAGCTCTTCACCATCCATCTTCACTTCGGTGCCGCTGTACTTGCCGAACAGAATTTTGTCGCCGACCTTGAGATCGAGCGGGCGGATTTCACCGTTCTCCAAGATCTTGCCTTTGCCGACAGCAACCACCTTACCGAAGATGGGCTTTTCCGTGGCGGTGTCCGGGATCACGATACCGCCGGGGGACTTGCGCTCCTCCTCTTCGCGTTTAACGATCACACGGTCATGAAGGGGACGAATCTTCATAAAACAAGACTCCTAAAGCGTTTGATAAAGGGTTATTCAGCCGAGCGGAGCGTTTGTTAGCACTCTCTCCTCGTGGCTGCTAATCATAGCGGCGAAATTCCGTGTTTCAAGTCCGTTGCTGGCGCAAATTTTTGCTGCGCTGCAAAAGGCGCCGGTAAGCTACAGTGCCGCGATGAGAATGCCTCATTTCCCGGCCTTGCGTCTGAGCGTTTTGGTCTTTGCGAGCCTGACGCTTGCGGGTCTCGCCGCAGCCAAGCCTTGGTGGATGCGCGGCGACCTATCGAACGATCAGGATTTTTTGCCGCCGGAGGTTGCGTTCCGAGTCGGCGCGAGACTCGATGCCGGCGAGGTGCGCGTGCGCTGGATCATCGCTGACGGCTATTATCTGTATCGCGCCAAGATCGAGATCCTCGCCGAGAGTCCGGATTCCTCGGTCGGCAAGGCGGAATTACCACCCGGCATTCGCCTCAACGACCCGACTTTCGGCATACAGGAGGTCTACCGCCAGCAAGTCGAGGTCAGCGCTCCCGTGACCCGCAGCGACTACGGCGCGCATCCGCTGCAGATCAAGGTCAAATACCAAGGCTGCGCCGACCGCGGACTGTGCTATCCGCTGCTCAGCAAGGTCTTGTTTCCCCGAGCCCCGTCGGCGACGACGACCCAGTTCGCCGTCCAACCGCACGGCGCATTGGCCTGGGAGGCCGGCGCGATCGGCGGCGGCTGTCTTGCCTTCTTGCTTGCCGGCCTGGTGCTGCGCAAGCAGCGCCGTCTGCCGACGCCCGCGCCATGAAACCCAGCGTCCGCGCAGGCGCGGCGGTGCTCGCCGCGCTGCTTGCCGGCTGGGCGGGCGAACGGGTTTATAGCGGCCTGTCGGGTGCAACGATCGCAGCGCCACCGCGAGGATCCGCGGCGACGCCGGCGCAAAGCCAGCCCGCGAACCCAGCCGGCGGCAGCGAGGCACCGCCCGGCGACGCGCAATCCGCCTATTTGCCGCCGATCAAGATTCCCGAGCGGCTGCCCAGCTTCACGCTGGCGGATCGCAGCGGCAAACCGACGTCGATCGAGAACTGGCACGGCAAGTCCCTGATCCTGAATTTCTGGGCGACCTGGTGCGCTCCCTGCCGGCGCGAGGTGCCGCTGCTGTCGGAACTGAGCGCAAGTGCGGGCCCGAACTTCGCGGTGATTGGCGTCGCCGTGGACCATCGGGACGATGTCGTCGCCTTCGCCGATCGATTCCATATCCGCTACCCCCTGTTGATCGGCGAACAGGATGCGCTGGACGCTGCCAGCGCCCTCGGCGTCGACTCGCCGTTGTTCCCCTTTACGGTGTTCACCGATCGCCGCGGGGAGGTGGTCGCGGTGTTCGTCGGCGAATTGCACCGCTCCCAGGCGGACCTCATTCTCGCCGTGGTCCGCGCTCTCGATGCCGATCAGGTGACATTGAATCTTGCCCGCCGCCAAATCAGCGACGGGCTGCGCAGCCAGACAAAAGAGCCGCAAAGCTAGGAGTTCGCCGCCAAAGCTTGCCTTTTCCATCCAAATTCTGGTTATTATCGCAGACCTTTTTCGCGGCGGCGCCTTCCCTCAAGTCTCCATGGCTCGAATTTTGTTGCTCAATGGACCCAATTTGAACCTGCTCGGCCGCCGCGAGCCCGGAATCTATGGTGCCTCGACGCTACAGGAGATCGAATCCGGTCTCAGCGCGCGCGCGCGCGCGGCGGGCCACGAACTCGGATGCTTGCAAAGCAACGCGGAACACGAACTGATCGCGAAGATTCACGCCGTTCCGGCCGACGGGGTTGCCTTCGTCATTTTCAACCCCGGTGCATTCACGCATACCAGTATCGCACTGCGGGACGCCTTGACCGGCGTGGCGGTGCCGTTCATCGAGGTACACCTGAGCAACGTGTTTGCGCGCGAGGAATTTCGCCATCATTCGTTTTTTTCCGATATCGCGGTCGGCTGCATCGTGGGCTTGGGAGCGCAGGGCTATGAGCTCGCGCTCGCGGCAGCCGTTACCCGCCTTGCCGGCACCCATTAACGCTTCGTTGCAAGGAGTCCGCGGATGGACATTCGCAAGGTAAAGAAATTGATCGAACTGCTGGAGGAATCGGGCATTTCCGAGCTGGAGATCTCCGAGGGCGAGGAGTCGGTGCGGATCAGCCGCCACCCGCGCGGCAGCTTGAGCTTGGGCGCGCCGCCGGCCGCCGCCGGCACGAGCTACGCCGCGCCGACGCTGCCGCCCGCCGCCCCGGCCGCGCCGGCAACCTCGGCCGGTGAACATAAACCGCGCAATGACGAGCACATGGTCACATCGCCGATGGTCGGCACCTATTACTCGGCGCCCTCGCCGGGCGCGAAGGCCTTCGTCGACGTCGGCAGCGAAATCAAGATCGGCCAGATTCTCTGCATCATCGAAGCGATGAAGATGATGAATCAGATCGAATCGGACAAGGCAGGCCGAGTCACCGCGATCCTCGCCAAGAACGGCGACCCGGTCGAATTCGGGCAGCCGCTGTTCGTCATCGAATAATTGTGATGATCGAAAAAGTCGTCATCGCCAACCGCGGCGAGATCGCTCTGCGTATTTTGCGTGCGTGCCGGGAACTCGGCATCAAGACGGTCGCCGTGCATTCGACGGCCGATTTCAACACCAAACACGTGTTGCTCGCCGACGAAACGGTGTGCATCGGACCGCCGCAGTCGGCGCTCTCCTACCTCAACATGCCGGCGATCATCAGCGCGGCGGAGGTGACCGACTCGGTCGCGATCCATCCGGGCTACGGGTTTCTGTCGGAGAACGCCGATTTCGCCGAACGCGTCGAGAAGAGCGGTTTCATCTTCGTCGGCCCGCGCGCCGAGACCATCCGATTGATGGGCGACAAGGTCTCCGCGATCAAGGTAATGAAAGCCTCCGGCGTGCCTTGCGTGCCTGGATCGAACGGTCCTCTGGGGCAGGATCCGGACGAGAACTTCCGCATCGCCAAAGACATCGGCTATCCGGTGATCATCAAGTCTTCGGGCGGCGGCGGCGGCCGCGGCATGCGGGTCGTGCACACGGACGCCTCGCTGCTGAACGCGATCAGCGTGACGAAGTCGGAGGCCATGGCCGCCTTCGGCAACGGCGAAGTTTACATGGAGAAGTTTCTCGAGAAACCGCGGCACATCGAGTTCCAGGTGCTTGCCGACAATTACGGCAACGTCGTGCACCTGGGGGAGCGCGACTGCTCGATGCAACGCCGCCACCAGAAGGTGATCGAGGAAGCGCCGGCGCCGGGGCTCACCGCGAAGCAACGCAAGACCATGGGCGAGCGCTGCGCCCGGGCCTGCCGCGAAGTCGGCTACCGCAATGCCGGTACGCTCGAGTTCCTTTATCAGGACAACGAATTCTATTTCATCGAGATGAACACCCGGGTACAGGTCGAGCACCCGGTCACGGAACTCGTCACGGGAATCGATATCGTCAAGGCCCAGCTGCTGATCGCCGCGGGCGAACCGCTGCCCTATGCCCAGGGCGACATCCAGATTCGCGGTCACGCCGTCGAGTGTCGCATCAATGCGGAGGATCCGAAGAACTTCACGCCTTCGCCGGGTCCGATCCGGCTTTGGCACGCACCGGGCGGACCCGGGATCCGCGTCGATAGCCATGTCTACACGGGCTACAACGTTCCGCCGTTCTACGACTCGATGATCGGCAAGGTCATCGCCTACGGCGACACGCGCGACACGGCCATCGCGCGCATGCGCAACGCGCTCGCGGAAATGGTCGTCGAGGGAATCAAGACGAACATCCCGCTGCATCAGGAAATTTTCAACCACTCGGCGTTCCGCCAAGGCGGCACCGACATCCATTACCTCGAGCGTCGTCTGGGCTTGAAGTGAGATCGGGTTTCGGACCGAGCGCATGCCGTTCTATGAGATCGAATTTCCGCTCGCGAATCTGGCCAGCGAGGCGATCGAAGCAACGCTGCACGAGCTTGGCGCCGTCTCGATCACCTATCTGGACCGTGGTGACGAGCCGGTGCTCGAGCCGCGCCCCGGCGAGGTCAGGCTCTGGGGCGATACCCTCGTGCGCGCCCTCTTCGACGCCGCGGCGACGGACCCGGCGCAATCCCTGGGCGGGCTCGCGGCGCGCTTCGGCGCGGCGGTCACGGATTTCGCGCGACTGCGCTCCGTCGCCGACGAAGCCTGGGAACGGGCTTGGCTCGTCGACTGGAAATCCCTGCGTTTCGGCCCGCGGCTCTGGGTCTGCCCGACGACGGCAGAGGCCCCGCAAGACCCCGATGCGGTGGTCGTGCGGCTCGATCCCGGCCTCGCCTTCGGCACGGGCACGCACCCGACCACGGCGCTGTGTCTCGAGGCGCTCGCGCAACTCGAACTCGCGGGCATGTCGGTCGTCGACTACGGCACCGGATCAGGCCTGCTCGCGATCGCCGCTCTGCAGCTCGGCGCCGCCACGGTCACGGCGGTGGACATCGACCCCCAGGCCCTGCTTGCCGCGCGCGAGAATGCGCGACGCAACGGCTGCGCCGACGCGCTCCTGACGCAGTCGCCGCAGGCCCCGATCGCGCCTGCCGACTGTGTCGTCGCGAACATTCTCGCCGGGATTCTGGTCGAGTTGCAGCCCGTCCTGACCGCCGCCTGCAAAACCGGAGGTCACTTGCTCCTTTCGGGAATCCTGCGGACCCAAGCTGCCGAAGTCGCCAAGGCCTATGCGCCGTGGTTTGATATGGTGATGACGGTAACGCGGGACGATTGGTGCTGCCTACACGCGCGGCGTCGCGGGATTTCAGACTCCGCCGGAGTGACTTAAGTTGTTCACGCAATGCTCGAAGTGCGAGACGATATTCAAGCTGTCGGCCGAAGTCTTGCGCACCGCCGGCGGCCAGGTGCGATGCGGCCGCTGCGGCGAAGTATTCAACGCGCTCTCGAGCCTCGCCGAACAACCGAGCGCCTTCGCCGTCGGCGAATCGCCGCTGGAACTCGAAGCCAGAGCGGATCGAATACTCGAGTCGCCGCCGCAGCCGCAGCGCGAGACCGGGGCGGCGTTCGATACTCGCGCAGCATCTGGCGTCGAAGCAGCACCCGGCGTCGAGGCAGCGCCTGGCGTCGAAGCAGCCCCCGGCGTCGCGGCGGCACCCGGCGTCGAAGTGGCTCGGCTCGAAGTTGCCGATTGGCCGACCGAGGACGCCCCGGACCCGGCGCTCGAGTTCACGCTGCCGCCCGGCGAACTCGACCGGATCTTCGTGGCGACCAGGTCACGCCCGCCTGGTCCGCTGGAAATTGGGCTCGGCGAGGCAGACGCCTCCGCGGCAGACATCTCTTCAGCTCGCGCCTCTTCAGCAGACTCGGTATCACCGCCCGCGGCGGGCAACGTCATCGGCCTCGAAGTCTCGGAGAACGCGCAGCGTGAGCTGCTCGCGGCTCGGGCCGAAGCACAGGAGCCGCCCGACGACATACCACGCTTCGATCTGTCGCCGCCGTCCGCGCCGCGAGGGCCCGCGGCGGTTTGGCTCGCCGCCGCCGTGTTGCTCGCGCTGCTGCTCGCCGCGCAAATGATCCACCAGAATCGTGAATGGCTGGTCACCCACACGGCACTGGCCGGCGCGCTGCGCGCCGTCTACGAAAAGATGGGCAGCCCATTGCCGGTGCCCGCCGACCTCGGCGCGTATCAATTGCGCCAGTGGGGCGTGACCGGTGACCCTGATGCGAGCGGCACACTGCACGTACGCGCCAGCATTCTCAACACGGCGGCGGATTTTCAACCCTATCCGCTGCTGCGCGTGACTCTCGCCGACCGTTTCGGCCATCGGATCGCCACGCGTGAGTTCGCTGCGCCCGAGTATCTGGGCAAGCCGACGGCGCGACTGCTGGCGCCGGGCGAGCGCGCCGACGCAACGATCAGCATCCTCGATCCGGGCAAGGACGCCGAGGGTTTCGAGATCGACGTGTGTCTGCGTGCTGCGGATCAGAGCATTACCTGCGCGAACGACGTCGCAGCCCGCGCGAAATGACCGCGGGCTTGCCGCCGCTGCGAATCGGGCCGTACGCCTTGCCGTCGCGAGTCGTGCTCGCGCCCATGGCCGGAGTCACGGACCGGCCGTTTCGCATGCTGTGCCGCCGCTTCGGTGCGGGGCTCGCCGCTTCGGAAATGCTCAGCGCAAATGCCAGGCTCTGGGATACCGAGAAATCGAAGCGTCGCAGGGATCATGCCGGCGAGCCGTCGCCGCGCGTCGTGCAGATCGCCGGCTACGATCCTGTGATGCTGGCCGATGCGGCACGGCGCAACGTCGATGCCGGTGCCGAGATCATCGACATCAACATGGGCTGTCCGGCAAAAAAAGTCTGCAACCGCCTGGCCGGATCGGCCTTGCTGCAAGACGAGGCGCTGGTCGCACGCATCTTGGCGAGCGTCGTCGCCGCGGTCGCGGTCCCGGTCACGCTCAAGACGCGCACCGGTTGGGATCCAGCCCACAAGAACGGCATGCGCATCGCGCAGCTCGCCGAGGCGGCAGGCATTCAGGCACTCGCGATCCACGGCCGCACTCGCGCCGAGATGTACAGGGGAGAGGCGGAGCACGATACGGTGCGGGCGATCAAGGCAGCTGTGAAAATCCCCGTCTTCGCGAACGGCGACATCGATTCACCGCAGCGAGCCCGCGCGATTCTCGCAGCCACGGGATGCGACGGCATCATGATCGGTCGTGCGGCGCAAGGTCGGCCATGGATCTTTGACGAAGTCAATTATTTCCTCGCGAGCAACGAATTGCGCGCCGATCTTCCACTGGAAAAAGTCCGTGATATTATGCGCGCCCACCTTGAAGACCTTTACGCGTTCTACGGCGATGCAACTGGTGTGCGGGTGGCGCGAAAGCACTTGATCTGGTACTGCCAGCAACACCCGGGAAAGGATTCCTTGCGCGCGCGCGTCGTGGCAATCGAAACGCCGCGGGAACAATTGGCGGCTATCGAGGCGCTTTGCGCAGCGGACTCGGTTGATGCGGGACGCGGTGGATGCGGGATGGAGGCGGCGGTTTGAGTGGTGAATAAAAACGAGCGGAAGGGACCTTAGAGAAGTTTTATGGCCGCCAAAAAGAAAGCGCGAACACGCAAGGAGACCACGCCGGCGTTCAACGGCCGCGACTTGAAGGTCAACGGCAAAGGCGTGCCGCTGCGCACCCAGGCGGTGGAAGCGCTGCAGTCATACTTCGAAACCTTGAACGGCCACAAGCCCGCGCACTTGTACGAACTCGTCATGCGGGAAGTCGAGGAACCGCTGTTCAAGGTTGTCATGGACCATGTCCACGGCAATCAAAGCCGCGCCGCGACGATCCTCGGCATCAATCGCGGCACTTTGCGCAAGAAGCTCAAAGAGTTCGGCATCCACGGGTGACCGGCAGCTTGCTCACGCCCGTCCGCCGCGCGCTGCTGAGCGTTTCCGACAAGACCGGTATCGTCGAGTTTGCGCGGGAACTGCGCGAGCGCGGCACCCAACTCCTGTCGACGGGCGGTACGGCCAAGCTGTTGCTGAGCCATGGCATCCGGGTTTTGGAAGTCGCGGAGCACACGGGCTTTCCGGAGATCATGGACGGCCGCGTGAAGACCTTGCACCCGAAGATACACGGTGGTTTGCTCGGGCGCCGCGGCATCGACGAGGCCGTGATGCGCGAGAACGCGATCGAGCCGATCGATCTGCTTGCCGTGAATCTGTATCCGTTCGCCGCGACCGTGGCGCGTCCCGACTGTAGCTACGAGGATGCGGTCGAAAACATCGACATCGGCGGCCCGGCGATGGTCCGCGCCGCTGCGAAGAACCATGCCGCAGTGACCGTCCTCGTCGATCCGTCGGACTATCGGGCGCTGCTCGACGAACTTGCCGCCAATCAAGGGCGCACCGATCTGCCGCTGCGCCAGCGCCTCGCGGCCAAGGCCTTCGCGCATACGGCGCAATACGATGCCATGGTTTCGGCCTACTTCACGAGTACGATCGGCGGCGAAGCGGACAGCTTCGCTGACGATCTGAACCTGTCGTTTCGCAAGCGCCTGGACCTGCGCTACGGCGAGAATCCGCACCAGCAGGCTGCGTTCTATGCCGATCCGCGCGCAATCGGCGCCTCCGTGACTTCGGCGGTCCAAATCCAGGGCAAGGAACTCTCGTTCAACAACATTACCGACGCTGACACGGCGCTCGAATGCGTACGGCAGTTCGAGGAGCCCGCATGCGTCATCGTCAAGCATGCCAATCCGTCGGGGGTCGCGCTCGCGGCAAGCATCGCCACGGCGTACGAGCACGCCTATCGCACCGATCCGACCTCGGCTTTCGGCGGCATCATCGCTTTCAACCGTGAACTCGACGCGACCACGGCCGAGACCATCATGGCGCGGCAATTCGTCGAGGTGATCCTCGCGCCGACCGTGAGCGCCGACGCCCGTGCCGTCTTGGCTCGCCGCGAGAACGTGCGCGTACTCGCGACCGGGGATCTCGGCCGGCCGATTTTGCAACGACTGGAGTACAAGAGCGTGACCGGCGGAGTACTCGTGCAGACCCGCGACGACGGTGTCGTGCGTGCGCCCGAACTGCGCGTGGTCACACGGCGGCAGCCGGCGCGCGCCGAACTGCAGGATTTGCTCGTGGCCTGGCGGGTCGCGAAGTACGTCAAATCGAACGCCATCGTCTGCGTCAAGGATTCCGTCACGGTGGGCATCGGCGCCGGCCAGATGAGCCGCGTCGTCAGCAGCAAGATAGCCGCCATGAAGGCCGAGGACGCGGGGCTGTCCTGCCGCGGCGCCGCGATGGCCTCGGATGCCTTCCTGCCGTTTCGCGACGGCCTCGACGCGGTCGCCGCCTTCGGCGTGGCTGCGGTGATCCAGCCCGGAGGTTCGAAGCGCGACGCGGAGGTCATCGCCGCGGCCGACGAGCACGGCATCGCCATGGTGTTCACCGGGATGCGCCATTTCCGCCATTAGGTCTCGCACGCAAAGGATGCGCATGAAGGTTCTGATAGTCGGCGGCGGCGGCCGCGAACATGCGCTCGCTTGGAAGTGCGCGCAATCGCCGCGCGTAGCCCAAGTTTTCGTCGCGCCGGGGAACGCCGGCACGGCGCTCGAATCGAACACTCGCAACGTCGCAATCGCCGCCGACGACCTCGAGGCGCTGCTGGAATTCGCGGCGCGCGAAGCCATCGACCTCACGATCGTCGGGCCCGAGGGCCCGCTGGTCGGCGGAATCGTCGATCGTTTCAACGCGGCGGGTTTGCGCTGTTTCGGGCCGACCCGCGCGGCCGCGCGCCTGGAAGGATCCAAGGCCTACACGAAGGAGTTTCTTGCCCGCCACGGTATTCCGAGCGCACGCCATGCGAGCTTCACGCGCTCGAACTTCTCGGCCGACTACGTGCGCGCGCAGCCGCTGCCGGTGGTCGTCAAGGCCGACGGCTTGGCCGCCGGCAAGGGAGTGCTCATCTGCGAGACACACGAGGCCGCGCTCGGCGCCTGTCGCGGCATGCTCGCAGGCGAGTTCGGCGCCGCCGGCGAGACCATCGTCGTCGAGGAGTTTCTTCGCGGCGAAGAGGTCAGTTTCATCGTGATCGCCCACGACCAGCAGGTGCTGCCGCTGGCGACCTCGCAGGACCACAAACGGCGCGACGACGGCGACCGCGGCCCGAACACCGGTGGCATGGGTGCTTATTCGCCGGCGCCGATCGTCGACGCAGCATTGCATGAGCGCATCATGCGCGAGGTGATCGCACCGACCTTGAAAGGTCTGCGCGCCGACGGAAACCCATATACCGGTTTCTTGTATGCCGGCCTCATGATCGCACCGGACGGCACGCCGAACGTTCTGGAGTTCAATTGTCGATTCGGTGATCCGGAGACCCAGCCGATCATGATGCGCTTGCGCAGCGACTTGACCGCGCTCTGTGAAGGCGCGCTCGACGGCAGGCTCGATTCGCTTTGCGCGGACTGGGACGAGCGGGCGGCACTCGGCGTGGTCATGGCCGCCGGCGGCTATCCAGAGTCTTTTCGCAAGGGCGAGCCCATCGACGGCCTGGCTGCGGCCGCACGGCTGCCCGGCAAAGTGTTCCACGCGGGCACGCGCGCACGCGGCAGCGAAATCGTCACGAACGGCGGACGTGTGCTCTGCGCCGTGGGACTTGGGTGCGATATCGTCGCTGCACGGCGCCAAGCCTACGATCTCGTTGCTGCGATTCATTGGAACCTGGTTCAGTATCGGCGCGACATCGGCCACCGCGCCATCGCACGCGAACTCGGCGTCGTACCGATTTCGGGCGGCTGATGCGCCGGCTGACGCCGCCGCTACTCCCGCGCGGCCGGGAACATCGGCCAGCTGCGATACGCCGCGAAGTCGTGGTTGGGCCACAGCTCGGCCTGCTCGGTCCTCGCCAAACTCTTGAGTTTGCGTATGCTCGCGAGCGCGAGCGCCTCGTCATCCTGCCAGCAAAGTCCCGGGGCAATCTCGTCGTCGAGATTTTCCTGCAAATCGGCCGCATCGCCACAGAGGATCACGGGCGGTCCCACCGGCAACTCGACGAACATGGACATGTGGCCGGCCGTATGACCCGGGCTGGCGATCGCCCGCACGCCCGGCGCGAGGGTGTACTCGCCGTCCTGCAGACGCCACGCCGCGCTGCCGGCGAGTTCGTCGGGGAACACGGCGACGTCCCGTCCCGAACGAGCCGCCGCCAACTCGTCGCGGTGCACGTGGACCTCGCAGCCGGGCAGGTCGCAGAGGCCGCCGGCATGGTCCCAGTGCAAGTGCCCGAGGAAGACGAGATCGATGTCGGTGAGGTCGAGACCCAGGCGCGCAAGATAGCGCGGGATGCGTTGTTGCTCAGACATTTCCGGTGGCTCCATCAAGGGACGCTTGGCGTCGAACCACCGCGCACGCAATTCGGGCGTCGTGAGCTTGCCGTAGTCGCAGCCGACGTCGTAGAGAATGCGGCCGTTCGGCGTCTCGATCAAATACGCAAGAATCGGCGCGTGTACGGTGATGCCATGGCCGCGATTGCGCGTCGAGACGAGCTTCTCGTAACGCTGGGTCGCGGTCAACAAGGGCCAGATTCGCAGCGCGCGTGACATTCGTCGAAGCCTACCGGATTATGCAGCGCTGATGAACCCGACCAGTGCAGAACGGACTCCGGAGCGCCTGAACACGAAGGCGGCCGGTGTCATCGGTCTTGCGGTGATGTGCAGCCGGGTGCTCGGATTGGTCCGCGAGCAGGTCTTCGCGGCGCTGTTCGGCGCCGGCGCCGCGATGGACGCGTTCACGGTCGCGTTTCGCATCCCGAACCTGCTGCGCGATCTGTTCGCCGAGGGCGCCCTCTCGACCGCATTCGTGACCGTGTTCAGCAAGACGATCGCGCGCAGCGACGATGCGGCCGCCTGGCGCCTGGCGAACAAAGTCGCGACCCTGACGGTGGTCGTCCTCGGCCTCATCTGCCTCGTCGGCATCGGCTTCTCGCACGAGCTCGTCGCCTTGCTCGCCCCGGGCTTCGCCCCGGCCAAAGCCGCCTTGACCGCGACCCTGACGCGCATCATGTTTCCGTTCATTCTGATGGTGTCGCTCGCCGCGCTGGTCATGGGCATGTTGAACGCCAAGAACGTGTTCGGTATGCCGGCCCTGGCCTCGAGCTTCTTCAATGCCGGCTCGATTCTCGGCGGCGTATCGCTGGGATTTCTGATCGATCCGCATTTCGGGCCGGGGGCGCTGGTCGGTATCGCCATCGGCACGCTGTTCGGGGGAGCGCTGCAGCTGCTCGTGCAGCTGCCCGCGCTGTTCGGCAAAGGCTATCGCTTCCGCGCCGATTTCCAGTGGCGTGACCCCGGCATCGTCGCGATCTTCGCCCTGATGGGGCCTTCGGTCATCGCGGCGAGCACGACCCAGATCAACGTACTCGTCAATTCCGTGTTCGCCTCGCAGCTCGGCGACGGACCGATCTTCTGGCTGTCGATCGCTTTCCGGGTCATGCAATTGCCCTTGGGACTGTTCGGCGTCGCGCTCGGGACGGTGTCCTTGCCGCTGCTGTCGCGGCTCGTCGTCGCCGGACGCCTGGACACGTTTCGCAGCGAGCTCGCGCGCGCGCTGCGGATCATGTTGCTGCTGACCCTGCCTGCAACCGCGGGGCTCATGGTGCTCGCGGACCCGATCATGTCGGCGATCTACCAGCACGGCCGAACCACGGCAGCCGAAGTTCACGCGGCCGCGGGCGCGCTGCGCTGTTATGCGGTCGGACTCGCCGGCTACGCGGCGCTCAAGGTCTTGGTCAACGCGTTCTATGCCCTGGATCAGCGCAAGACACCGATGTACGTGAGCTTCATGGCCGTGGGCCTGAATCTGATATTCAATTGGTTCTTCGCCTGGCACCTCGGTTGGGGCGTGCAAGGCCTCGCCCTGACGACGGGCTGCGTCGCGACCTGCAATTTCCTGGTGCTGTATGCGTTGATGCGACGCCATCTGCAAGGGCTGGAGACGCGGTTCATGGGTCTGATGCTCTTGAAGGTCGCGGTCGCAACGGCTGCGCTCGTGGCGGTCTGCCTCGCCGCAATGCAGTGGCTGCTCGCCGGCTGGGCGACCCAGGCCTTGCTGCTGAAGCTCGGGGCGCTGCTGTTGACGGTCTCGGTCGCGATGGCGGTGTACGGCGCCGCTGCCCATGTTCTGCACGTCGATGAACTGCACCGGTTCACCGCGGCCGTGCGGCGGCGGCTGGGCGTTTAACACTGGAAGATCAGTCGATTTGCTTGGCACCGGCGCGATCAAGGCAGTCTGCGCGAACCGTCTGCGACTCCCTGAATTGCGACCCGCAGACCTATTACGCCACCGTTTGCGTCCAGCCACCGCATGACTCGGCAGGCCGCCTGTGCATACAGGTCTGGCATCTTGCCGGTCTGGATGGACCACTGGAATGGACTCGACGGCATATCGCTCCCAGGTTCGGCGAGACAGCGTGTCTTACTGCTCACGCCCGGATTCAGGTAGCGCGAGTCGTTCGACACGATCACCGCCAATCCTTCGTCAAACCAGGCCGGCACCGAACCGGTCAGGAGCCGAACATCTCCTACCCGAGCATGAAATTCCACGTGCGAGAATTCGTGGGTCACGATGGTTTGATCCAGCCCACGAGGAGAAAGCCTGATGAACAACGTGCCGAACGTCGTGGCCCGCGCTGCGCGTCCTCCGAGCCGGTGGTCGCACGCGGCGGTTGCGCAGGCCAATACGGTGGGCCGGCGATCAAATGAACCGTAAAAATTCGCCACCTGTGCGGTCGCTGCAGCGACCGTCGCCCGAAGCGTTGCTCGGTCCGCCACCGGCATTGCGCTTTCCACGAATAAATGACTGGCAATCGGCTCCAGGCCGTAGCAAGACGGACAGACGTAAGCCGCCATCGCAGGCCACGCAACAACCACGCCGGCGACAATCAGGAGCGCGGAGGCGATACCAACCTGCGTCACCCGCTTTGCCCAGGACCAACATAGGAGCTTCAACCTCATACCCCCGAAGCCCAAGAAATCTGCGACCGAGCCGCCGCTCGGCAAACCAGTATAGAAGCCATGCTTGCTGCACCGACTTGTGGTAGACAGGAACCCGGAATTTCCTCCGCCACTGAGACATTGCAGTGATCGGTACGACGACGCCTTCCAGCGGATTACAGCACGGATTGAAACCCCGGCATATGACGATGATCGCGCTGGGCGGCGTCATCGGTGCGGGTTTGTTCGTCGGCAGCGGTGTGGTGATCAAGTCCGCGGGACCTGCCACGGTCATCTCCTTCGCGATCACCGGGGCCATCGTGTTGCTGGTGATGCGCATGCTCGGCGAGATGGCGGTGGCCTTGCCGGCCATCGGTTCTTTTTATGAGTATGCCCGCCTGGCTTTCAACGAGTGGCCGGTCGCGAGCGAACTGGCCGGCTTCGTCACGGGCTGGATGTATTGGTATTTCTGGGTGATCGTCGTCGCCCAGGAAGCGGTCGCGGGCGCCGGTCTGGTACGCTTCTGGTTGCCGCACGAGCCCGGTTGGCTGATCAGCCTCGCATTGCTGCTGTCCCTGACCGTGACCAACCTATTCTCGGTGCGCGTCTTCGGCGAATTCGAATTCTGGTTCTCCTCGGTCAAGGTCGCGGCGATCATTGTGTTTCTGATGGTGGCGACGGTGTTCGTGCTCGGTTTGTGGCCGGGAACGAGCTTCGATCCGTGGAACCTGACGGCCCACGGAGGATTCGCGCCGAATGGCATCCTGCCGGTGCTGACCGGGGCGGTTGCCGCGACGGGCTTTTATTTCGGCGCCGAGATCGTGCCGATCGCGGCCGCGGAAACGGCCGAACCGGCCAAGGCCGTGGCCGGCGCGATCAATTCGGTCATCAGCCGGGTCTTGTTTTTCTACGTCGGCTCGATCCTGCTGGTCGTGTGTCTCGTGCCCTGGAACTCCGGCGGCATCGCCACGCCTTACGTGAGCGCCCTCGAGAGAATGGGCATCCCGGGCGGATCGCACATCATGAACGCCGTGGTGCTCACGGCCGTGCTCTCGGCGCTGAACTCGGGTCTGTACGCCTCGTCACGCATGCTGTTTGCCCTGACCAAGCGCGGCGACGCGCCGCAGGCGCTCGCCAAACTGAGCCGCAAGGGTGTTCCGGTCCGCGCCATCCTGCTCGCGACGGTGTTCGGCTACGTGTCGGTGATCATGTCCTACGTCTCGCCCGACACGGTGTTTGCGTTCCTGGTGAATTCCTACGGCACGGTGGCGATCTTCGTCTACGTCATGATCGCTTGCTCGCAGCTGCGCTTGCGCGCGCGACTCGAGCGCGATGCGCCTGAGCGGCTCGGCGTGCGCATGTGGTTATATCCCTATCTGACCTACGCCACGATCGCCGGCATGCTCGGCATCGTACTGGCAATGGCCTTCATTCCCGACCAGCGCACGCCGCTGGTGTTCGGTCTGATCAGCTTGGGCCTGCTGTTGCTCGCCTTCCCTCTGCGCCGGCGCTTCGGCGCGAAGAATCGGCTCGCGACGATCGCGGGCGAACCGCGCGGCTACGGCGAGCTTTGAGCCGGGCGCACCGCTTGCCTGCCCGTGGGCCAGGCTCCTAGTCAGCTTGCTTTCTCGCGATGCTCGTGACCATCGTCACGATCGAGGCGAGATCGGAGAGGTTCGCTGGAATCACGAGCGTCGTACCGGCCTGGGCGAGCTTGCCGAACTGTTTCACGTACTCCTCGCCGATGCGCAGCTGCATGGCCTCGATGCCGCCGCGATCGGTGAGCGCGATGCCGACCTGGCGCAGGCCCTCGGCGGTCGCGGTCGCCACGGCGAGAATCGCCTCGGCCTGCCCTTGCGCCTCGTTGATCTGCTGCTGCTTGTTCGCCTCGGACTGCTTGATCACGCGCTGTTTGTCGCCCTCGGCCGCGTTGATCTTCGCATCGCGCTCGCCCTCGGATGCCAGCACGACCGCGCGCTTCTCGCGTTCTGCGCGCATCTGCTTCTCCATCGCTTGCAATACGTCGCGCGGCGGGTTGATGTTCTTGATCTCGTAGCGCAGCACCTTGACGCCCCAGGGCGAGGAAGCCTTGTCGAGTTCGCTGACGACGTTCGCGTTGATCACGCCGCGAGCCTCGAACGTGCGGTCGAGTTCGATCTTGCCGATCTCGCTGCGCAGCGTCGTCTGTGCGAGCTGAGTGATCGCGAAGGTGTAATTGCTGATGCCGTAGGACGCAAGATGCGCGTCGAGCACCTGCATGTACAAGACGCCGTCGACACCGACCTGCACATTGTCACGGGTGATGCAAACCTGTTCGGGGATCTCGAGCGCGAGCTCCTTGAGGTTGTGCCGGTAAGCCACGGACTCGACGAAGGGAATCAAGATGTGGAAACCCGCATGCAGCGTGCGGCTGTACTTGCCGAGATATTCGACGACGAAGGCGCTTTGCTGCGGCACCACGGTAGCGGTCTTGGCAAGCATGATCACGACGACGATCGCGATCACGATCAAGGCGTAGCTCGCAAAGCTGAACGAAAAATCCATCGTGCCTCCGCCTCTAAGGTTCGCCGTGCAGAATCAGCGTGAGTCCATCGACGCGGCGGATCCGCGCGCGCGCGCCGGCCGCGATCGGCACCGTGCCATCATTGACCGCACTCCATGAACTGCCGCGAAATTCGAGCCGGCATGCCTCGCCCGGCAGCAGCGCCGCGCCCACGGTCACCGTCTCGCCGACGGGTCCCGTGCGCATCGCCGGCAGCGAGCCGCGCAGCCGCTCGTAGATCCGGCGCCGGAAGAAAACCATGGATGCCACCGCGATCGTGGCGAAGATCAGCCACTGCAGCCACACGGCCAGATCGAGACCGAGCAAGCGCAGCGAACCCGTGATCAGCGCGGCCGCACCGACGAAGACGAGATAGAATTGCGCATCGACGAACGTCAATTCCGCCCCGAAGAGAATCGCGCCCGCGGCGATCCATGCCCACCAGTACATGTCTTTACGCTCCGCTGCGCGTGGCCCGAGGAGCCTACCGTCTCATGGCATCGAAGAAGTCCACGTTGGTCTTCGTGTCCTTCATCTTGTCCAACAAGAACTCGATCGCCGCCAACTCGTCCATCGGATGCAGCAGCTTGCGCAGGATCCACATCTTGGACAGCTCGGCCGGATCCGTGATCAACTCCTCCTTGCGCGTGCCGGACCGGTTGATGTTGATCGACGGGAAGGTGCGCTTCTCGGCGATACGGCGATCCAGATGGATTTCGGAATTACCCGTGCCCTTGAACTCCTCGAAAATCACGTCGTCCATCTTCGAGCCCGTGTCCACCAAGGCCGTGGCGAGAATCGTGAGGCTGCCGCCTTCCTCGATATTGCGGGCCGCGCCGAAGAATCGCTTCGGGCGCTGCAGGGCATTCGCATCGACGCCGCCGGTCAACACCTTGCCGGAACTCGGCACGACGGTGTTGTAGGCGCGCGCGAGACGCGTGATCGAATCGAGCAGAATGACCACGTCCTTCTTGTGCTCGACGAGCCGCTTGGCCTTCTCGATGACCATCTCGGCGACCTGCACGTGCCGGCTCGCCGGTTCGTCGAACGTCGAGGAGACGACCTCGCCCTTGACGGTGCGCGCCATCTCGGTCACTTCCTCCGGCCGCTCGTCGATGAGCAGCACGATCAGATAGACCTCGGGGTGATTTGCCGTGATCGCGGTGGCGATGTTCTGCAGCAGCATCGTCTTGCCGGCCTTCGGCGGCGATACGATCAAGCCACGCTGACCCTTGCCGATCGGCGCAACCAGGTCGATGGCGCGCGCGGTCAAATCTTCGGTCGAGCCGTTGCCGCGCTCGAGCTTGAGCCGCTCGGTCGGGTGCAGGGGCGTGAGATTTTCGAACAGCACCTTGCCGCGCGAGCTCTCGGGCGAATCGAAATTGATCTCGCCGACCTTGAGCAGGGCGAAATAGCGTTCGCCGTCCTTGGGCGGCCGGATCAACCCGGAGACGGAATCGCCGGTGCGCAGGTTGAAGCGGCGAATCTGGCTCGGGGATACGTAGATATCGTCGGGACCCGCGAGATAGCTCGAGTCCGAGGAACGCAGAAAGCCGAAGCCGTCCTGCAGAATCTCGAGCACGCCGTCGCCGTAGATATCCTCGCCCTTGCGGGCATGCGCCTTCAGGACCCCGAAGATGATGTCCTGCTTGCGCGAGCGGCCCATGTTCTCGAGACCCATGGTCTCGGCGAGTTTGACCAGGTCGCTGATCGGGCGCTTCTTCAGCTCGGTCAGGTTCATCGAGCTGCGGCTGCGCGCGAGATCCGTCGGATCTATGATCTCCAGATCGTCGCCGCCTTCCGGCAAGTCGCCGTAATCCTCGTGCGGCGGTCTGCCGCCATTCGTGTTGCCA
>Ga0116231_10007940_pt1 | contig 18973 bp, 17 predicted proteins | sample S1TSphgellanicum_2_FD_89695 | JGI IMG/M metagenome (GOLD analysis project Ga0116231, IMG submission 89695) | Host-associated microbial communities from peat moss isolated from Minnesota, USA - S1T2_Fd - Sphagnum magellanicum MG | ecosystem: Host-associated > Plants > Peat moss > Unclassified...
AAATGCTGTTGATGAACTTTTTTACTTGCTAGCCTGCTGATTCTACAGGCTGATTTTAACTCTGGGAGCTTATTGATTTTTCTCATTCTCAATAACCCTCCTCTATTGCGGTGACTAATTACAGAAAAATGTCTTGGTTACTTTACGTAATCACAATGATTATCGGTTTATATACTTATTTACTAACAGGTTTAATCTTAATTGCACATGGATTATATTTGTATATTGTTGCAGGCTGCAAAATTACTCATAATTTTATTATCTATCTTTTGGCTTCATTCTTAATATTTCTGGCATTTTCCCCTTGGATTGTGACTATAATTATTAACTTTGATAATTTGGCAAATGCTACCAGTTTGGGACTAGGAATAGTGATGCCTGTATCAGAATTAATCTCAGAATGGTTGGTTAATATTAGCTATAGTTTAATGGATTTTTGGTACTACTTTATATATTTCCCTAGTTCCAGATTTAATTTATTTAATTTTAACTTTTGTCAATATTTAACTCCTACTCTTATAATTTTAATTGGATATTCATTCTATTTTCTCTGTCGTGAAACCTCGATAAAAGTATGGTTATTTATTTTGCTATTGGTCAACGTTAATTTTTTACCAATGGCAATACAAGACTTTTTATTAGGTGGATATAGGTCAACCATAGCTCGTTATTTTGTTCCTTGTTATTTGGGTATTCATTTATCTTTAGCCTATCTATTTGCGAGAAAAATACAACCTTTAAATATACATAACTTAACTACCCAATTGTGGAACTTATGCTTTGTGACAATTTTAATAGGTGGAATTATCTCTGGCGCAATTAGCTCTCAAGCTGAAAGTTGGTGGAATAAAATATATCAATATAGCTGGGACCATGTGCTTATATCTAAAATAGTTAATCAAACTTCTCATCCGCTGTTAATTCTGCAGTTGCGCATATCAGACTTATTACCTATTAGTCATGAAGTGAATAAAGATGTTAAATTTCAGTTGCTCACGAATGGTCAAAATATTGTTCGAGTACCTGATCAATTTAATCATATCTTTTTATTTGCATCTTCTCGATTTCCCGTGGAAAAATTTGCACAAAAACAGCTGTTTTATATTAATCTGGTATACACAGGCACAAAGAGAAACCTTTGGAAACTAGCTAGGAGTAACGTCAAATAAAGAGGAAAATTTGAAGTTTAGATAAATTAATGGTAAATACTGACAATTAGTGAGGATCTTAACTTTATTTTTTTATATAACAAAAGCTAGTTTCCAGACTATAAATACTTTTGCATCTTTAAATCAACCCTCCCTTTTTATACACACTTTCATTCAATTTGAAGTTTCCACATGAATACTGACGCATTAAGTTCACTTTTAGAAGTACCTACCAGCTCTTTAAATATTTCCGAGTTGACCACAAATGATACTGATAAGAATGGTAATTTGATATACTTTTCTTTAGTTATTCCCACTTTTAAAGAACGTGATAATATTGCCAAAATAATCAAAATTTTAAGCCAATTACTGGATGAAGTTATACCCAATCATTATGAACTGATAGTCGTAGATGATAATAGCCCTGACCGCACTTGGGAAGTAGCACAATCATTGATTGCAGATTATCCCCAATTACGGGTGATGCGCCGTGAACATGAGCGAGGTTTGTCTTCAGCTGTGATCCGTGGATGGCAAGTCAGTAGGGGTGAATTATTGGGTGTGATCGATGGCGATTTGCAGCATCCACCGGAAGTACTGACACAGTTATTGCAAAAAATTGAGCAAGGAGCAGATTTAGCAGTAGCTAGTCGTCATGTAGACGGAGGTGGTGTAAGTAGTTGGAGCGCGGTCAGACGTTTCTTATCTCGTGGTGCGCAATTATTGGGGTTGGTAGTTTTACCTGGTGTGTTGGGAAGAGTGTCTGACCCCATGAGTGGTTATTTTATGGTGCGTCGCAATGCGATCGCCAACACCAGACTTAACCCAGTTGGATACAAAATCTTGTTGGAGGTGATTGGGCGGGGACGAATTGGGCAAATAGCGGAAGTTGGTTATGTTTTCCGCGAACGTAAAGAAGGTGAAAGCAAGGTAACATGGAAACAGTACATTGAGTACATTCATCACCTTTTGCGGTTGAGAATAGCTACAGGGCGTTTGGGTAAAATTAGTCGCAGGCTGAATTTTCCCTTAGGTCTATTTCTCCGTTTTGGGTTAGTGGGGTTAAGTGGGGTATTTATTGATATGACAATTCTTTATCTCCTCAGCGACCCCTCAACTTTAGCTTTACCTCTCACCCGTAGTAAAATTTTGGCTGGTGAAATTGCTATTTGTAATAATTTTTTCTGGAATGATGCTTGGACTTTTGCGGATGTCTCTACCAGACAGATGGAATTACACCAGCGCTGGAAGCGGTTTCTCAAATTCAATGTCATTTGTTTAGCTGGGTTGTTGATCAATGTGGTGGTTTTAAATTTAGTCTTTAACTTCTTAATCCCTAATCGCTATGTCGCTAACTTGGTAGCGATCGCCATTGCTACTGTTTGGAATTTCTGGGTTAACTTGAAACTAAGTTGGCGAGTGACTCAAGTGAAGTAAAATGGTGATTAGGGAAGTTATGAAATCATTCGCAATGTAAAACTATGGATATTTTGACGCTGGGTTGGGTATCACTGCTCGTTGTATTTACTTGGTCGATCGCGATGGTAGTTTGGGGACGTAACGGAATCTAGAATCTTTGTGGAAAGTCAATTATCGACCATTTTAGCTGTAGTTGGTGTAGGACTGTTACTCGGTGTCACGGCTGGTGTGATTTATTTGACGTTGGCTGATTGGCGCGATCGCCGACGTCAGCAAGATGAAGCCCGCGAACTTCGACGCAGCAGCCCCACTAAACGACGATAATGCTTGCAGATGAAGCGTTTCGCCGTTTTTTCATCTCAATATAGTAAATTTAGGGGTACGAAAACAATTCGTACCCCTAAATTTACTATAGGTATACTGAATATATAACTAAGCAAATAGATATAAAAACTTAGAGTTTAGTCACGATTTATGATGAAACTAAGGCAATCACCGGAACATTCAGATGTTATATTCTCTGTAGACCAGAATGAGCAGCAAAAAACATTATTTAGAGTAATTGCTGATATTCGCGAATCTCTGGATATAGACACAATCTTCCACAACACAGTAGCTGAAGTGCGTCAATTGTTGAACACAGAACGATTTGGCGTATTGCGTTTTGACTCAGATGGGGAATGGACTGGTAAATTTCTCTATGAAGATGTCGGCGCTGATTGGGATACTTTATTAGGAGTCAAACTAGATGACCAATATTTTGCTGAACTGGGAGAATTATATCAGCAAAGTAGGGTTAAAGCCGCCATAAATGATGTTGTTTATATTAATGGACTCGCTGACAGCTGCTCTATTGAGTTGTATACAAAATTTCAGGTACGCACTAGTATAGCTGTCCCTGTGTTCAAATCTCAGAATTTATGGGGGCTGTTATGTATCCATCATTGTAGCGATTCTCGCCAATGGGAATTATCAGAGATTGAGTTTGTCCAATTAATTGCAGAACATTTGGGTCTAGCTTTACAGCAAGCCGATTACATAGAACAAGCTAAATCCCAATCGATGCAATTAGCACAAGCAAAAGCTAGAGAGAACGCCGCAGAATGGCAAAAAACAATTACTAAAACTATTGAAAAAATGGCTGGTTTAGGACAGCTAGTTGCTGGGGTAGCTCATGAAATTAATAATCCCATTAGTTTTATTTACGGAAATATTTATTATGTGACTGAATATACGGAAGATTTATTAGAATTAATTCGTCTTTATCAACAAAATTATCCTCAGCCAGTTGGAGATGTTCTTGAACATCAAGATGCTTTAGATCTAGATTTTATTGCTGATGATTTACCTAAATTATTGAACTCCATGATGATTGGAGCTAACCGGATTCGTGAATTGGTTCTTTCATTACGGACTTTTTCTCGATTAGATGAAGCCCAAATGAAACCTGTTGATGTTCATCAGGGGATTGATAGTACTTTGTTGATTCTGCAAAATCGCTTACAACTCAAAGATACGCAATCCATTCAGATCATTAGAGAATATGGTGAATTACCTCATGTACCTTGTTATGCGGCTCAGTTAAATCAGGTATTTTTGAACATTATTACTAATGCTATTGATGCTATAGAAATGGCGATACAAAATGGAACTATGAATCAGCATCCTCGAATTTGGATTCGCACAAATTTGTCTCCAGAAAATTTTATTCAAATTTGTATTGCTGATAATGGTTGCGGGATTACAGAAAATATGCGATCGCGGGTTTTTGAACCCTTTTTCACAAATAAAGAACCTGGTAAAGGTATCGGTTTAGGCTTATCTATTAGCTATCAGATTATCGTAGAAAAACACAATGGTAAAATAAAATGTATTTCTGAACATGAGCGTGGATGTGAATTTTGGATAGAAATCCCTCTCAAGTAGATTGTAGGATCTATCTAGGATGTGATCCAAGCATCATCTTGGTGTCATGTGAAATGTTTGTCTGGAAACAGATAGTGCTTTTCTTCATCCATTAGAATTGAGGAAAATTATCTAAACTTCTCAACCACGCTACATCATCTAGGTTTGAGTAATTAGTAATTACCTCGGTGTAAATTACCTATGCAAATAGATTGGATTAGCTTACTCAGAGCACAGCAAACTGACTTCCTCCAAAGGGTGAAAAAAACTAAGACCAACCCACTTTATCTGTTAGAAAGTAAAGTTAACGGTTGTCATAGTGAGATTATGGGTTTTTTGGGTGAACCATTGACAAAAATTTGGGAATGTTCGCGTTATCAAGCTGAAATCCTTGCTCAAAATCCCCCATCTACACCTCCAGAGTATCCTGAATATCCAGAATGTGTGATTCCGTTTTCTCAACATTTTCAGCGCCAAGTAGAAGACTATCTTGTCCGAGAGCTAATTGTGGAACAGGTGGTTCAGGAACGTTGGGGAAAATTGCTCAAAAAATCACCGCAAGATACTTTGAAGAATTTGACTTTGGATGATGAGGGTAATTTAAGTAGTCAAAGTAAGTTTAATTATTTACTAACTCATAACCCGGAGATAAATGTTCAAATTCATGTGGTTGATGGAGAAAGTTTTAATAGTCTTAAGAAAGATAAAATTAGGTGGTCAATTGATCAAGCAGATGTGAGAAATCACTTTTTATTGATCTTCATTTGTCTGTTTTACCCTACAACAGGTAAGTTGGGATATGAAAAGCGGTCTTTAGTGGCTGGTTTTTTACCCACAAGTCTCCTGGAATTCTCTGAACCCGCTGAACCAAAATTCCATCTAGCTCCGACTGGTTTTTTGTACACAGGGGGATTGAATTGGTATTTATCATCCCTGGTGGGTGAGGACAATCATCTCCCATTAATTAATCCTGATATAATTATGGGAGAAACTGTGGAGACTCTACCTTCAGACCATCCTCAAAAAAATATTATTGGTGAATGGGAATATTGGCAAACTCTCAGAGGACACACTAGAGGAATTAATTGTCTAGCTTATTCTCTCAGGAATCTTGTGGTCAAAGATTTTGATCATGAAGATAGTCGAGAATTACCTATTTTAGCTAGTGGAAGTCGGGGAGAAACTAAATTATGGGATTTAACTAAGGGAGAATTAATAGCAACTTTTGCTGAATTTCCCTGGGTATTATCTGGGTCGGTAGGTGAAGTGAGGTCTTTGGCGTTTAGCGCTGATGGGCAAATTTTAGCCAGTGTGGGTACGGATGCTAAGATTAAAATTTGGCATACAGGCGCACTGGATTTAATCGATATTTTGCATAAACACAATGGGGAGGTGCGTTGTGTCGCCTTTACTCCAGATGGTAATATGCTCGCTACTGGTGGTGATGACCGTAGAATCTTATTCTGGGATTTGCGCGATCGCCAAGTAAAGATGGTTTTATCTTTAGATGATACAGCTGCTCATTCTTTAGTCTTGAGTCCAGACGGACAAATTGTAATTACAGGTAGTTATCGTAAAATCAAAGTTTGGCGGAGGTCAACCTTTAGGAGTCAGGAGTCAAGTATAGATTTACTCCATACTCTTATGGGTCATACTCACATTGTCAGTTCTTTAGCAATTAGTGATGATGCTCAATTTTTAGTTAGTGGTAGTCGAGATCAAACGGTGAAAATTTGGCAATTGGCGACTGGAGAGTTAATTCATACTCTCAAAGGTCATCAAGATGAAGTATATACAGTCGCTCTTAGCCCAGATGGGAGAATTATTGCTAGTGGTAGTGGTGATAAAAGTATCAAATTATGGTCTGTAGAGACGGGAGAACTTTTAGCGACATTCACAGGTCACACTGACAAGGTTACAGCTTTGGCTTTCACCACTTCTGGAGATATATTGTTAAGTGGTAGTTTAGATAAGACAATTAAAATTTGGCAGCGGAGTTGATTTACAAAGTTAGGGAATTATGGCTGTAATTATTCAACCAAAACTTAGTTTATCCGAGTTTATTCAACTACCAGAAACTAAACCCGCGTCAGAGTTAATCAATGGGGAACTTATTCAAAAGCCTATCCCCCAAGGTATACATAGTCTAATCCAGCTTAATCTAGCGGAATCGATTAATCGGGTAACACAAGAGCAAAAGATAGCGATCGCTTTTCCTGAACTGCGTTGTACTTTTGGCGGTAATGTGATGGTCCCTGATTTAGCTGTGTTTCGTTGGGCTAGAATTCCGAAACTCCCATCAGGGAGAATAGCAAACCGCTTTGACATTTATCCTGATTGGGTAATTGAAATCCTTTCCCCAGAGCAAGGATTGAAGAAAGTTCTGGCTAAGTTATTACATTGTTCGCGCCATGGAACTGAATTAGGTTGGTTGATTAATCCAGAAGAAGTAGTAGTACTCGTCGTCTTTCCTGAACAAAAATTGGAAATCTACGAAGGTGACGCTCAATTACCAATCATGGAGGGAATTGAGTTGGAATTGACAAGCGAACAAATTTTTAACTGGTTGAGTTTAGATACCATTACTTCTTAACTTCTAACTGTTAACCTTAAAAAATAGCCAAACTCTCTCCCGCCACAGCCGCACGGCCATAACAGGAGAGAGTTTTACATTCAACAACGCTCTCTCCTGTTGGTACCTAAAACCAGGAGAGAACTTAAGCTGAATATGCTTTCAATAGTAGATTTTGCTTTATAGCTTCTCCTCTATCTTTAGGATGAGATTTCTAAATAGTTCCTAACTCCTGATTTAGTAACTCCCGATTCCCAACTTCTTTAATTTCTCCGGTTCGTAACCATTCAGCCATTTCCATTGGTGCTTTAGCTTGGGAAAGATATTCCTTCAAATTCGCACCTTCCAGAATTTCCCTTTGCAAAAGCGCTTCCGCAGTTCTTTCTAGCAAATCTCGGTTATATTGCAGAATACTCAAAGCCATATTGTGAGCATTATCTATAATTTGCTTAACTTCTCGGTCTATTTCCTCTGCTATTTGCGGACTGATAGAACGACGAGGATTATTATAACTTTCCAAAAACAGTTGTTGCGGTTTTTCAAACGCTATAGGACCGAGTTTATCACTCATTCCATAGATGGTAATTGAGCGTTCCGCCAAATCCGTTGCTTTTTGGATATCGTCAGATGCTCCTGTTGATACTTTCCCAAAAACAGTTTCTTCCGCAGAACGTCCAGCCAATAAAGTCGCAATCCGTCCGCGAATCTCATCTTCCACCATCAAGAATCTATCTTCCTCTGGCATTTGAATCGTATAACCTAATGCACCAATACCACGAGGAACCACTGATATCTTCTCCACCTTACCCGACCCCGGCATTAATGTCCCCACGATCGCATGACCAACTTCATGATAAGCAACCGTCTTTTTCTCCATTTCATTCAACACGCGGGAACGTTTTTCCAAACCAGCCACTAAGCGCTCAATAGCCTCATTGAAATCCGCCATAATTACAGCTAGACGATTTTGTCTAGCTGCTAATAACGCCGCTTCATTAACTAAGTTAGCCAAATCCGCTCCCGCAAAACCAGGCGTCCTAATCGCAATTGTATTTAAATTAACATCTTCGCCTAACTTGACAGCCCTCGCATGGACTTTAAGAATCGCCTCTCGACCAACTTTATCAGGACGGTCCACCACAATTTGGCGGTCAAACCGACCAGGACGGCGTAAAGCTGGGTCGAGAACTTCTGGACGGTTGGTAGCAGCGATAATAATTACTCCTGTATTCGCATCAAAGCCATCCATTTCTGTCAGTAACTGATTCAGCGTTTGCTCCCGTTCATCGTTACCACCGACCAATCCACCACTACCACCGCGAGATTTGCCCAATGCGTCTAATTCATCGATAAAGACAATACAAGGAGCTTGTTTTTTCGCTTGGTCGAATAGATCACGCACACGCGCTGCGCCAACACCAACAAATAATTCAATAAATTCTGACCCAGAAATACTGAAAAAAGGTACCCCTGCTTCACCAGCGATCGCCTTTGCTAAAAGTGTTTTACCTGTCCCTGGAGGACCAACCAGTAAAGCTCCTTTAGGGATTTTTGCGCCTAGATTTGTATATTTTGCCGCATTTTTGAGAAAATCAACGATTTCCTCCAGTTCGGCTTTCGCTTCATCCACACCAGCAACATCAGGAAACTTGACACCTGTACTACCTTCAGAATAAATCCGCGCTTTGCTTTTCCCCACTGTCAATGCTGCTGGTCCACCACCTTGACGGTTGATTAAAAATGCCCAAACCGCAAAGAAAATTAATGGTGGAGCTACCCAGCTGACTAAAACTCCCACCCAGCCATTTTCATCTGGAGGTGGAGCAGCGAACTTTACATGATGATCCCGCAGAATTTTGGGTAAATCCAAATCCACGGGTATAGGTGTAGTAGTAAATACTCTGTATGCAGGTGGTTTGCCTGGAGGAGTTTGGGCTTTGATAAAAAATTCAATCCGCTCTCTACCTATAATTGCTGCATCTACTTTCTGTGCTTCTACTTGATCGATAAAATCGCTATAGCCAACTTGTGCTGGTCGGGGAGTGAAAAAACTGCGAAAAATCAAGTTTCCTAGTACCAAGACTGCCAACAAAGCCAGCAAACCACCACCCACTTGCTTGATATTCGGGGGTCTCAACTGGTTTTTATGATTAGTTTTAACTGGCATTTTGAAGAAGGGTGTAGGGTGTAGGGTGTAGGGTTGAAGAATGTACGATTACTCCTAATTGTAGCTAACAAATTTGCTAGTTTATACTCGGTTATACTCACCCGCAAGTTACGTGTTGCCGTACTTTTATGCAAAATCAACTTGGATTTATAGTCAAACTAATTTTTTTCTCTGCTGTACTATCTTTTTTAATTAAATATGAGGGTACAAGTTTAGCTATTCCACAAACAACAACTAATGTCATAGTCATAATTCTTTTACCTACTTTGATTATGACAGGGCTGTTACTATGGCGAATTTCCAAGACCAGCAAAACTGGTTCTGGCTCCTAACTCCTTCTTCAACCCTACACCCTACACCCTTCTTCTAAAAATTCTCCACAGCTGGGCGCAAATCTAATTCTAAAGTCCAAGCAGTATAGTCTTGTTGATATAATTGCCAGTAATTTTCTGCGATCGCATGGGGAGAAAGCAAAGTATAGGTTTCTCGTTCCATTTCCCTCGCTTGGACTTTATTTGTATTAATTATCCCATCAATTACGATATGGGCGACATGTACCCCTAGTGGTCCTACTTCTCTAGCTAAAGATTGCGCCAATGCTCTCAAACCGAATTTACCCACAGCCAAACTCGCAAATCTGGCAGAACCTCGCAAAGCAGCAGTCGCACCAGTAAACAAAATTGTTCCCCTGCGCTGCTCAACCATTTGGGGTAATACCTGTTTGACTGCTAAAAACGCTCCTAAGCAGTTGACTTGCCAATTAGTTTCAAACTGCTCTGGTGTGAGTTCCAAAATACTCGCCATCTGGAAATTACCAGCATTATAGATGAGAACTTCTGGTGTACCTAATTGAGACAATACCTGTGCAAAAGCGCTCTGGACAGATTTGATCTCAGTTACATCTGTGGCTATGGCGATCGCTTTCCCTCCAGATGCTAAAATTTGGTTTTTAATGTCGGTAATAGTTTCTCCACTTCTGGACATAAGGACGACAGTAAAACCTTCACGCGCAAAGCGGTGTGTAATAGCAGAACCTAGTCCTGGACCTACGCCAACAATTACGGCGACTTTTGCTTGACTCATGCTATCTAGCTCCTACTACGCTATATCCCAAGTTAGCTTAAAAGAGTTTCAATTTAGTTAAAGTTGCCAGAATTACAAAAAAGCAGTTACCGAATCGGTGACTAAATTTAAACTTAACAGCAAAGCTGTTACGGTTCCAGCTACAGAGATTTCCCCTTGAGTAATTTTTTCTAATACTGATGCCAAGGGAATTAAAACAACTTCAATCTCTTCAGTAATATCTAAATTTTGTGCTCCTACTCTTGTGACATTCTCAGCCATAAATAAATGTATCTGATTTGTATCTTTGCTAGGATTATCATAAAAAGTGCCTATTTGACGAACTTCTTGAGCAATATAACCAGTTTCTTCTCTGAGTTCTCTTAATGCTGCTGCTTCTGGATTCTCTTTGGTTGAATCGAATCTTCCTGCTGGTAACTCTAAAAAAAACTCCCCTACCGCATGTCTATATTGTCGGACAAAAACCACCTCCCGATTAGTTGTAATCGGGAAAATTAGCGCGATATCTGGGCGAATATGCACAAAATAATCATCTACAACCTTACCATTAGGTAATAATATCTCATCCTGTCTTATCTGACACCAGGGTCCATCTAAGACCATTTTAGAGGAGAGAATTTGCCATTTTTGTAAATTGCTCATTTATCTAAAATTACCAAGTAATTAGTATCTAGTAGGCTCCAGTTATAGAATAAGAACTATCCAGGTGAGTCCTCTAGTTTAATAAAGTTTAATATAATTTAATATATCTATGCTTATAGACGTTGAATTATTTACCATCAACAAACGATTCCCTTTGAAAATTAGTCGGGGAACAACGGCGCAAACAACAAACATCTGGGTGAAAATATCCCAAGATGGAATAGAAGGTTGGGGGGAAGCTTCACCATTTGGCTTGGGTAATTATCGACAATCCACTGAGATGATTATTCATGCTATACAGAAAGTTACGCCTATGTTAGCAGTTTTGAGTCCTTGGCAAAGACAGCAAATTGCTGCAGTTTTGGCAGCAGAGCAAGTTCCTTCCGCAGCTAGGGCTGCCTTAGATATGGCATTATACGACTGGCTAGGAAAGCGTGTGGAACTACCTCTGTGGCAAATTTTCGGACTTGAGCTAAATACTATAGTCCCTACTTCTGTCACCATAGGTATTAATTCTCCTCAAGGAGCCAGAAAGCGAACAAGAGATTGGTTGCAATTTGTAGATGTGGGTTTGCTCAAAGTCAAATTGGGCAGTCCAGAGGGAATAGAAGCAGATAAAAAAATGCTTTTAGCAGTTCAAGATGAAGCAGAGGGGAAAGATTTGTTTGTTGATGCTAATGGAGGTTGGAGTCTCACCGATGCCATTGAGATGTCCACTTGGCTGGCTGCTTTGGGAATCAAGTATGTGGAACAACCATTACCAAGAGGTGCAGAAGCTAACTTACCCAAGCTCAAAGAACATGCAGCTTTACCCATCTTTGTGGATGAAAGCTGTCTTATTAGTTCAGATATACCCCCATTAGCTAATTGTATAGATGGGGTGAATATTAAACTTATGAAGTCAGGTGGTTTGAGCGAAGCGATCCGGATGGTACATACCGCTAGAGCACATGGATTAAAGGTAATGCTGGGTTGTTATTCTGATAGTTCATTAGCAAATACGGCAGCAGTACAGATTGCGCCATTAGCTGACTATTTAGATTTAGATAGTCATTTAAATTTAAGTGATGACCCATTTAGGGGTGCTGTTTTCCAATTCGGACGAATTTTGCCTAACGATTTACCAGGTTTGGGGGTGCAATACTGTGCGTTTGCCACTTGATCAAAGAATAGCAATTCTGCTACATGAAGGAATTAACGGAACTAATGGTAAAACTGGATTGTCAATTTTACGCTATAGCGATTCCCCGATCGCTGCGGTGATAGACAGAGATTCTGTGGGTAAATCTCTATCGGCTTTGACAGGTATTAAACGAGATATACCAATTGTAGCATCCGTAGGAGCATCCTTAATTTATCAGCCGGAGGTTCTGGTCATTGGTATTGCCCCTAAAGGTGGCTTGGTACCTGATAGTTATTGGGCTGATATCAAAGATGCTCTCAAAGCGGGAATGTCATTGGTGAATGGGTTACATGTGCCTTTAGCCAATATTCCAGAATTAAAAGCACTCCTCAAACCAGGACAGATAATTTGGGATGTGCGCAAGGAACCACCTAATTTAGAGATAGCATCGGGGTTGGCACGCACACTCTCTTGTCGCCGAGTGTTAACTGTGGGGACTGATATGGCTATAGGGAAAATGTCCACTAGCATAGAATTACATCGGGCGGCAAAATTGCGGGGTTGGCGGTCTAAGTTCTTAGCCACAGGTCAAACTGGGATGATGTTGGAAGGGGATGGCGTAGCCTTAGATGCTGTGCGGGTAGATTTTGCTAGTGGCGCTGTAGAACAGCTTGTTATGCGCTTTGGACAACATTACGATATCTTACAAATTGAAGGGCAAGGTTCTCTGTTACACCCTGGCTCGACTGCTACTTTGCCCTTAATTCGTGGTTCTCAGCCAACTCATTTGATCTTAGTTCATCAGGCAGGACAAACGCATAATCGCAATCATCCTCACATACCTATTGGGCCCTTACCAGAGATAATTCGGCTATATGAAGCTGTGTCTAGTGCGGGCGGTGCTTTTACTCCTGCCTATGTGGTTGGTATAGCACTTAATACAAAGGATTTGAGTGATGCTGAGGCGCACGCGGAAATCGTCCAAGTTCAATCCCAAACTAGTCTACCTTGCTCCGACCCTTTGCGCTTTGGTGCTGGAGTACTGTTAGATGCCATCATGCAGGGCAGATAATGCTGAATTCGTAATTCGTAATTCGTAAATGCATAAATTCAGGGTACGACAATCATCAAGCGCAATCTTTGTTTCAATCCCCCGACTTTAAATTCAGGGTAATTACGAATTACGAACTATGAATTACGAAGTGCGATGTAGTGCTCTAACTGTTTGTAGTTGACAGATGAGAAGTTGTGTGCAGGAATTTAAACACCCTGTTCCGTCCATAATTTAATTCTTGTTTAGACGGTAGCATACATGACCGAATATTGCACAGACTCTCTACGTCCACTGCCCCGATGAGGAACTGGACCTTCAGGTTCGTGAGGATTTAATGTGGCATTAACTGCGGCTAGTCGGGGAAAAACAGAACTAGCTAGCAGCAATAAACGGGGAAAGTTAATCAGCAAAGCCTTGTTGTTAATAGCCAAGGAGCTGAACACTAGACTGGAAATGAAGTGTGAAATGGCAGCACGCATAGTAGATGTCTATTTTAGAACTCTCTAATTCACTGATACGTAGCTTTGGCATCGCCGTCCGGATAATTTGTCAAAAAGTAGTGTATTTGACTGAATAAAAATTAATTTGATCCTTGGTTCAGATGTTCAACTAAGAACCAGTTACCAGAAAAATTGGGACGCCCCCAAACAGTGAGTTTATCTGCTGGGGTCAGAGCTTGCAGTTGTGCGTGGATTTGCGGTTGCAAAGTCACGAGTTGCCAAGTTTGGCCTAGCAGTTCAGTGGGTGCAGAGAGAGTAAGTTTGTACGCTTGAGGATAATGACTGGAGAAAGTGCCGATGAAATAAGGAAGATTCTCATAATCATGGCTTTCAAATCTAGCACAAGGACAATTACCGTCAAGAGGATAAGCTTCCAAATTGTCCAAATAATAGAATTGCCAGTATGACCATTGCGGATGGTTCAGGGGTAAGTTCCACAAAGGTACCACCGCCGCAGGTGAATTAATTTCTTGAAGTAGGGCTGTTTGTAGTTTCCTGATTGGTAAATCCCTGGGCTGACAGTTTAACTCAACACATAGAGCTGCTGCCATACCCGCTGCTTGACCTATACCCATCACGACAGGTTGCAGTCTGGTGGCTCCATTAGCTATGTGGGAGACAGAAATATTCTTTTCACAGACCAATAGACCATCAACGGTCGCAGGAATCAGACAGCGATAAGGAATAGTGAAAGGTGTTCCAGTCCAACGCCCTCCCCAAAGTACTGATTTAAGTGACAGGGAAAACTGCACTCCCGGATAATGGTGGTCATTGGCATAGTTACCAATGGCGATCGCATCCTCAAATCTCAAGGTCATACCGTTAGCCGCAGGTAAAATATCTCCTTCGCAGACGGTGATCAACCCCACTAACCGGCGACTTTCTCGATAATAGGGATGCAGGGCAAAGGCTGGAGAAGTACTGGGAAAAACGCTTTTTCCCAGACCGTAGCGTTGACCAAGTTGAGTTTGAATAAAATGGGCAAAATTTTGACTATGCTGAAAACATTCTGCTTCAAACTCAAGCCTTTCCACTTCCGACTCTAGCAAACGCCCAATTTTCTCACCGTAGTCATTGCCACAAATAGGCCAATTGATCATAAACTGACCCCCTGGCAACCGTCCATAATTCAGGAATTTTTCAGCTCCATATTCGTCCCAAGCGCCTGTAAACAAGGTAGGATCATAATTAGGGGCTGGGGGAATTTCTGGAGCCACACCTGTCTGGAAATCTTGCATCACCACAATCCAAGTAGGCGCTTGTACAGGATATTTTTGGGTCAGCCAATTCTCAGCGATGGGAGCGCTAGGCTCTCCCCACTCTGACTGTAACTCCCAACCCCAACGATAAGGAACTTCGCCTATTGCTAATAAGTCACCCAATTCTGTACCATCAAGAATGACTTGGGCTGTAATAGTAAAATCCTCGAAGCAGACACCAGTTAGACAATTTCCCCGCCGGAGTACGGATTGAGCAACTTTTCCCCTAATCCAATTTAAATTGGGTAGCTCTTTTACCCACCTGGCGAAAATTTCTGCTCCAATCGCAGGTTCATAACTAAAAAAACTTACCCAACTATGATCTAGTCCCCCTGGTTGACGCTGCTGTAGTTCTTTCAGAAAACTTCCCCATAAACCTGTTTGGAAAGCAGCTAATTCATTGCCATCAGGCGCACAGACTCCAGCACTAGAAAGCATCCCTCCCAACCAAGGAAATTCACTTACTAGAATAGTTTTAGCTCCCCGTCTTGCTGCTTGAATCGCCGCCGCAGTCCCACCTGTTCCTCCACCCACAACTAAGACATCGGCTGTATAGGTCTGATTCACCATTAAAGATATTTAGTAATTTAGAAAATCCATCATCTATGTTAACTCCCCGTTCTCAAAATCTTGTCCTCATCCTCGTCTTAACCAGCTTATTAACTTCTGGATTAGAAATTAAACATGCATCTAATGCTTGGGCCGTGCCTAGTCAAGTACAAGTTCAAAGGTCTACAGATGATCTACCCCAACATATTGCTAAATTAATATTGCGTAATGCTGCAAATCATGCTGGGTTAAAAATTGCTGATGTGAAGATAACCAAAACCATCTCCAAAACCTTCAGTAACGCCTGTGTGTTTAAATTTGGTGAAGTTTGTAGTCAGCAGTATGAACCGATTTATGGGTGGGTAGTAAATGTCAAAGTTAAACAGAGAGTTTGGCAATATCATGTAAATAAATCTTACTCACAAATAATCCTAGACCCCAAAATTAGCAACACCTTGACCAAAAGCTAGTTTATGCTTGGGCTGAAAATACAACCCGTAAACCACAGAATCTCAATCCCCCATCTACCTCATTCCAACTCCGACTAGCACTACGACACAATTCAGCGCTAAAATTCCAGGAGCCACCACGCAATACCCGCCGATGTTCATCTCCGCCCGTTTCCCAAACGCTACCATCCAAAGGTGCTCCCTTATAATTGATATGCCAAGGGTCATCGCACCATTCCCATACTAACCCATGCATGTCATATAATCCGAACATATTGGCGACTGCAAAGCTACCAACGTTGGGTATACGACGCCGCGACCTTGGTTTACTTTCCATGATATAAGCCTTCCCACCACTACAACTGACCAATTCTGAGGTAATAACTTCACCAAAATGAAAAGCAGTAGTAGTTCCAGCTCGACAAGCGTATTCCCATTCGGATTCACTAGGTAAACGGTAATCCCGTCCAGTCTGTTGGGATAATCTCAGACAAAATTCTCTAGCTTCATACCAAGAGACATTTTCCACAGGAAGATTCGCGCCTTTAAATTTGGAGGGATAGGGGTTTAAAGTTTGGGAAATTTCGGGTAAAGAGGCGATCGCCTTCCATTGTGCTTGAGTAATGGGATATCTCCCCATGAAAAAAGGTGAAATACTCACTTGATGTTGAGGACGTTCTTCAGCATCACCAGCTAAATCTGGTGAACCCATCATAAAAATTCCCTCAGGAATTGAAACCATGTCTAAGGTAATATTTTTTCCAAGTTCCTCCGCAAAGAATTTCGCACTATGTCTATCTCTAGTAACTTCTCTACCAACGCTGTCTACTGTGACAACATGAAAATCAAAAGTTGCTAAAGTCGGTAAAGGAACAGCAATCTTTACAGGTGGTGGTGATAGAGTTGTTAACGCAGATGAAAGAGCTTGGGCGATCGCTAAAGGCTTTAACTCTACGGGAGATGAATCTATTTTCAAGTCGAGTAAAACCTCATGAGCTGTTTGATATCTTTCGCTAGGAAAATGTTGGAGTAATTTGTTTAAAATTTGCTTTAAGTCATCGCTAATAGTAATGCCTTTTTCCTGTAAGCGTTCTTCCCACAACCATTTAGCCGTCATCGGATCGTAAAGATGGTCTTGTAGCTGTCCATGTGTATCCTGTAACGGTAAATCTTGAGTTAACAATCTGACACAAGTAACACCTAAAGCATATAAATCGCTAGCATGACAAGCAAAACCTGCCATTTGTTCTGTGGGAGCATAACCCAAAGTATAAATAGCGGTAGCTTGTCTAGCTATACTAGTTTGTGTAACCTGTTTCGCTCCACCAAAGTCGATCAAGACAGGTTTTCCGTCGATATTATGGCGGATAATATTTTCTGGTTTGATATCGCGGTGGATGACATTTTGTTGGTGGATGAAATCCAGTACAGGTAATAAATCAGCTAAAAGTTGGCGGACTTGTGCTTCACTATAAGCCTGTTCTTTTACTTCCTCCAGGAGAGTTTTTCCGTGAATAAACTCTTGGACTAAATATAAAGTAGAACCTTGGGCAAAATAGGCTAGCAATCGCGGAATTTGAGCATGATTTTCTCCCAGTTCGTACAATCGAAAGGCTTCCTCCTTAAAGAACTCCGCCGCTTTATTCCGTTGTACAGTTCCCTGAACTTGGGGAAAAAATTGCTTAATTACACAAGGCGCGTCTAGTCTATCCGCGTCTTCTGCTGCATAAGTTTTACTGAACCCACCTTCGCCTAATAAACTCAACACACGGTAGCGGTTCCTTAGCAGTTTACCAAAGATACCTTGTCCGCAGCTAATGCAAAATTGATAGTCATCAGGGTTGAATGGGTTTGAGCAATTAGGATTTTGGCAAATTTGCATAAACTGTTAACTATCAGTTGAAGTGTCTATTCATGTAGAGAGATATTTAAAATTTGACAATATACAATATATATTTGTAGAGATTCCTATGATGTAAATCATATGAGAAAAAACCGCTAGATTTTGTCAAGTAAATAACTATTTAATTGCCGTGCTAGTGATGTATTATGTTTATCCAGTAAAAACTTAGAGTAAACAACAGGTGCAAAAACATGGCAGTAGCTGAGATTGGGATTATTGGTGGTAGCGGTTTATATAAAATGGACGCACTCCAAGATATAGAAGAAATAAAAATTCAGACACCTTTTGGCGATCCATCTGATGCTTTGATCTTAGGGACTTTGGCGGGGACAAGATTAGCTTTTTTGGCGCGACATGGACGTCATCACACACTATTACCTACTGAGGTACCCTATCGAGCTAATGTTTATGCAATGAAACAACTAGGTGTAAAGTACTTAATTTCTGCTAGTGCGGTTGGTTCTTTAAAAGCAGCAGCGAAACCTCTGGATATGGTAATCCCAGACCAATTCATCGACCGGACTAAAAATCGTGTTTCTACTTTCTTTGGTGAAGGAATAGTAGCTCATATCTCCTTTGGGGAACCGATTTGTCGCAATTTAGCTCAGGTTTTAGCTGAGGCGATCGCCAGTTTAAATTTACCGGATGTGACTCTACATCATAGTGGTACTTATATTTGTATGGAAGGACCGGCGTTTTCCACGAAAGCAGAATCCCATCTTTACCGGAGTTGGGACGCATCAGTGATTGGAATGACGAATTTACCAGAAGCCAAACTAGCCAGAGAAGCAGAAATCGCTTATGTAACGTTAGCATTAGTTACAGATTATGATTGTTGGCATCCAGACCATGATACTGTCACTGTAGAGATGGTAATTAGTAATTTGCAGCGAAATGCAGTCAATGCGCAAAAAGTAATCGAGGAAACTGTGCGGCGTTTGGCTCAACATCCACCAGCAAGTGAAGCACATTCAGCTTTGAAGTATGCTATTTTGACCAATCTCGCTCATGCGCCAGCAGCGACAAAGGAAAAGTTGAATTTATTATTAGAGAAATATCTGTAGAAGAAATTAGAAACGAGGATTTATTTCTTAGGGAGGATGAAAACCCATTTATCCATCGATATCCTTGATAATAGAAGTGCGACTATCCATAATTATTTTTGCTCACACTTCCATTATTAAGATTATCCTAACAAGA
>Ga0116231_10007943_pt1 | contig 18967 bp, 5 predicted proteins | sample S1TSphgellanicum_2_FD_89695 | JGI IMG/M metagenome (GOLD analysis project Ga0116231, IMG submission 89695) | Host-associated microbial communities from peat moss isolated from Minnesota, USA - S1T2_Fd - Sphagnum magellanicum MG | ecosystem: Host-associated > Plants > Peat moss > Unclassified...
AGGCCTGAAAAGCACCTTTCTGTTGCACAATGCTCTTTTGCTATTGCTGAACCTTGGAAAATGTTCCCACAATTTTGTAACTTTCCTTTTGGAATATGCAGTTTTTTGCCTTGTGCATGTGTTTCTCAATAATTGTAAAGTTTTGTTGATCGATTTGTTGTTGACAAGCACTCTTGGCAATTCTAGATAGCACATTGAACAAAGCAGATGAAAACTCTAAACCCTAATCCTAACCCTAACAGTGGGACCATGTGACACATGGCGATTCAAACTCTTAAAATATTAGTTGCATTTGCAACTACATTGTGCGGTCACTAGGTTGCCACATGGCATGATCTTGATAATTAAACCCTATAACCCTAGCCCTAATCTGTGTCACGTGTATAATGACATAGCCTTAAACCCAACAAGTCTCCGCACCCCAATGGCTACGACTTGGACGGTCTAGATTAATCAAAGTAATTTTTAAAACTAAATATTTAATTACAAAATAAAAGTACACGTGTTCGCATACAATTGGGTTAGTTAATTAACATGTAATGTAATGTGAACGCAACCCTTGTAGTTGCATGCAGTCGTTCGACCAACTACTAATATAGAGTATGGGTGAATGAAACCGTATAACCCAACCGTATGTACTTGTATTATACGACTGTCGCATGCAACTGCAATTTTCATGCAACTTGTCTTAGGCAACTGGGCGAATTTCTAGTTACATGTGTCACATGCAACTGAAAACTAGTTGCATAAGACAGTTGCAAAATGCCAAATTTCTAGTAGTGAAAATAATACTTTCAATATCATCTAAATATTCATATTTTAAACCAATTTTCAATTACATTAGGAAAGGAATTTGAAAAAGGACTTTAATCCACCAAAATTGAAACACCTTAGTGTGCTTTCTCTCTATTTTTTCCCAGTTTAGATATTAGGTCCTTGAGGGATTCACACACATTGCATTTTGTAAGAACTAACTTTCATTTTCACACATCCACATTTAGATGGTGTTTATTCCTCAACTTGTTCATTGCATGAGAAATTCCTCTAATATATTTTTTGTCTTATTTGAATCAATGCAAATATGAAAGCAAAGGTATTAAACTTTTCGAAAATGGAGAACCAAATGAATTCACCTCCCCAAATCCAACTTTTCTTTTAAACTACAAGACAATTTGATTCATAATTGTTCCCTAGGATTCCCTTTTTGTTCTTTCTTCAATAGGGTTCACTCAAAACAAGTAAAAAAGGGAAATAGGAAACATAAAATAAAATGCATTAAAGCAGGTAGCAAGCAATATATCTATATATATATTCTCGCTATTTGATTTTTTCACGTTTTGTTTTCCCCCGCTCAATTCGTCAAATGAAAATTCAATTATTTTATCTATGCCCTTTAATGGGTAGAGAGTTAGTGCCCTTTTTGCGCCGCGTGCCCTTTATTTGCATGTTATGCGAAAACAGCGGGAAAGTTGTTTGGCAGTGTCGTAAATGTTACGCACCCGTTCGCCACTTTGCTTCTATTCTAATTTGAAGACAATGTTCAACTTGCATGTGTTAAGCATATTGCTAACATTCATTTTGAACCAAGATCAAACTCTTTCTTTTGAGTATGATTTTTTACACAAAAGTAGGTTCTAGACCTACCAAACTTCTAATATAAAACCTCTGCGTATCACTAAGCAAATCATCATCATAATAAAATTGACACTTTTGCTAGACCCAAAAAACAACATTAGTCCGCCTCATCAAGTATGTTGATAATTTTGTTATTATTACTAATGATGAGAGGTTGGTGGAACAATATTTCGAAGGAGCCAAAAGTTTCCTGGTAGAACATGGCCTCCAATTATCATATAAAAAAACTCGCATATTTTCGTGGAAGATTGGAAAGAAACTTCATTTTATCGGCTTTATTTTTCATAAAATTGATAGGGCTTGCTTCCATAGCCAAATTACAACCCAATGGAAGGCAGGAAAAAGGTTCACTCGCAGAAACCTTTACATCTATCCTAATCCTGATGAGATAATGTCATTGAACACTTGATCGTGGCACTCCTAAGTACTTTTCCATGTTTCAGGCAACAAACATCACACATCTTGTCTACCCTTTCCAATCCCTTTCATTTAATGTGGCATTATATCTTCAAACAAGTTGATTAATGATTACACATTTGACTTTGCTTATCTTGTTTACATTTCTAATTTATGCATATAGCTTTGTTGCCATGTGGTAAGAATCAACAACCTTGTTTACAATTTGATTTATACAACATATATGTTGATTTAGACACACCAATGGTTTGGTACCAAATAATTTCATAGATTTTTATATCTTATACATTGATAAATTTTATACACCTCAAGTCTCCTCTCATATGTAACCTTGTTGGAATATCTAGATTATATGTTCTACGATTGTCGAAGGACAAAATCCAAAACTCTTGTTTCAACGTCTTTTTGTGAGGAAAATGTTAACAATTCATCCTACAACACATATATGCATTAACATTCCACATAGACTCCACTAACAACTTCTCTTGAACCCAAAATATTGAACCTTCAAAGTTGCCTGCATTTCATTTCTTTTTAAATAAAACAAATTCATTTTTTTTTCACACCAATTACTCCCCCATCATCAATATCTGAGATGTGGCTTTCATTATACATTAGGAGATGCTCTCTTACGAGGTACCCATGAAAAATAGTTTGGAACAAAGGCCACTTCCAAATTGTCATCATTATTGACATAGTGATTGGACAATACAAAATGCACAACCCAACATGGTCCTTTCTAAGCCATTCAACAAGGACTACTTCCTATGGGTCACATGTGACCACCTGACGTTTTGTTTCAAATTCTCATACTCCAATAAGTCTTCAATATCACAACCATTCTCCTCCTCATTTTTCCCCTCGCTCATCAAAAAATAATCAAACTCCCCCATGGAACCTTCTTCTCCCTCCACGAAGCCTTCTTCTCCTTCCATGGAACTACAATTTCTCTCTCCAAGTAGATTGTCATTAGAAATATCATGAACTGTATTCACCATTTCAACAACATTCACAAAAGTTTTAGGACATTCACCATGAAGCAAACCATTATTTAAGCATGAAACTCATTTTTTTCTAAGATTATTAAACATGTTAATCAAAGGACCAAACTATAGTAGGCCCATGTCATTAACATCATCATTCAAAGAAAGATCCTTGAAAGTCAAAAATAACTCGATTCCAATGGTTGACCTACAATACCTACCTATTAGAGTTGGGAAGAAAAGCTTACACTAAGCTTAAAACATTCAAACATAGCTACAAATAAAACCACTATGCAATTCTCCTTTCTAGAGAGGCCATATATTAGAACTAGTGATGGATCTTTACATGCTTCGATCCTAGTCTTGACTTTTTCATCCTCGCACAAGTCTCAGATTCCAACATTGTCACCAAATTTGAATCCACCAACCATATCTACTACTTCTTGAGAAAATGCATTAGTGCTTAGTTCAAGAAATTGATTTCAGTTGTTTCCAATCATTTATTTACACAAGTAGACTAGGAAATGCCTAGTAGCCACAAAGTATTCATCACCCATGTCTTGTCTCCATGGGAAACACCTCACATTCAACTATGGACTAGGAGGAACCCCACCAAGCTAGGAATTTTTTTTCCCATGAATGACCTTGGCAAAAAATGCCTAGCAGCTACCATGCATTTTCTCCCACTAATGGTCATGGAAGGAAACACTTCATGGAAACACTTGGTGGCCACTAAACGTTTCCTCTCGCCATTCAACTTAGTAGGAGAAAACGTTTCGTAGCCACCAAATATTTCGTTATTGAAACCATTGGTGGGAAAAAACGTTTGGCAAGTGTTAAACATTTCGTCCCATCATTCTTTGATGCCCATCACCTAGGCAAGTAACACCTTGTAACGTGAGCAAGTAATGCATGGCAACTGCTAAGCATTTTCATTCGCCCATGGCCCGAACAAGTAACGTTTAACTACTACCAAACGTTTTTTGACACTCATGGCCCAAAAAAGTTACAAATGGCAACTACTAGGTGTTTTTTCCCACTCACAAGGTAGGAAAGGAAATGCTTGGCAATTGCGAAACATTTTATTTTGCCACAAGATTAGGAAAATAGATGTTGGGCACTTGCCAAATGATTTTTCCCATGAGTGGCTTCAATAGGGAAACACTTGGCAATCGCTAGGCGTTTTCTCATGTTGATCACTTGGGCAAGGAAACACCTGGTAGCCACCAAGCTTTTTCTTGTGCTAGTCACTTAAACAAGGAAATGCTTAGTGGCTGCCAAACATTTTTTCATGCCAATTGCTTGGATAAGGAAATGTTTAATAACCATAATGCGTTTTCTTATGTTGGTCACTTGGGCAAGGAAACACCTAAGGCTACCAAGTTTTTTTCTTGCCATTCACTTAGGTAGGGAAATGCCTAGTGCACTAGTGGAAAAACCCCCTTTTGCAACTATGTTTTCAACTAGTGTTCAACTACAAACCAAGTTGAAAACTACACATATAATTGTAACTTGATTTTTGCAACTAGGAATTTTTTTAAAACTATTAACCAATAATGTTGACAAATATAAGTCAAGAGTGAAATTACAGTTGAAAGTGTATGCCATGTGTTAACACCACAACAATAGCCACTACATGCCATTATTTTGCCAATTTAATTGAAAATTGTTCTCCTAATTTAATCAAAGGATGTTGTCAACTACATTCAACTAATGAATGAACTTCATCCATTGACTAAGCATGATGTTGACCAAAAATATAATTACAATTTTGATCAACTAGCTTGCAACTATGTAAATTAAACATTTCAACTATGATGCAATTATGTAAATTAAACATTTGGTTAGTGGTTTGGTGCCATGATTTTAATTTCTAAATTTTATCAATTATAAATAATTGTATCAAAGATTTACATTTAACTCAAATGTACAAAGAATTTTATAAAAAAAATCCATATTTCATTGTACATTTCAATTTATGGTATTCAAAATCTTTCAAAATTGTTTCCTTTTATATCAATGGTATCACATTACTTTTTATGTTAAAAAAATCACTCAAGTAAGCATTTTAATACATATAATGAGTCCATACTCATATGAAATGGACTTTGACACTGGGTTTTTAGTAGTTCAAAAATCCAGTATGTTATGGTAACTCAAAATCTATTCATGAAATTCATATAATGTGATCATATCACATGTAATATTATTTTTTTGAGTCTTTTTCACATATTATTCAATTATATTTTGTTCCATAGCCCATGATTGATAATCCAACAAGTTGTGATAGGATTATGTACTCCACCTTAGTGTGTTTTCACATTTCAAATAGTTGTAATCTAATTCTATAAGTTAGTTTAAGTTTATTTAGTTCCAAATTTAAACCAATAATCTAGGTAGTTTAGCCCTACCTACTTATTTTAATTCCTTGTAAGAATTAAATTCATCAATTATTTTTAGTTGTATAGTTGTATAATTAAACATATTATCAGCATTTATTAAATAATATGGTAATTAGTTAGTTTTTATAAATCAGAAATTAAATGTAATATCTATTAAATAAATTATTATTAATTATTAATTGTTACTAAATATTTTTTATAATTCCAAATTCATTATAGCTGCTTATTAACATTTCATAAAACAAGTAATTAACTAGAATATAAATATTCAAATAATAATTTTAAATGGTATTTTAATTAAAATTATTATTGTAATGTAGTGATAATTAAATAATTGACTATACACTAATCATTATTTTAATTTAATCATAAAAATAAAATAAATAATAAAATATTTCTCATAAAATGAAAAATGAAAAAATTATTGGAACTATAACTAACATTACAATTAAAATTAAAATTCCTACATATATTAATTATGTATCATTACATGATATGTTGTAAATTAAAATTGAAACTACATGGAAATAATAAATTACATATCTATTGAACATATTCCAAAAAAACATTAATTTAACTATCATTATTTGATATGTTGCAAACTAAAATTGAAGTTACATAAAAATAATAAATTATGCATGTATTGAACATACACATTATTAAGTTTATTTATATTTTTAAAAAATTTAAATTTTATTTTCAAATTAAAGTGTAATATTTATGCACAAAAAAATTCATCATACATAACCATTCACTATGAGAAATTGTGTTCGTTGAAACCACACTACCTTAAAACTAAAACTCAAAAATCAATTCATATATAACTATTGTGCAACTATCCCTTAGGTATTATAACTAGTGTGCAATTATCCCCTTTCTCAATATTGTATATTAATAAATAAATTGTCACCTCATAAAATCAATTTTTTTGTATTATAGTTGTAAGTGAGTTGAAAATGGGTATTCTATAGAGTAATGTATGCACATCATACATGCATATGTAATCAACCATGTTGAACTTTTTTGGGAGCTACATTAAATTTACATGTGGTAAATATTTTAGAACTGTTGTAAATGTGCCACTAAAACAACAACTATGTTGCAACTAGTGTACAATGTACATACATGTAATCATGCCATGTGTCCACATTTCCACCACCCATTATATGAGATACATCTGTAACTAATTTTCGATTATGATTCTCATTAGTCTAATTAATTAGGCCATTAATGTGCCACTACCAAAATACTATTGTTCAACTATGTTATGACTATAATACAACTACTTATAACTTAATAAGGATACATATTCATTAGTTATTTATATCTTCATCACATGTGCTTCATTTTCAATGATTTAAAATGTTATGGGAATGCTACATCAAGTTCTAGAAATCATTTTTGAACTGCAAAGGAAAAGGAATAATGAAAGAATAATAAGAAGAGAAATAAACTTTCCAATTTACAAAACATGTTTTATTCCTTTTTTTTTCTTTGCACCCTTCCAATTTTCAAACTTCATAACTTTTTGATTTTTTTTCATTTTAACCAATTTCAAATGTTATAAGAACACCACTTGAAGTTTTATAAATCATTTTTGAATTTTAATAGCAATAGAATGACATACAAAGAATTTCTTGGGTGTTCAAGAACTGGCTTTGTAACATTTGGTGGTTTATTTTTTTGAGTTTTTAACCCCCTCTACTTGGGGGGCCGTAATTTTCTCAATTCTATTTGATGATTTTTAGTGCGTTAGATACACCAATAGGAAGGGTTCAAGTTTGTTTTGGACACCAAAAACAATGGAGACCTCCCCTTAGATCTAACATGTCCTAAGTGCTTAAATGTTATAGTTGCAATTCAATTACAACTAAAAAACAATTAAAATATTTAACCCATATGTTTTGTCTTCAAATCCTATGGTATAAACTATATAAAGAAGGCTTGTTATTTTATAATCTCACATTGAAATTCACGTGCCATTTTGGGATGAACTCAAAAAAATTTAACCTAAAGACAAAACATAAAATTTTAAAAAAAAAATTTCATGGCTACTCTTTAGTTCATTTAATCTTGTGTTTTCCTACTTACTTACCTACCTAGGTGAATAAGTAGGTCCTAAGTAAATACATAGGTATGTAGGTCTTAAGACCTACTAACCTACCTACCTATGGTTATGTACAACCTACTTAATTAAATTTTTTTTTTTTTCAAAAATACATTAAATATGCCATGTAGTAATTTTCTATTGTGCCACATTTTATAATCTTGAATCATCATTAACAATCATAATGAATGATGGAAATCAATATTTCAAAAAGAAAATCAATTTTATGTTTAAAAATTTTCACATTGTCATGTGTTAGATTTAATAGATGGATGACAATTAATGATGTCAGCATGACATCATGGGTGTAGTTATAAAGGAGTTGCATAATAATTGAAAATGAGTTGTTTGGATTAAATTGTAATTGAGTTATAATCATTTGTACCGTGTATACGGTGAATTACAATTCTGCAACTTATACAATTTATTCATTAACACTCACAACCTATAAATACAATGAGTTGTAAATGTTTTATGCAACCTAAAAATTGAGTTGCAAGACTAGTAGTAAAACACCTTTTTTTCTTATTATGACTCATGTATACAAAAGACATTTACATCTACCTTAATAATTAATAAAAATTTATCGTAATCTTAAATATATATTAAAATATCATATGTATGAAAATGAATAAACATCAAAATTTCAAAAAATTATTAATTATGTTTCATTAAGTACTTGATTTGTTGTAAACTAACATTTGATTTACAAAGAAATAATAAATTACATATATTGAACATACATTATTACAAACTCATATTTCCAAAAAACTTTAAATTTTATTTTGAAATTAATTTTTATATTTATATGCACAAAAAAAATGTGCATCATAAATAACCATTCATTTACACAAATGGAATTTAAATGTAATTTAATGTTTAATGAAATTTTATTGGAAATTAATACAAATATTCAAATATTATGTGTATAAAAATGAATAAACATTAGAGTTCCACAAAATTATTAATTATGTATCATTATTTGATATGTTGTAAACTAGAATTCAATTTATATATAAATAATAATTAGGTGTATTGAACATGCACATTATTACAAATTTATATTTCAAAAATTCCTTAAATTTTATTTTAAAATCAAAGTTTATTATTTATATGCATAAAAAAATATTGCATCATACATAACCATTCATTTTACACAAAAACAATTACACGTAATTAAATCTATTTATGAAGGTAAATAGTATGTTTTGTTTTATTCTATGATATTGAAATTTCTCAAACCAAATTACTTCATGCAATGCTATCGATATCTTTGAAAACCTAACAATGAGTAGGGGTGCAATGACTCGAGTTGAGAATTTTTGGAGCTACAATGCAAAGGTTACTGATTATTAAACCACTTTCCTAGTAAACATTATTAAAAACATAAATAAAAATTGTATTTGAATCCAAAGGTGTACTTGATGTTGTTGGAAAGTAGTCGTTGAGTCAAATTTAATGAAGTTTATTTCATAATTTTCAAATTTAACGTGTGGAAAAATTTGAATTTTGAATGAATTTTGTTGTTTAAAATTCAAAAGAATTACAAAAAATTGGGTTTAGAAAGGAAAATGAGTTGAGTGTGTTCACACATGGGGCCAACAACACATGTTATAATTTCTATCCATGGAGGAAAGTAGTTTGTTTTGTTTTGTCATAATGATATTTTCCAAATCATGATGTAAATTTAGGTTATGTTATGGAACTTATCATCAAAAAGTTCTCAATGAGTAGGGTGCATTGACTTGGTTTAGAATGTTTACAACTACAGTGTGGACTCTATTAATTATTGAACCATTTTTTCATTGAATTTTTTTTAAAAACCAATTAAAAACTATATTTGACTTTGGGGGCGTTCTTGGTATTGTTGGAAAGCCTTCATGAAGTTTGATTTAATAAAGCTAATTTCATAAATTTGAAACCTAAATTGTGAACAATATTATTGAATTTTTAGTGGGTATTGTTGTTGGAAATTCAAACAAATTGCAAAAAGGGGTTTGAAAGGAAAATTCAATTGAATGCATTCAAACTTGGGCCAACGACATAGGGTACATTAGCGCTTAATGAATTTTTATCATAATTTTAAATAAATATTAAGATATCATGTGTATAAAAATGAATAAACATTAAAATTGGACAATATTATTACTTATGTATCAATACTTGATATGTTGTAATGAATTACATAAAAATAATAAATTACATGTGTATTGTTCATATAAAAATTATTATTAACATGTATTTTAGATTTTTGTAAACTTTATTTTGAAATTAAAGTTTAATATTTAGATGCACAAAAAAATCATTTATTTATACAAATAAAATTTACACGTAATTTAATGTTATCATAATTTTAAATAAATATTAAAACATTATATGTATAAAATTAAAGTTGTTTAATTAGTTATTTAGCCTAATTGACAAAGATAGTTGCAACAAAATTGCAAACAAAATTATATTTCATCCATCTTTTAATACATTTTATCATCCATATATTTGTATTGATGGTGTCACCAAAATAATTGAACAATATTCAATGCCTTCACTGTGTGTCTACTAAAGAACCTTAGATGTTAAGAATATTTCAAAAATGGCCCTCTAGTTGGAACATGCTTCACATTGTTTACCAGCATAGTTGGGCATTCGACTTGGAGACATTATTGATGTCAATTTAGCAAATGACCACCTAGTTGAAAAATCCTTTCAATTATATACCAATATAGTAGATGAGTTGATTAAATTGGTAATTGCCATAATTTTATATAAATTTTAAAAAATCTAGTTGAAACAGAGTTACAAATGTCATGTAGTTGAAAACTTTTGGTTGAAAAAAAGGGGTTTTTTACTAATGGTGGGCACTAGAGGTTTTTTGTCACTAATGGATTGGGCAAGGAAACATCTCGCAGCTACTAAAGGTTTTTTCCCATGAGTGACCAAATGTTATTTTCAAAGAAATGGATTAGGGAAGAAATGATTTCTTTCATTAAGGCCATTTCCTTCATGTGACGCATGAGGAAAGTTTTCTTTGTTTTTTGAACATAAGACATGCTACAATCATTATTGATATTTACAACTATGCTAAACCATTGAAGATGTGGCATTCATTTAAAACAAAGACTACATCCAAAGATCCTAATGCATGAATTGAGATATGTAATTCATATGGGAAGGAATCGGATTACATAGGGAAATGAAGAAGCACAAAAACATGTCGACTATTATTTCAAGGAATGATAAATCTTTGGGAGATGAATTTCAGAATTGATTGTCTAATGTAATGAAACTATCGTTGCCAAATATCTCCTACCAAGGGCAAAGTGAATAATGTTGTTGTTTCAAACGTTTTGAATTGTTTGGCGTTCATAGAACCCAAAACAATGAAAAATATGGAACATGTACCTTGTGTGTATATGAATTTTGTATTTGTTTAGTGAAAAATGTTAAATCCGTTGGTATCGATTGTGGCCCTGATGTTTAGGTCTTGTCATGAGGCCTAAAATACTTTGGACCCTAGTAGCAAATTGCAATAATTAGATTGTCAATAAATAGGGTCCACAAATGATATTGTTTCACAACATGCAAATTTATGTTAAATTTTGATGGTTTGTTACCATGGGCTAGGAGATAATTATAGAATGTAGTAACACATCACAATGATACATAACCTTAATTGAATATTTGATTGGGGTTTCATGAAGAAGGTTGAAAAAATCTAGACAATTGAAAAAACCTAATGATGAATCAATATTTCTAGAATTCACATGTGAATAATCTCGAGACAAAGAAAATGAGAAGGTGCAAGGGGGTAAAAACTTAGTCAAAGGAATCATTCAAATGAGTGGACACCCCTTAAAATTGCATTTTTATATGTTTGAAAGATCACAAGTGAAGTGCATAATAGTTTGGATTGTCATAATTTTTTTGGAATATTTTCCATTAATTGTAAAGTTTACATGCTCAAAGCTTGACACAAATTAAAATTTTTTTTGCATGTTCAAAGCACTCAAACCTCGAAAGTGCATAGTCTCTATTTTTTTCAAATGTATTTTTTTTCTACCAAATGTGCACTATTTTTTTTGAAAACTAGAGAGGATTTTAACATTGATGATTAGAAGGGAAACTTAATTAATGAAAATTGTTTGAGCACATTTGGTTCAAAAGTGCTTTTGACCTTGAAAATTATGAATTTTGAAAATGTGCCCTCAAAACAAATTGTTCATGTTTATGTGATAGAGGCATGAATGCATAATATACATGATATAAAATCAATTTATACTCAAAATGTATTTATATCTAAAATGTAATGTTAAAAGGAGTGCCCAAAATATAAATTATAAACCAACACAAAAATGGCATGTGTCATGTGCAATATTTGGAAAAAGACTTTACCTTAGTGCTCTTGGTTCTTTTGACCATGTTTTCACCCAAGGGGAAGTACCATGGATGCTTAGTTATCTTTTTCATGTTTTTAAGCTCATGAGGGAAATAGAAACAAGACTTTCGCCTTCTAGTCTTATGTGTCACATGCCTATTCAAAAGGTCATTGAAGAAATGGAAAGTTGAATGTGGTGGGAGCACTTCCTTATTTCGACCTAACGAAACATGCCGAGAGACACGGTAGGAATAGATGGAAGAGAGATGGAAAGAGATATCAAGTTTGTGCATCTTGTTGGGAGATGTAGCAAGAATAGACAAAAGAAAAATGTAAGAGATATCAAGTTTGCATAATGAGAGAAAAACAAGACTTGTAAAGGGAGTGTGGGATCAGGTGTGGAACCTAAACACCAATTGTGCAAACACAGGATGCTGCTCTTGAGACTTAATTATTGACCTATTTGAATTTTCAAGTGTTGAAGATCGTCATTCTGCCTAAAATGATTTTTGAAAGATGAAAAAATCTTAAACCTTGGCTAGCACCTCAGTGTGGTCTTTGATGTTTTTTCTATAACCTAAATTGATTGAATGCTTCTATTCTAAAAACTTTTGCACAAGTTTTTTTCGGCTACAAAGAAATTTCATACTTTCAAAACAAATCCAACTACTCATTCTTTGAATCTCGTCATTACAAAAAGACACTGCACAAGTGGGTCTTGCAATAACTCTTGCCTATCTTATAACTAGAAAGTTGTTTATTGAATGTGGAGCTTCCATTCTGAGAATAATAAATGTTGATGGAGTTGTAAATTTGAAAGGCATCTATATATTGTTTAAGAGCAAGTGTCATAGACCTTAGATAATAAAGTTTTTATTTATATGTATTTATAACTTTTAATTAGTTACCGGCGGTTTTAAAATTATGAATAGGTATGCAAGGGTGATTAGTTTTTGTTTCATACCTAGTTTACCTCCGATTATTGTTTAGGTTATATATACATTGAGCCGTTAGTTTTGAGTTTGATGATATATGTTCTTAATTTGTGGTTATTAGTCCCATTGTGTATAGACGTAATTAATGATTAATTACTAAATATCTTACTAATTTATGAAGACATGTTGATTAGTAATTTACATGATAAATTGTTATTTTATTTTTTGTTATTAACAAGCTTTATATCATCAATAAATGGGACTTGAGTATGATTTATTAAATTCTATATTTCAATAGTTCATAATATTTCAAATATTTTTATTTTTTTACATTTATTGGTATTTTTTAATTAATGAATATGAAAATATATTACCAAAAGTAAATTAGTTAATAATGAATTGTACTAATGTACAAGGTATGTAGATGTTCAATTTCATACATATGCTTAGACCTTAAGTACATTGGTTTATATTTACATACTTAAACAAAGACTTAAATATTGAATACCTAGAGTCTATATATATAAAGATGTTTGGTTTATAATTTATTTATATTTAGAATTTTGGTGCAAAAGAACTATGTATATAGATGGAAATACATATTAGGATACCATTTATGGTGATTTAGGTTTATGGCTTAATAGGATTTAACATTGAGGTTTGTGGCTTAAATAAGGTTTTGCTATAGGTTGAAAATATTGTGGCATAAGGTTTTGGTTTATAGTTAAAGACTTAATATAGTTTTTTTGTTCATGGTGTAAAGTCCACTGATGGGATTTATGTTTAGGATTGGGATTTTCTTGTAAATAATTATAATAACTACAATGTTGTCATCCATAAATGCATACATGTTTTTAAAAAACACTTGCTACAAATTGAAAGTCAAGTATAAGAATTCATAAAATGTAAATGATTCCCTATTTTGTGGAAATTGAAAACCTTCAAAATCACTATGAATGTGTTTTTTTTTGGAATGTTCTATTGGGTGCAAGCAAGGTAAAATAAATGGCTCATTGCTCCATGTCAAAAAAAATTACATGTAGCCATGAATTTTCTTTAATGTATTGAAAGTAAAAAAATTTTCTATAATAATTAACATGATGATAATCTTTCATTTTATGTTAAAATTGTTGAAAACCCCCATCTTGAAAATGGAATTAAGTAGAATTTTTAAAAATATTTCTACTTGCACAAAATGTCCCATCTTACAAAACGAACTACATGTAAATGAAATATTGATTTTTTCAAATTTTCAACTTAGTGGAGCCCTAAAAGTTTATACTTCTACTTTTAAATATTTTGAATCTACTTTCATGTGTCCATATCAAAAATTATTCTACTCTTAATTGGACTTTGGGTGGGTTACTTTTTTTTTCTACTTTACCTTATTAACACCTTGTTATTTCATATTTTCGATTCACAAAATTTAACCAATTTATTTTTTAATAAATATAACCATGATGTGATTTTTGCTTATACATGGTTCAAGTAGGTTACCAACAAAAGAATAACACAATCATGATTTAAGTAAGAACCATAATTATTACTTTTTTTTGTTGTACACACAAAATTTTCTAGGAATAACATCACTTTGATGGGCACCATGTTCTATGAAAAGAATTTCATGGAATTATAACCACTTTGATGGGTAGTGGCCACCACGCTCTATGAAAAGAATTTCATGGGAATAACACTAATTTGATGGGTAGTGGGCACCTTGTTTCATGAAAAGAATTTCATGGGAATAACACTAGTTTGGAACTCATAGAGCTTAGTAGTGATACTAGTGAAAGTTGAAACTTGTTGAATTAAAATCAAATCCAATTGTGCAAACATATCATGGCAATGACTTTAGGGTTCTTATTGACCCATATCTTATTCATTGTTTCTTATTTATATTGAATTATCTTTATGGATATTGGTGCATCACATGTAGGTCTACGATCTGTATTCAAGTTTTTTAATGTGCACATCTAGTTGAAAGACCTCTACCTTCAACACTTTGAAACCTTTAGTTTTGAAACCCTAAATGACCAGTGGTTTTTTCATGACTTTTATTTTGGAGCAAAAAATACATATTAATTTGGAGCAAGATTAAATTGTTCATTTAGGACTAAATTAACCAACATAGTGGATGGTAAATTCCACATAGTGACCACCAAATTTAACAAATTTATCATCAATGTGTTTAATAAAAAAAATTAAGAACCAAATTATTCACAAGTAAAAAAAAATAAAAAAATCCCTTGCGAGTTTCTATTGTGAAAAAAAGGAAATAATTATATTTAGGATTGATCATGATCTATTGAAACAACAACAAGATTTGATTTGAGAAAGAAAATGCAAGACACATGTCTAATAAGTCTAGTGCTAATGGTTTCCCAATGGATTTTCTTTTGGAGCCAATTTGATGATTAATATGAACTCCCAATAGTGAAGAAGAGAAGTTTTCAAATTTTTAAATCTAATACATTGATGGACACCATTTGTGAATCCAATAATGGTAACAAAGTCAATGGAAACATCTAATGCATGTTGCTTGTATTATAACAAATCTATTACAAGTTTCAAAATTTTCATTATCTTCAACCTTAACATCACTTTGTGTTCTTTTCATTCACATAAGAATAAGGTCAAGATCATTGAAGTTGGTGATTATGTGTAGAACTTGTATGCATGTTTTTTTGTTTTAAAATTTTTGAGCTTGAAAAAACATTGACAATTGTTGACAAGTGTTGTCAAACTTTTGATTTTCAATAAGGTAAAGTTTTTTTTTTTCCCTTTAAAAGTTGTATCCAACTAAAGATCTTGAACAAGCCATTTAAAAAAGGATAACATCACAGAAAAAACAAGGAGCAACTTGGGTCTATGTTCAATTCTAGTTACAAGTGTGAAGGGTTTAAGGTTTAGAAAGTCAAAAGAAAAAAAAACGAGCAAAATTTAACCTTGTGGGTCTATGTTTAAATCTACCCATGAAGAAAAAAAAAAAATATTAGGATTGTTGATCATAATCTATTGTCACAAAAGTAAATTCTAATATGAGAGAGAAAGTGCAAGACTCATGTCTAATAAGTTTAATGCTAGTTCAAAAATCTAATTCAATTTTTACCTTTCAAAATCAAAATCATAATTTTGAACATCACTTCAATGTGTTTTATAAATAATAATGATTTAAATTAAACTAAATATAAATTTATTCCCCACACCCCAATGTGGCCCACCACACTCCCAAGGTTGGTAAATGCAGGGTAAAGTTCGAAAGTTGGAGCAGTCACAAAAGAAGTGAGCATGGCATAAATTCAAAATCATAATTTTCAACATGATTTTATGTGTTTCAAAGGTAGTATATAGGATTGTTGATCATGAGATCTATTGTAACAAGAAGAAGATCTAAAATGAAAGAAAAAGTTCAAGATTCATGTCCAATAATTTTACACTAAACTTATGAAAAGAGTTTTATTCCCCACACCCCAATGTGGCCCACTATATTCCTGAAGTCGATAAGTGCAAAATAAAGCTCAAAAGTGGGAACATTCACAAAAGAAACAAGCCTAGCTTAAAATCATAATCATGATTTTCAACATGACTTTGATGTGTTTTAAAGATAATAAGTAGGTAGTGGTACCCAACAAAAGAAGGACATGATCATGAGTGAATAGGAATTATTACTTTTTTTTCATGTTGTACACACAAAATTCTCATGGGTTCGAAGCAAAATGTAAGTTACAAGTTATTTACTTTTGCAACAAAATTTGGTTAGTAACAAATACTTGTGTATCGTGGAAGTTCATTCATTGGTGAAGAAAACTATTAGTTCTAAAGTAATGTCAAATTGTTGGGTGAAAAACAACATGATCCCCACCAAGATGACATCTGTTAAAGCTTGACTCATATATCATCTAAATCAAGAGCTTATGAAAAAGATGGAATAAAAACAAAAAATAAAGTAATACCCATGAGTATTGCATCTCATGCCTAATGAGGTGGCATTCAATCTATAGTAGCTACATAGTCATTATCAACAAAGATTCTCCATACGAAGGGGATATAGGTGGCCTATACATTATTGTTTCTGATTATTCAAAGGTTTATGTAAAGGAACACTATTACATATTAAATTCATCAAAATTTTCCTTACACCTAGGCTTAAGAATATTAAAACATGAACATATACTCAAGATAAAACTTTAATGAAAAATTTTATAGTAGAAATTTTTTATATACTAACAAAAACCAAATTTAATAACAAATATTTTTAATCTTGGACTTAGTAAGGGGTGGAAAGACTAGCAAGTTGTTATATTATATTATATTATCATAATATTATGACAATATTATATTTAAATTTATTGTAAGAAATTTAATTAGTAAAAGATCTCACAAAAAGAAATTTTATAAAACAATGTTGAGAGATTGCCAAGGGACTAAATGTATTATATATGATATGATATGATATGATATTATATTATATGGTACTTCTATCCTTTTTCGCATCTTTGAATTCAACATTACAATATCATATAATATAATATAAATCCCCCTAAATGATCTAAACAATAATATTCAATGTATTAAAACTTGGAATGAAATAAGGAATAAAATTTTTCCCACCTCTTGGCAACATCTTGAGAACACTATATGAAAGACCATTTGATAGTTATTCTAAGGGTACTAATTATATTTGATTAATAACTTTATAACGATTTTGGAAGAGTTAATGGTCTATCATTCTTAGTTAGCAAAGGCGATTCAAAAGATATTCCTACATCACTATATGCAACATAATATTTGAGGAGATCCTAACTTGCCTAGAAATATTAAATAATTTGCAATACCAATTCATGGAGATTTTTGCCAAAATTAATGGTGTAAAAAAGGAGTTACTTACTATTTAAATTGTTTTGCTACATTGACCATGCAAAGAATAATTACTCTATATATTTTGTATTTTTTGACATGATTGTCAACTAGGATTTCAATTTGAAAAGTAAAAAAAAAAAAGAGAATGAACACAATAGGTTCTTTAGTTTCAATCCACTTCAAGTTCTATTGAAAGTCTAAACTTTCCATCCATTCCCAATGTTTATTCTAGTGAGTTTGGGTTCAAAGTTACAAAAATTATGTATTTAATTAAATTTGGGAAATTTTTTATATTTAATCAACTATGTACAATGTGTAAATTTTAATTAAATGTACTAAATTATTAATTCCATACATAGTCAAAAAATTCAATTTTGGTGGTTAATTTTTTAAAAAAAATTGAATTTGAAAAAAAACCATAATTTGGAAACATATATTTATTGAATTATTTAATCAGAAAAAACATAATCAATATATGTTGTTGCATCAAATGGTGGCCCTTGGATCAAATTTTCATTTCAAATTTTTCTAATCTTCAAATGGTAGAACAACTATGTTTCCAATTTGTGTTATGCATTCTATGAGTAATCAAATAATTATGAATGTTTGACTACCCCTTAGGCTTGATGTTGCTTTGTGCCATTTTTGGTTGGGATTCTTGTTCACATGCCATGTGTCCAATAAATGGCTTCTAACCAATAGGGCTTCTATGTTTCATTGTATTTTTACATTGACCTTCATATCAAGTGTGAAACCCTCAATACATTTTCCAAACTTCACTTGATTTTAGGGTGTACAAGAGGTATTTAATTATGTAGTAAAAATAGTTAAACAAATTTCTTATGAATAATCTAAATAAATAAATATTTCAACTAATGTGTATTCCAAAGCTTGGAATTGGGGATTACACATATTAGAGGTGCAATTTTCCCCTTAGGAATGCGAATACTAGTAGAAATCAGCCAAAATATAACCACTCCATTTACGACTACATGCGACTTGTAGTCGTTTACGACTAGATTTGGGAATACTTGCAATTACACGACCAATTTTCAATTATTTTGGTCGTTTTCTTAACTATGATGCAACTATTAAAAAATTCATCCTATTGGTTGCATCAATTTTACATTTATTTTCATCCATTAATAGGTTGATATGTCCCATTAGTTGCAATAGTCACCAAATTAGTTACATCCTAAAGGTATTCTACAATGACATAGGGGTGTATTTTAATGTATGTACTAAAATTATATATA
>Ga0116231_10007944_pt1 | contig 18965 bp, 10 predicted proteins | sample S1TSphgellanicum_2_FD_89695 | JGI IMG/M metagenome (GOLD analysis project Ga0116231, IMG submission 89695) | Host-associated microbial communities from peat moss isolated from Minnesota, USA - S1T2_Fd - Sphagnum magellanicum MG | ecosystem: Host-associated > Plants > Peat moss > Unclassified...
CACAAGTTTGTGTATTTCATGTGACAAGAACCTTGGAGAGTTCTTGATGTTGTGTTTTGTGTTGTGAACATTATGTTGTAGTTTCCTTTCAATAAAGGTTTATGTTTGCACTTGAGTAGATATCCTATTTGTTAACACTTAAAAATCAAAATAACAAATTACTGGTCACAAATTCAAATCCACTTATTTTATTAATCAACTAGTTTTTGCAACAGTCTAATGACCAGTTCTTGTAACAAACTGATTATCTTTTAAACTTGTTAACTAAAAAACTAAAATACCCTTAAATCATAATGCCTTACTAGTTACTAGTTGGTTAAACAAGTTACTATATACAAATTGGAAAAATTAGGTTAACATATTCCCAAAATGTTTTTTACAAATATTTAGAAGAAACTAAAATTGTGTATTTGTTCACAACTTGCCTTCATTTTTTCAAGAAGTCTTGGATGTCTTGGAACAATATTAATTAGTATAAAAAAAGAAGAACCTCCTTAATTATCCATCAACAAACCGATACACAAGTTTGGTGAGAAGGTTAGAGAGTCCATGGAAGTTGACCTCTATAGAGCAAATTTTTATGTTTATAGTGTTGAGAACCTTAGTGTGAGCAAAATGGTAGAGTACAAATCCAAAGGACACAAAGCTAGAAAACCAAAATTTTTTGGAACATTTCCTTTTTATGTTGTAAAAATGGTTCTTTACTATGGGGAAAGGTATTTTTCTTGTGCATGCATGGCTATAATTCACTGATTTACCTTTGTGAAGTGAAAGAATGAAACAAAGCAAACCTACAATTTGCTTCCACTCAATTGTTGCATTGATGAAAGGCAAATTCACTGGTCAAAGTGCACCATTTGCCCAAGTCAAGTGATAGACATATTACATATGACTTTCCTATGTAGTGTATCTTAAGGTAGGCTTATTTAAACATGGCATTTGCCACATATAATTATTTAACTTATTCATGGCAAGTCCAAATTTATATTTATGGCATATAATTGGTTTTCACTTTTTCTTAATGTCTAAGGCACAAATTGCATTACAAATGATACTATGCCACTAACTAAATTGATGAATAAGATAGTGATATTAATACATCTCATAATTACAACAATGTATCTTGCTCGTAGCTTACATTGTTTGTTCAAGGGATAAATCTATTAGTGGTAGTCAATACTCCTCCTTCTCCCAACCCAAGATTGAGAAGTTGAACTCCATTATTGTTATGTTTCCAAAAATGGAAGAAAATCACCACAAAATTGGATCAAATTATTGAATTGCCTAATAGTAATGCCCAACTTTCTTTGAAAAAAGTTTGGTGATCACATTCATCAAGTGTTTTCTTGAGACTAGCCTTTGTGTTATATGCATCATGTGGATTCATATGGGAGGTTTCAATGTTAGCTAATGACTAAGCATCCTAGAACATCGACAACATGAGGCAATTTGTTGACAATGACCATGAATTCATGACCATGCAAATGCACCAAGTGGTGTGGCAAAACAAGAAGAAGAAATTCAATGGTGAGATTGGCATTGTTTCATTCCACTTAAATATTCAACATCCCATCTAGACATGAATAATGAAGGCACAAACATTTTGCACAATTACAACACAATTAGGTTTGGAAAAATAGCAAAAGATTTTGTGATGAATGATCTCTAGTCATTCAAGAAGTCAATGACATTGGCATGATTCAAAAACCAAGGCCTACATATGCAATTTGTGGCAACATCTTTCATGAGAATCAAATTAGCATCAAGTGGTCCTTTGGACTTTGATAAACAAATGATTGATCAAATTCTTATCATCATCTGGCAAAGTGATGATAAGATCCTTGGCCTATAATGTGATAAATGATGTGTTAACTTCAACAATGATACCATTGATTTTTAAGGTGATGACTTTGAACCAATCAATGGGCTTCATTTGACTTTTGCTCCTTCTAGCCAAAAAAACTTGTTCAAACAAATGCATTTTTGCAGAAACTGAGATGTCAATGAACTCATTGCCACTTAGTTGTTGTGTTTTCTAGGTATGTGGACTGCAACTGGGTAATGAAAGTTTGTTGTTGTCAAAAATTAACAGTCAAACTATTGATTGGGTCACAGACTTATCATGCATCAAAAGTTTGAATACAAACTTTCATCACAAGATCCCCTTGTGGAGACCACACCATGTCCAACAGACATAAATTTCGACTTCTTTTTCAATTGAGTGACAACACCATTATGACAGCCCATCATCACATTCACACCATTGGATGCTAGGTTTGGATTGCCATTATGGTCACATCATGTTTAGAAACTTAACAACAAATGAAAACATGTTGTTCATCATATGACAATGAAACATCAGAATCACCAGACCATGAAAATTGTGGACGTTGCCATTCTTGTAGAAGCAAAATTTTTGATCAAAATATGATAATCCACAATTAGTGGAAGCATCATTTGAAATTGAGAAAGTTCAAACCATCTTATGGCAAAGAAAATATTTCAATATCTGCAAATTAGAGGCAACAATGATGTGCATAGTCTGAGGGATATGATATGGTATGGTTTATAAAAAGAAGTTGAGGTGAATGCGGATGGATGAATGTTATTTGGGTTGAGATGAATGAGGATGGATGTTGTTATTTGGGTGGTGATTGAGTGGGTCCTTGTTGTTCTCCTTGCTCGTCCCCAGCTTTCTTTTGCACGGCATCAGAGATAGTCTCCAAGTGACCCAACACCTCTTTGATGTTATCCTTGATCACGCCATGCATTTCAGAATCGAAGAAAGATTGTTCACCAGCAGCGGAAGAGGAAGCTTCAGCCGCCTTGCGTTTGGCTTCCTCTTCAGCAGCTCGTCGGTTAGCAGCCTCCAACTCCTCTTGTAATTTCTTGTTGCGAGCATCCATGGAAGCTTTCCGTCTTGCTCTTTCCTCCTCTTCTTCAGCAGCTTTACGATTCGCTTCAGCCAACTCGTCTTGCAATTTCTTGTTGTGTGCCTCAAAGGAAGCTCTCCTTTTGGCCGCTTCATCTTCCTCAGCTTTACGTCTTCGTGATTCTTCTTCCATGCGTTTTTGTGCCTCTTCAACATCACCAGTCTTCTTGGCCTCCGCGTCTTGCTTTCTACGCATGGCTTCTTCCTCTTCACGCTTTTTTCGCATCGCCTCTTCCTCTTCTTCAGCTTTTCTCTTGGCTTCAGCTTCTTCAAGTCTCCTACGTGCTTCATCTTCTTCCGCTTTCTTTTTCATTGCTGCAATGTCTGCTTCAGCTCTCATCCTTGCTTTATCTGCTTCAGAAGTTGGGCTTTTGATCGCAATTTCGATGGAGATCTCTGTACCTTGGTCTTGTATGTCGGAAGTGTACTCACTAGGAGGCAAGTCTTTGTCATCCACAAGTATGGTGAGATTTTCCTTTTGCCATCTCTTGCCTCCTGGAGGTACCATATGTGCTTTTCTCAATGCTTCAAGCTCTGCAAGCAGTCGGTTTGCTTCCTCTTGCGCCAGTCTTGCTTCTTCTGCCAACCGCTGCACTTCCAGTTGAGCCAGATGCAATTTCTCTTCTGCAATTCGTCGTGCTTCTTCACCACTCGTCAGCCTTCCCGCTGCTTCCATATTGGGCCTCCCTCCCTCTCCATATTCCATTCCCTCCATCCTCTTCAAAAAATCGTTTTCCGCTTCATCAACTCTTTTGGTGAATTGCGTGCGAATTCTTTCAAAGGTTCTGTGCTGTTCTTCTTCACCAGGAATAACTGTAGTAGTAGTAGGCACTGATGAAGAACCACCATCAGCTGCGGCTAATTTCGAAGCTCCAGCCTGACCAGTCTGGTCTGAACCACCACCAGCTGCGGCTAATTTCGAAGCTCCAGCCTGACCAGTCTGGTCTGAACCACCAGCAGCCGGTAATAACTTCCAGGCTCCAGGATCGGCACCAGTAGCCTCGACAGCAGCAGAAGAAGAAGAAGGAGAGGAACCACCTTCTGCAGCAGCAGCTTTGGATCTTGAAGCTGGTGGAGTCTTGGGAGAACCTGGTTTGGAAGCTGGAGCATCTTCAATAAACCTGTGAGTTGCCACCTTCACCTCTTTCAAGAACATTTGAGCAATATCATCGGCAGGGTTTTTGGGAGTAGTGGCAGAGCTTGATGCAGCAGCTGATGAAGAATCTTTGTCCTTTTTGTCATCAAGTTTAGAGCCTTTGCCCTTCTTGCCTTTGCCCTTCTTCTTCATTTTGTTCCTGCGAGCTTTAGCATCGCGCTTGGCTTTGGCCAGGGCATCCTTCAGCTTCTTGGCTTCTGCTTCTCTATCCAAGCGTCGAATATCTTCTTCCAGCAACCGAGTCCGCTTCTCCATCCGCCGTTTCTCAACACGCTCCCGATCAAGTAAGCCTTGAAGGACACTGCTATGTTCGTCAAGCTCCCCGAGTCGTTGCCCTTGTCGCTTTGCCTCTTCCATGGCTGCCTCTCCAGTTGCCTTCCACATTTGAATTTCCTTTCTCTTCTGTTCCAAACTCTCCTTGTAACTCTACAAAAATAGTAGGTAGGCAACCAATCCCAAGCCCCCCAATTTCTCATACCATTTAGCCATAATAATAACAATAATTTAGCCACAACATTCATTATGACCTTGTGGGCAGTGATTGGAAATAAAACAATACCCTATTCAATAGGGTAATGCAATAGGGTATTACCAACATCACCCTATTGCATTTCTAAGTTGTTGGTTTGGATCTCTTTGTAATGTGGTTTATAATCTTTCTATGAACAAGCCACCCAATAGTGACAACCAGTGTTTGTTTTTTTGGGGAGCAAATTTTCACTACTTGGCAACCCAAAAAAATCAAGTGCAACTCATTCAAAGGATTTTTATGAAAAACATGTGCCAAAGTTGCCACATTTTGAGGAAAACATTTTCAAAATTGTCATGTTTAGACAATAGATTCCAGCGGCAGGTCATCAAAATATAGCAGGATTCTGAAAATTTTCTACTTTCCTCTTTGACTTGTAGCCATATTTGGCTAATTCCCCTTGTGGATGATTGCCACTATGGCTACATCACAATAGAAAAGAAAAGAAAAAGAAAAAACTTGGCGACAAGATTAATTTGTGGGTGATATGTGGGTTTCTTGATTTAATCCTTCCTTAGTTTATTTCCAACATTAAACAAAATGTTAGATATTGCATTTCCTAGGTTATTGCTCAAAGAAATTCTAGATCTCTTCCTATATTGTTTTATGGTTTTTATTGTGGAGCTTGATTTTTTCAATCCAAGTCCTTTTCTGTTGCTGTAGTGGTAATTGGTGGCTTGTCTATATTCTTCCAATCCTCTAATATGCATAGCATTTGGTTGAGGTGCAAGGAATTGCCAATTTGGTGTGAAATGTTAAGATTTTTTATAGGTTGTTAGCTTATTTACAATATAATTTTTGATTGGTCCATATTCATGACATTAATGATACAAAATTTTAGTCTGAGACACCACATGATTCATTATTAAGTAATTTGATTATTGGCTGCAATCAAAATTATGAAAATTCATTCATGATCCTCGCTCTTCTTTCACCCCAAAATGCTTATTTCTAATGCTTAGTATAAATGGGCTTGCTCCTATCTTAAATCCATTACCACAAGATAACATCATTTTAAAATGAAACAATAAGGTGACTGAATCAATCTATTGACTCTGTATAATTCATATAATAAACTTCTTGCTTCACCAACCTAAATGACAATGCTCATAATAAGTATACATGAGGCCACAATAGGACCAAATATTCATTATTCATAGTATTTTCCACATTTGGATGGTTGTAAACCCTTCAACTTCATATTTTTATCAAATGCCATCCTACCAACCAATGTCACTCATTATTAGAAATGTAAATATTGCTTTGCATTTAATCTTTTTTCTGATGGTATCTCCGAACATCATCTTTGCATCAGGTGTTGTCAAAATTCTTGAAATGGAATGAATTAAACAAGTGAATTTAGATTCCTATGTCATTCTAGTAGCTATTGGGCTGTGTGAATCTTACGTATCAACAATTTTTTTCCCAGAAAATTTTAACCTAATGGCCCAAAACAATTCACAATGCCAAAAAAAAAGTGGGTATTTTGGGTTGATTAATAGCCAAATTTAGAAAAAAACTTTAAAAAGAAAATTTCCAGATTCTATATTAAGTTCCGTTAGGTAACCAGAAATATGTGAGCATGCTTAAGTTCTTTCACTTTGATTTTTTTTTAACACCCAAAGGTTTGGCTAGGTCACCTTATGGATCATTGCCATTTCAGGTACATCAGAAAAAGGGGAGAAAAAAAGAGTGAGAAACAGGGTCATGTCCATAGGTTAACTGTAATGATTGTTAATAATCTGACTCTCTTCCCATATTGGTTGTACATACATGAGTAGGCTTCTTAGGGTCAGGGCTTTTTTAATGGAATTTCTTTATGTAGCTTAAGTGGTGATCATCCATAGGAAGATTTATAAAAAATAGCAATTGTCCTTAGGAAGATTTAGCCAAATCTGGCTACAAACCAGATGGGGAGCAGAATTTATAGAATCAACCTTCTATGTTCATGTTTACACACTGAAAAAAAAATTAAAAATTTGATGATTTTCACCTTTCTTTTTTTCATTACTGATGATGGAAACCCTCGAAAATAATTTATTTTCTATTTTTGACTAAATTTCGCCAGTAGAAAGAAAAGGCTGCTTAGGATTCTTTGGATGTTTGGCTTTGATGTATGTTGATAGGGTTATCTCCCATGAATATACATTTGATTTCACTAACTTGGTGATACGTCACTAGCTGGGTTGGACAGGAAAAATGGCATCTATATGTAAGCTCTAGTGAACATGACATAAGTGCATAGGTGGGGGAATGGGGATATACATGTTCATGGTTTGGCTTGACTGGGCATGTGAGGAACCATGCAAATATGGCCAAAAAAAATATCATGATCATATATTACAACCTGATTTTTGAACATTTTGAACTCAAAGTTCTTGAATGTGATTTTTCTCCTACATTTTGGTTGCACTTGGCACCCATCATGTGAGGAAATTTTATTACCTAGTCATTGAGTGCCATCAATAGGTAATTTAGCTATACAGCTAGAAATTCATGACTTTGAATACATGTTAAATACCCATATTGAAGATGGATATGTTTTTGCATTTTGGTAAAAAAGTTTAAGACAAATATGACTTGAACCCTAAACATTGTTAGTTCTATTAATTAGGTTGGGGTATTTTTCAAGTTTTTTTTTTTAAATTTTTTTTTGATTGCCCCATCACAAAGATCAATCAATTAATTTACTAATTAGTTGAAACTTTGAAAGTTGCCCCACAACAAAAATTTATATGTTTAGATGTAGTGTCTTCTCTTTGACCCTACAGGTGAGAAGGGAAGAACTTTGGGCAAACTATATGGGATAAAATCAAGGTGCATCGACAAATATACATATTTGATTAGTGCAATCTGACATGGACTCAAAGTGCATATTTGTAGTCGTGGGTGAATCAAACATGATGATTCTTGCATTTTGACCCTGAATTTGACCTGAAAAAATTGTCTTAATTTTTTTTCGAAGTGTGAAAAAAATTCTCATTTTGAATAAATAAATAAATAATAAATACCCGTTTTGCACCCAAACCCCACCCATTTATATAAAAAAATTAATCTTTTAATACTCAAACCCTAACCTGATGAAATCTTTTGAATGCTGATATACTCTTACTCCATGGGTAAATAAATTGGAAAATATATATATCCTTAGCCAAGGATATATCAAAAGCAACACACCCACACAACAATAGCAATAACCCCCACACAAGGGCCTTAAGAATGTAATGCCCCACAGCGCACAATACCCAAAACTGGGTGAAATTTTGCCCCCAAATTGCTTTAAAAAGCAAAGGAAGTGTCTATGGTATTCCAATCCCATGCAACTAGAGTAATGTTGATTTACGCAATTCATATAGGTTGTATACAAACAATATCCAAGTGGTAAAACTTTTCACTATTTGACACAACACTAGCACTTAGAAGCAAAATGTTTATGACTATGATTAAAAAAGAACACACTTACAGAAATAGTCTGACTGAGTTGTTGTCCATGCAAGTTGAAGCCATGTATAAGTGCTCGTAAGCGTGCAACTTCAGCATTTCCAGTTATAATCTTGTGGTGCAGGTGGTGTAACTTTCTTAATTCTTTTTGAAGTCTTCGAACTTCAGAAGCAAATATATCCCTTTCCACTCGAGCTTCCTGAAGATATATACAGATGCATGCCAATCAGTTTCATTAAGTAGGCAGTTGAAGATAGGCACATGCTCAAATTAAGGTTGGGTCCAATTCATAAACCTAATCGTGCAATGATTTCCTTCTCTAGCTATAGTAGCAAGCAAGTTTGTATTGCATATGCCTGAAGGTCTCCATAAGGAGTTAGAGTTTACGTAAGTCAATGAGATTTTGCCATCTTTATTGAGCTCAATCAACTCCTCTCGTTGAATTTCGAATAAAGATTGGAGCTCAAGGAGCTTTGCTTTACACCCTACAATTACATACGCCAATCACCCTACTCACTTTATTTGTGTAAGTGGGTAGCAACAATTTCCTTGATAAAGATCATCTCCAATGGAACAAACTTGATGGTTTGACAAGACATGGCACATTAAGCAAGCCCACAAACTGTGTGTAAAGTTCCCTATGGAGGTAGATTGAGTGTGTTAAGTAAACTTGTGGGTGCCTGTTGGAAACCAAAGGAGAGTAATGGTGACCATTATCAAATGGATTTTCGAAAAAAATTTGAAAGACTGAATATTATTTTGGGCTATAACAAAGGTCAAGAAATTATGGTAAAGAAGAGCCACCATTGCATTTGCCAAATGCAATCTAGTTACATTGGCATATTTGGCAAGCTTCGTTGCTTAAGCTTCATAAAATAGCTTCAAACACCCATAATATATAAGAAGATTTCAACTTGTCTTCATTGTTAAAATCAGATGTGTCAGTATAGGTCATGAACAAATCCAGTTCTTCAAGGTTGGATTGGATTTAAACAATATATTTTAATGTTTAAATATCCATGAGTGCACACTTAGACAAATATTATTGATCCACTTACAAGTTAAAGCTTAATGCAGTAAACATAGATTATTTTTGATATTTTCTTTTAAATGAACTATTGGGACAAGGGGAGCACCAAGTAGCTTGCTACGTAGACGACATTTTCCCCCTGTTCTAGGAGCTTCATAGCCATTTTGTGTCTCCAAGTTGGTTATTTCCAGCTCCAGTTTCCTGTATGTGTTTTTCTGATCATCTTTCAGGACAAAATTTTGTCATGACATCAATTGGAAATGTCCAATTTGTCACATTTCTACAGATTTATGCAAAACTTATCAGCACACTTTGCACAAGTAAATGGGTTTTGATCTTGAAATATAGTCAAACCTACTTTCCTATCTGAACTGTAGCCAAATTTGGCTAATTCCTCAACAGTGGATGATCGCCAGTGTGGCTAGCTACATCACAAAATTAAGTTTGAAAGAAAAAAAAGCCCCTCTTGTGACAGTCCAGCTCAAATCACCAACCTTTGTAGAAAGGAAGAAAGCTTGAGAGAAAGAAATTCCAGTGATGGTGGCCAATGAATGAGTAAGTACTGCTGCGGGGTTTTTTTTTTTAAGGATTTTGTGATGTAGCCAAAGCGGCGATCATCCAGAAAATCATTTAGCCAAATTTGACTACATACTGGAACTTATCATAAAAATCTGGTAATTTGAAAAAAGAAAAAGTCTTAAAAATCTGAAAAAATTCAGTCTGTTTTCTTTTTCCATGGAGAATCCTTTGTATAGGTAGAAATCATATTTTTCAGGTCGAAATTTTATCCCAAAAAACAAAAAAACTAAGCGGTGTTTTCCTTTTGCTGACCAAAAAAAAATCCATCGCAAATTACTCAAAGGTTTTTTGAGGGAAAAAAAGTTAGAAGTAACGAGATCTAGACAATGAGTTCAGACAGATAGGTCGCCAAAACTAGGCAGAATTCCAAAATATTTTTAGTGTCCTCTCTGACCTGTAGCCAAATTTGGCTCATTCCTCTTGTGAATGATCACCAGTCCCGCTACGTGACAAAAAAAAGGAAAACTGATATAGCTAATTAGTATGTAGTAGTAAATTACACTTGCCTGTTTTCCACGCTCATGCTTCTGTGGTGGACTTGGTGGAGCTTGAAGTGGGTGCCCTGGTCGGCCAGGGCCGTCTTCAGGTTATAGATTTCCTCCACCAGCGACTCCTTGTCGCGGAAGATGTCCCTGGCCTTCTTTTGGGGCGGTCCCATCATGGCCTCCTTCATGATCTCCTCCATACAGCAGCTGCTCCAGTCTCCAGTTCCAGCTGACAAACCCCGCCCCCCGCCGCCACCTGGACCGTCCACGATGATGATCGCCGGAGAAGAAGACGTTACCATGCTCTGCTCTCCACCACCACCACATCTCACCGTACTTATTCCGCTTGGCGCTGTTCTGGGTGCGCTCAAAACTTTGGGCAACTTGTTGCGTTTCCGACCCGCAGAGAATGGTCTCTTGCAAGTGTCAGTGATGCACATCTTCGCTGGATGCGTGTGCTGCTGCTGCATCATGTTGTTCTCTTTCTTAGCTGGTGATGCAGCCATGTCTTCAAGTACCAGTGACAGCTTCTGTCAGACTCGGAGGCTCACTCAGCACTTGATGATTCCCTTGCAGCACCAGCAGCAGCTGAAATCTCGATCGAGCGAGGCTGAAGTATATATCACAAGGGAGCTCTTGGATGATTCCTTCCCTTGTTGGAAATTGTCTAACTTTACCTCCAAGAAGAGACTACAAACGTAAGTAACAGGGAATTGTGCAACACATGGAGCGGGTTTTGCAACATTCCGAAGGAACTTCGTGTGCACAGGGAAATTAGTTCATCTAGAAGGGTTTATGTATAACTCGACCATATGACTAATGACTACAAGGGGAAGTCGGTAATTTCTCCTTGTTGGAAAGCACAGATTGGGGAAATACCAATTTTCCCTTTGACATTGGTTCTAAGAGGGAGTTCTTAAAAGGATGGTTCTGATAAATTTCCCACATGTCACACAGGGAGTTGCAAGAGAACTCCTTGTGCTTGAAGTTGGAAGATCTGCATTGTAAAAAATAAATAATAAAAAATGAGAAGGACCCAACGTTTACAAAAGAATAACATTTAAGAGAATTCTTGAAAAGAAGCTTTCTTTCTATCAGATGATCCTGCTCTGCCTTAAGAATGCTCTTGTTATACGTCCACCCATGATGATCAAAAGTCTCTGAATCCTCGTGTCATGACCATAAAACAAAAAACTCGGAAGTTTGTTACAGAGATCAGTGCTGTACAAATTACCAATTTTTCAGACGTGAAAAGAACCTACGACGATTCTAGGAAGCAACTGTGTGCATGCATGCGCTGCTATCAGAATTTAGAAGAAAGGAAAAAGGACCCTTCCGATTACCATTCTTTTCTTTTTCTTTTTTGGGTGGTCTCCTGAGGAAATCAATCATCTGATTAGGTTTTTTTTTGTCGGAAGCATATTGATGCTTTTTGCTTGTATACAAGGGAAATCCTTGATTGCGAGCATCTCTTGGGGTGTCTGTCTTCCTGTTGAGGTAGAAACTCCAAATATCTGGGTGGCAGATCAGATGTAGTGTGGGCGTGATCTCTGGAGGCAAAACACAAAATTTTACAGAAAATCCGATTTTTTTTTTCGTCACCTGACACATAATTTATTTATCTATAATATATATAATGTAGAAAGAATGGTTTCTGTTCGTCTATCTGAAGCTTTCATACTTGCCTACCTATAAACTTACCCTTCCCCTCTATGTACCTACCCAGGGAAGTCACTTCCATTTTTTTTCTAAATAAGATGCAAAAAAATAAAAATCATGGGGGGTGCAACTAATTTGAAAAAGTATAGTTTATCATTTATTTAAATGTAAATAAGGTGATAATTAGAATTGATATGAAAATACATATCTAAAATATTCTTAGGATCTTCTCAACTGTAAAAGAGTATTCATTTAATATACTATTATTTATTTCATAGCATACCTAAAAATGTCCCTTTACCTCATATGTTGCAGAAAATATAGAAAGAGGGACTTCACCAAGGTACCGATCTATGTTTACACTTTCCTCCTCTTACAGACCTACTCTGGTGATCAAATCTCCTTGATAAAAATGGAGAGGTTGGATAGACACAGATACCCATCCCTGCCTTGCCTTTGTAAATTTTGCCTCTTGTCAAGAGTGCTCTTCTAATTCAAAGGTCACTGTGAACGCCTGCCAGAGAGAATTACATCTGCCAACAGGAGATTTCCCAAATGTGGAACATTACCATGTAACAATGGACAATTTACCATTCTGTACAAATTAAATCCACAATCCGAAACAATACATAAAACAACAGAGTAGAGAAATGGATTGAATGGAATGCCCTATATAAGACACCCAATAGGTAAAGCCTCAGCACAAATCTGTGGTATGAAAAAAATAGTAGTTAAAGACAACATATTTCTTTCATCCATCCGTTCCTGCAATTTGAATTTGTATCAGGCATTGCTTCATTTGATGCAATTTCCCTATGTTCTTAAGGTTCAATAGCATTCCTTGATTTTGGATATCTTATTTCAAATTATTGGGTTTGCCTGAAGATAGGATGACCATGCATTAGAACACATTGGAACTACTGTGGGATACTTGTGTTGCATGCCATGGAACCAACTTGTTAGCAACTTAGATGCATTGGTTGGCATTGGTATGGGTAGAACTGTGTTCTCCTTTGATTATTCTTAAGCAATCAATCATAAGTTTGACATTTTCCCCATATTACATAATTTTGCTCACCAGAGTTTTTTTTTGTGCCAAAATTTCACCCACTCAATCACCCAAAAAAAAGGGCCTACTACTTGTGTAAAGGATTTTTTGGGGGAAAAATGGCCCAAAGTCACCATGTTTTGAGGGGAAAAAAAGTTGAAATTCCCATATTTCAACCGTAGGTTCTTGTATATTTGTCAGTATATATAGCAGGGTTTCACAAAAAAGAATCTACTTTTCTCTTTGACCTGTAGCCAAATGTGGCGAAGTCCTCTTGTGGATAATAATTAACCAGTCCACCTACCTCACAAAATTGGAAGAAAAAAAACCCCCTGATCCCCACACCTTCACAACTTCAAACAAAAAGAGAATCTGAGGACAACCAAGTTCTTGCATGAGTTGCAACTAATGAATTCCAAATAGTTCCAGCAATGAACCGAAAAAGAATGAGCCTTGACCATTTGGTGGTGAATAGATTCAATCATATATGCAAAATTCACATATGTTTTTGAAGAATGGTTTCACATCCTTTTGGATTCAAAGTCTATCCATGTCCAGAAAGGCTTGCAAACATGCACATTAGCCAAATAATGCTTCCGAGGAGTCTGATAAAGACTACATGTATAAGCCAGCACACCCTCTATGATGGTTTGTTGGGCCCTTGGTCAAAAGTCACATAATTTGAATTCACCTCCACTTTTGTCCATTGGAGTTTGAATCTTGACCTTGAACATTGAATATATTACATCTTTAAGGATGCTTATCCACTTATCCTTTCTAGATCTATACAAATATGAAGATTATGTATGCCTTTAGGAAGGTAGCTAAAAAGAGTTTGTTATCTAGTGGGAATGAGACCAATATTCTTTGTGGACATGATCTCTATGATCGATGGATTACATGTCCATTGTTTAAAATTTTTGGTTAGATAGATATCATTATACCTGGCAACCAACAAGAAACATCAGTGTTTGAGAAGACCTTCAGTTGAGGTGTTTCCTGCTATGAATTAGTCTTGATAACCAATGGGCTCCCATCAGGTACCTAGTCCATAAAATGGTTTAGTTGCAACACCAACATGCGTATATGATTTTGTTTGTCCAGTCTTGTGCATCAGACCTTGACAATAACACCCCTAAACCAAAACTATTGTGGGAGAGGGCTGGGTCCACATCCCAATGAGGAACTTCAGACAAGAAGCCTACTTACATATGCTTCAACCAAGGCCACAAATGGTGCCAAACTTGGCCATATGTTCTCTCTTGATCTCTCACACCAATGAAAACCTGATAGTCATCCAGCCCCAAACATGTAGGAGTTAATGGGCAGTGATTGGACACTGACCACAAGTCATTCACTGAATTTTGATGGATGATCACCACAATTCATTTGTGAGGGAAAGTCAAATCACTGTCTGGAAGACAAGTGAAGGTTAATGATCCCAACATTCAAATCACAACAATGACATCCAATATTTACTAAACTCAAGATCAGGAGCAGATTCCATGTTCAAACATTCATTGAATAATTTTGGCAATTAAAACAGTGTTATAGGATACAGCAAACCCTGGTTTTTTTCCTGGTGGACCAAGAAAATGAAAAAATTGAGCAATCCAGTCAATGTGTACAAGTGAAGGCTGTGCATGCACTAGACTTGGTCTTGAATAGAGTGGATGTGACTCTTACTGAATGGACTAGACATAACTATCCCCTTGCTTTATATGCTAAATAGCACCTAACTGCAGGATGTGCAGGATAAATGAAGTATGGAAAAGCTCTACAGACATACCCAGGCAAGATAATCTGCACACCTCTGGCATATCAGCAGAAAGTAACTCTGCGCATGCCTACCAATCTCAGAAATTGACCAGAGGTGTTTATCTGTGTCCTGCTGCAGAAGACTGTCAAGCATCACCACACTCTGGATAACTCGAAACTGCACATAACTATTTTGAACCTCATACAGGAGTCACTCCACCCTTCAAACTCGCACAGAATTGAGGGGACCAAGTTGAGTGGATTGAATGAGTGGAGGCCAGTCCTCAGCCCCTGTAAGTCACAACACAAACATTAGCTCAACTAGTCTAATTTGAAGGGATCCATTCCTTCAATCAGGAAAATCATTTCAAGATCATACTTGATTCAATATCTAGTTCCCATTATGTATACCAATGACAACAGCTTGAAGATTGAAAGTCATTATATACATACAGAAACCTCCACAAAAAAAATATTGACTACCATCTCAGCATACTATTCTGTGAAGTTGGAGATGTGATGATGGAGACTCCACTCAAGGAGTAATTTACTTTGTGGCTTGTGCAATCATGTTGGACAATGAGCTGGCCTGCTCTTTGGCATTGTCAATCAATGTGTCCTGCCACAATCACACCCAGTAACAGGTAAAAGAGAGCAGCAGAGAGGGGCTCACCAGTTTTGCAGAGAGCTCAGTTTAGTACCATTGTATCTGACTTACCAGATAGACCACAAAGGCCTCAATTATCAGTGAATGTTCCCATTTCAACTCTAGAGAAGGAACAGAATTGCAATGGGGACACAGCTTATAGTCTGTACAAAAAGGACTGTGTAGTGCCTCTCAGTAATGAATCACCACATTTCAGGAGACCATGAATAGTAGTATGGTAGTGTCAACTATAATTTTTCATGTTGGTACTTGAAACCAGTAGAAGTTCTACACAGGTCAGACTCCAACCTGTTGCCCAAGGAAGGGCATTGAAATTGAGAATAAGACTAGATTTTCAGAACTGTATCACTAGCAGAATTGAAGCAAAAAAGGGTAGGAATAAAAGCCAACACCTGTGCAGTGATAACACGGGCAACCGACTTTTTGCTGGATTCCTGCAATTCTCCAGCAATGAGCACCTCATCTAGGATATAGTATGCCTGCAAGCAGAATATGCATCAGATACTAGGCATGTAGCAAATACATGCAAGAATCTCATTAAAAATGCCATTGCTTCAAATCCACAATTAGGAACTGGGCTCCAGAAACTGGGAACCAGCCCTAAGTTCATGATAGAGGATTGCATTCCAAATTTGCTGCTTCCCAGACCTATTTTCACAAGCTTACACTGATTAAAAGAACAAAAATTCTAGGCACTAAGTAACCATACATGAAAGACAACAAACCTTGTGAAAGTTGAAGATGAGATCCAGCTCACAGACCTAGCATGTCCACACCACACAAATTCAAATATGATGCAACAAAGTCAAGCTCTTGCTAAAACTCAGGACTTCTACTCCATGAAAAAACTACTTATCAACAGCATTTTCACATTTTTCTGGCCTGTGGAAGGCCAGGCAGTTCATGACCCTGAGGAGACTGGAAGTCATAAGCTCAAGTGAAATGATGCTCATTTCATCTACTTTCTTGACATGTAGATTACACAAAGTGCTATCTAATGACTCCATGAATGCACAGCATTGAAAGCAAAGGCTTGACTTCTCCTTGAACAAAGGATATCCTGTTCTCTGGAATGATCAGTCTACATTCAAAGCTGGCCCAACGTTGCCAGAAAAATTCATTCTTCGCACCTTCGAATCTCATCTGCTCTTATTATGCAAAGAAAGTGGACTTACATTGCCAAAGTAGCGATCAAGTATCTCTACATAGTGGTGGATTATTTCAAGAGTCTCCAATTCATTGTCTTCTGTGTCCACACACATGCAGAAATACAGACTTGCATACCTGCCATCCCAGCACAATCCTTCTAGTTTTCACTGGTAGATGCAAAATTCATCGAACAAATATTGAAGAAAAAGACAAACAAGAAAGAGTTCTTCACATACTGCATGACTGAAGAGCAAACCAGGAAACAGAACCACAGACAATGAAGATCTGAAAACCAGCAAGTGTGGTACCGTTTGTAGACCACCTTAAGGCCTCTCCACTCAATAAAATTGCAAAGCTTTGGACCACAGGAGAGTATCATGCCACTCAATTCCCGTATAACCTGTGCAAAGTCCAAAATAACATAAACAAAAAAAGTCTAACAGCCCAAGAATAATCAGGCATCACCTGCAATTTATCTAGGCTGATAACCTCAACAAACTAAATTCCGGCAGCCACAATAAAGTAATAAGAATTCCTAAAACCACCAATGACCAAAGAAGGCAAATGGTTTTGGAACATGCAAAGTTGCCTGATCTTCCACACTAAAAAAAACTCCAAAGAATGGACCAGGAAAATGAGTACCTTGGTGCGCTCCTTCTGACTGTAAGGTGAATACCATTTGGTCAACCTTACTTTGCCCTGCCGGCTAATCAACAATACAAAGTGAATCTGCACCCAGCAACATCATCTCTACACATAAGAAACAGAACCCCATATCATCCAGCCTTTCTCTTTGGTAGATAGTCTTTGCCCCTGCCCCTGCCCCATACCCTCTCTTTTTCTCTCTTAAGAATTGTAAGGCTGTCAGCTCAACATTATCACAGACCAGGACTCAAGCATGTCCCCAGCACAAATATCAAGTTAAAAGTTATCCCACAGTTATTTCAGCAGGCTTCCCACAAATAAAAGCATCACATATTGACATACACTGCAGCCCGTTACCCTAACCTCTGCACATCTTTTGGTCTCCATACATATGAAAATCCTAGTGAAAATGAATTGCAAATCTGATTAGAACACAATGGAGTAACCAGAAACAGGAAAATTGAATCACAAAACAGGGTTTATCAGCATGCGGAAACATGCAAATGAGAAGGGATTCAAAATGGTGGACAAACTACAAGTATCCATAACATAATACTGTAACATATAATTTCGCCTATCCCTTCCACACATGGGTAGAGGGAAGAGATACACATCTGCCAGACTTGCTACACTAACTGAAACTCCTAAATATCCACACACCACCATACAATACCCTAACCCTACAAGTATCCGTGACATAATACTGTAACATAAAATATCGCTTAGCGCTTCCACACATGGGTAGAGGAGAGAGATACACATCTGCCAGACTTGCCGCACTAACTGACACTCCTAAATTCACACACACACCACCATACAATGCCCTAACCCTTTCTTCCCATTCAAGCGGAAGACAAATCACGCAAAAAATACATGAGTGAAGCACGCAACAGCAGCAGCAGGAGAAAAGGCATTTCAAACACGTCAATCAAAGAACGGGAACTGCGTTTACAATATCCTTCCCGCCTTCTACAATGCCATAAAAAATGATCCACGAAAAAACAACACCGAAATGCACAGATCCTTGCTGCCGGGCCCCTTAAAAATAAATAAATAAATAAAAGAGGAAAAAAAGCGAAACAAAAAAGGGGAAGAAGCTGTGCACGAGATCCAAGTCTATTGAAACTTGCGGGAGAAAAACACGAACCATGTTGGAAGAGCAGGAGGATCAAATCAGCGAAGCAACAAGTCTCTTCTTCGGCGGAAGTCGCGTCTCCTCTCCTCCTCCCCCCACAGCGCACTGAAGCCAATTTTGACATCCCAATCTGAGGTCCGCGACTGCAGTTGATCCAGGTGCTGAAACCAGGGGCGTATTCCAGACGACAACACAAACCCCACGACCGCTGTTAATGACTGCTGTTTGCCGGTCTCCGAGCAATTCGTAGTCGTTGGATCCGGAACTAGCTGGCAGCCTTCGACGGTCGGATGGATATCCAGTCACTTCCGATCGTCAATTATTCCAGGTCGTCAAAATCCAGGGGCGTATTCCAGAGGCCATCATGCATTCCATTTTTTTGCCAAGGATATTGGCAGGGTCAGAGTAGGTTTGTATCACTGTTGGGCGGTTCTTTGAATTTTTAAAGAACCGCATGTTCCAGTTCTTTGAAAAACAATTCAGAATCAAAAGAATGGCCAGGGTTCCAGTTATTCAAAAACCTCAAAGAACCCCGGAAGCTTTCATGATATAACCGACTCAGAACCAGCGGTTCTTTGGTTGGTTCTTTGGTTGGCTCTTTGGCTGATTCTTTGGCCTTTCTTAAAAAATTGAGAACCATGGTTATAAGCTGATCATTTGAACATTTTGAGAACCATGGTTATAAGCTGATCATTTGAACATTTTGAGAACCATGGTTATAAGCTGATCATTTGAACATTTTGAGAACCATG
>Ga0116231_10007945_pt1 | contig 18965 bp, 8 predicted proteins | sample S1TSphgellanicum_2_FD_89695 | JGI IMG/M metagenome (GOLD analysis project Ga0116231, IMG submission 89695) | Host-associated microbial communities from peat moss isolated from Minnesota, USA - S1T2_Fd - Sphagnum magellanicum MG | ecosystem: Host-associated > Plants > Peat moss > Unclassified...
CATTACAAAATATTTCACTATATGGTTGGTAATCAATTTTTTTTTTTTTTTTTTTTAATTTTTTGTTATAGCCACACTAGTGTGGTGATCAACTATGGAAAGAGGAATTAGCCAAATTTGGCTATAGGTCAGAGATGAAAGTAGAATTTTTTTTAAGAATCCTGCTATATCTTGGCAACCTGCTAGAACCCATTCTCTAAATATGGCGATTTGAGAATTGTTTTTTCCTCAGAATCTGGTGACTACTTTGGTGCATTTTTTCCACAGAAATCCTTTGCATGAGTTACACTGGATTTTTCTTTTGTTGCAAGCATTTGCAACAAGAAAAAAATTAATTCTATTGATACTATCAAGTGGGTGATGAAAATTTAAGTGGTAGGCAAAATGTGCAATTCTCCAAACAATTTCTCAATTTTTCATCAAGGGTGGCATCATTTGCGTCCCGTGTGAAAGTTTATTGAATTGGTTGGATATTGAGGAGCATTAATAGTTGGGGACTTCTTTGGGACATCAACAAGCTATTGCTCACCTGCTTGTTGGCTACCATTGGCTTGGGATCCCCATATCAAACCCTAAAAACTGGGGATCCTCATATCAACAACCAAACATGTGTTGGGATGTTTGTAATTCATGGGGTGGATGAGTGGATTCATCCTTGCCCCACCCTCCTCAAAAGAAACAACCTTGAGGCTCTTGGGTGCATGAATATATTATGTTCCTAAAACTATTTGTCACCATTTTGGGTCTAGCCAAATTACTGGAAAGGGAAGTACCAAGTATATCCCAAATACTATAGTGACTTCCCAAACTTTCCCCCACAACTACCCAAATTTTTTTTTAAATCTTGGTTGAGTTTTTTTATCTTGAATGGGTGCAAGGGAAAATGGTTTGAGAATAAATGACTTGACAAACTTATAAAACTATAAAAGAAAATTATGACATAAAATTGTTATTAAAGAGCCTAAGCGACAGATAGTAGTTGAATATGCAAGTTCATGGATGCATAAAAGACAACTTTGGGTGAAGGGAAGGAAGATGGGTGAATTTTAAAACCATACCTTTTTTAAATGCTACTTTTTTATGTGAACCATCTAGTTTGTAACCAATCCTTTGAGTGAAAGGAAAGGAAAGACCATGGTTCAAAATCTGAGTGGAGATACTTTTCCACTTGTTCATTGTTCCAAAGCGTCGTCACCTTCATCAATTGCCAACTCGTGTTAAAATGCTTAAATTTTTTTGGAAAGTTTGACAATCCATGAAAATGGATTCAATGGGTGGGGAAAGATAAAATTGTGCAACTTTCACTTCTTCCCTAATTCGTGCATTTCTAGCTTCTCTAGATTCAACTTCCTTGAAATCATCCGTTGTCTCAATTCCTTAGGTACATCCAATGTCACTACTGACTATGTTTTTATGTTGTTTCTTTTTACTGATTTTAGTCATATTAGACATTGACAAAAATAGCTTTAGTCAAAATAAATCAATTATTTTTCACAAAAATTTGACTAAGTTCATTTTGATTTAAAATGACTAAAGATGACTAAGATGACTAGAGATATTAGTTGACATAAAAATTGTATAAAATGACTAAAATGAGTGAAAATATTACTTGATGTGGAAATAGTAAATTAAATATTATTGAGTTTTTATTTAAAATAATAATAATAATAATATTCAAGTTTTTGATTTTTTGGATTAAATTCAGAACAAGTTCAAAACATTGTTGCATTAAACTTGTGATTCTAAACTTTTTTTTTGGGGAGATTGGAGATGATTATTTGACGAACCATTGACATGTCATCATGTTGATATCATGATCATAACATGCTCATGAATGGGATTTGAACCTTCACCTTCTTTGTCAAAACCCAAGGCCTTTACCATCCAACCACCACTTTGTGTTGTGATATAAATTACTATCCCAAAACATATAAAAGCACATACCTTTTGAATCATGTATTATAACAATATTCTATAATTAAATCATTTCATGGAAAAATTTATTATATTGTGCACATCAATAACATTATTCAATTTATTTCATTTTTTAGTTAGTAATTACAATGAAATTTTAATTAAAATTAATTTATGTTAATTTCCTTTTGATTAAATTATATAAAATTCCAAATTCCAAATGTTAAACCATTACATTTATTTTTATATTTTCGTTTGGGAAAAGTATAAGTAAATAAATATTATTTCTGAATTTATGCAATTAAAATTCTCATTTATCCAATTTTATCAATTTATTTATTTATTATAAAATTTAAATTTAAATGAACTATATTTTTCATTTTTTTCATTTATATAGTTATGTTATACTTTTTGTAATAAATTAAAATATAACATTTTAGTTTGATCTTCCACTTTTCACATCATTTTGTTATATTTCAATTGATTTATCCCCTATTTTAATTTTTATGTGAATCATTATAGACATCAACCAAGAACATGACACCCAAAATTTATTTTCAATTTTTTTAGTAATAATTGTGTTGTAAAATGAATTATATATTAGAATATTATTTTAATATTGTCACATCATACAAAACAACATTACTATCATAATTAAACATTTAAATGATTGATTTTAATCACATTAGTCAAGTTGAACAATTCCACAAGGGTGCCATATACACCACATGCCCTACATAATGTCTATTTTGATTAAATAATTAGCTTTTTAATCAAAACAAACATAACTAAATTTGATTTTGGTGAGATCAAACATAATCATTTCAAGCAAATGGACTTCATTTTAGAGTCATCTAAGTTGTGATGCTACTACCATAAAAACTATGTTTTTGTAATAATTTGTTCATCAACTTTTCAACTTTCTCAAATTATTTCATTGTCTAACTTTGAAAAGGTGAAACCCCACCACCTAGAGTTCACCGTTGTCTATTTTCCTTCAAGGTATTGGGCCAACTTTAGTCTTCCCCATGATTCACCCAATATTTAATTTATTTTTATGAGTTGGCCACTATCACACTTGAACAACAAAATTGGGTGAAATTATTTGGTTGTGCTAGAAATTGTGCTAAACATCTCATTTCTAACACTATGAGCGTTTAAATTCATCCAGTATCCCACCTTTCACAAAAAGTTGGGCTAATTACCCTATGTATCTAGTGGAAATTGGGTTAAATTCCCACATGAACAACACAACCCATGTTTTGAAACATTTGAAAATATTGGAATCAATGTAAACATAGCAAATTACCATTGTTTAACTTGTATTTGAAATTGTCAATCCAAAAAATGAACATTTGAAAAATATCATCTTCTTTAAACCAATCTTTTTTATTCAAATCATTTGGATGTTCTTGTGATGTTCTTCATGGTGTATTGTAACCCTATTCATACAAGTTTGATCCATATTTGATCTCATATGTGGATTTTGCTTTTGTTTTAACATAAACACTTGTGTCAATTTTTGTAATGTAAGCAAAGGCACCTTACCTAATGTAATTTTTCCTCAATTGTTTGTGGTGAATTTCAAAAATTTGAATTCTTGGGTGTTTTGTTTTTCTAATGCCCCACAATTTTTTTTAAATTTTTTTGTTGGTATACCTAGCAAGCACCCATTAGGTATCACAAGAAAAAAGATAAAAATTAAAAGATCAACATAGGTCTTTACGCTTGGTAAAGCCCACAACCTTGGGCTTTACCCTACACAATGGCATGTTTTACTTAAAGACTTCTAAAAACATTTAGCTACAAATATAAACACATAATACATATCAATTTAAAGTTCTTTCAACATCCTTCATGAAAATCAATTGGTGAAAAAGTTCCCACCTTCATTTTTGTTTTAACATTAAAAACTTGACTATGTTTACATCCTCCTCCTAAACACACTTTTCTTTTTAGTTTTGTGAGGTAGGTGATTTCCCACAAGAAGGCTTAGCCAAATTTGACTATGTGTAAAACATGACCATTTTATTTATTTATTTGGTGAATTATCACAAAAATTTCCCATTGGCCAAGGGCCAAACACATCATCATAAGAAAAAACACTTGAAAAACTAGCTATTTTGCTAAAAACCCTATGTGCCATCATAAGTGGCACTAAATAGTTGTTTTGCATCTTTTGCCTTTCATTAAAAGCTTCCATGTGATGATGATTTGAAATGCCAAAAAGATTATTTTGTAATTGTAAGAATACCTATAGGATGCATCTCACCCATCTAAGTCATTAGACTATAATTCAATATTAAGGTAGGTGTAGCCCTCACCATTGCTCATTCCTTTGCAATTCACTAACCCCTGCTCTCTCCTTTCACAAGCATTGATCATCTACCCTTTTCCCTCTTGCCTTGGATCTTGTTGAAATAATGCAAGGATCTATGAATTTATTGTACTTGTGCTTTGATTGTTGGCAACAAAGGAATGTTGCAAGTTTTATGTTTTAAAATGTTATTGTATTCTTAAAAGTCGTTCGATTGCCACTTCAGCTTTGAAGGACTACACAAAGCTTCAAAGACATGTATTGTGATGGATCTTCGAGGCTAGACCTTGATTTTTGAGCAAGCCAAGAAAGTGGATGAATGCAATGATAAATTAACATCTTTTACTAGTTCTTGAATTAAATGTGATTTTATTTTTGATTTTCAAGTTTTTGCATTTGCCTTTGTGCTCAATGTGCACTTTACAATCTAGAATTTGATGTTTGTCTTCAAGGCTTGAGCTTTGAGCTTTCTTTATCAAATATATTACATGCATTGTGTAGGGAATCATGAAGGTTTAGATGTTTAGGTTTAGGATTGAGCAATGATTGTTCATTGATTTTTATTATTATGTTCACACAAAGTTGCATTAAGCTTTGATGAGGTTCAACCATCAACATTCCTTGTTTCCACTAAAACAAAAGCATGTTCATTTCACCCCCACCCCCCTCCCCAAATCATGACCAAGATGATTCTAGAATAATTTCAACATGATTAACATTAATAACTTTGTTTGTTTTGACTAACCCAAAAGTAACAATGTCAAATATTTAACTAATTTTTTTTTAAAAATTCAAAATGAACATTGCTACCAACACATGGAGCGTGGCAAATTCATGTGGAGATAATAGTGTTGACCTCATGATAATCACAAAAAAATGACCTTGATGTGCCACTATGTATGATTATTGTGACTAAAATATACATCACAAACTTCCCCCCTTCATGTATCTATGCTCTTACAACACTTTAACAATGTGTTCAAGGTTTTAAATGCTAACAAAGTGTTGATACAAATCATTAATATGATGTTTTTGATGACATTGTAACACATTATGATGATTGATCAATGTATTACAATGCCATTACAACATCATATGAATGATAGATCATTGTTATAAAAACATAGATACATGAGGGGGGGTAAGTTTGTGATGTACTACTTGTGTCAAATGCTTGTGGCATAATGTATATGATCCCCTCAAATTTTTAATTAAGTATGATTATGAATTTGTAACATATGAATAAGGCAATTATTTGCTTACAATCCTATTTAAATGAATTTTTTTTGTTTGGCTTTGTTTCCTAATTTTGAGTGATGAATAGTTTTTATGATTTATAGATTTCAAAATTCCAAAATCTGAAAATTTCAGAATTTCAGAATTATATATATATTAATTTATTTATTTTTGAGAAAAATATTACCATGTAAACAAACATTATAGCAAAATGAACATGACATATTTCAGGCAAAACAAACATTACATATTTTAGTCATGATCAATCAGATAATGATAATGATAAAAATGTTAGCAAATTGTTTGCTTAAATGAATGATGAAGCCAAAAATTGTTTAGCGTTTGTTTTGATTAAAACTTTTGTAAATTGAAAATGATAGGATTGTTGTAATGTTCACATTTGTGTTCCATGCTTTGATGAATGATTGATGATCTTTATAAATCAACAAGCTACAATTTACAAATGTGTGTGCACATGGTATAAAGCGATCCTAGATTCAAATATGCTCCAAACTCCTCCCTTTTGGGTTTGTTTTGTACTTTGTGAAATTCAAGTCACATGACATGACTCCTCTTTAAGCCCCAAGCAACGTGAAGTTTCATTTTTTGTTTGGTCAACATAATATCAAGGTTAGCAATGTTGTTAAAAGTAACAACTAAGGTGCTATGAAGGCTTTTAGGGACACATGGAAGTCACTACTGATCATGAGGGAGGTCCATCCCAAATTTATTTAACCTTTGGAATTGAGCCTAAAAAAACTTCAAAAGAAATCAAGCTTGAATGTAAGAAAAGAAAAAAATGCTTATGAGTTGAATGGAAGTTTCAAGATGTGTAGGTTGCAAAATTGCCATGGGTAGATAATGTCTTGAATGAAGATAGGTTTGTCACCCATGTTCAATGCAAGGTTTGCAAAGGTTATGGGTAAAGAAAAGCTTCATACTCCTAAGTTTGATTTTCTTTACAAACATGATAGTAAGAAAAAGGTTAAGGATTGTCAAAAATGTGTTATGAATTATGAATTGCTATATGTTTTTAGAAGTGAGAAAAATATGTAGGACATGGTATGCAAGGTATGCCACATGAAGACTTGAAGAAAGTCATTTATTTTGTCACATTTTCCCACCTACCATGAGAGGGAAAACCCATGATTGAATAAGAAAGCATGAAAGGCTTGCTACATTGCAAATCAAGAATTTTCCATAGAAGCATTGGTGTGATAAATTTAGCTAGTCCATGGTTGAAATAATGCACATTAACATTGTCAAAGTGACCACTATAGAAGTTATGAAAGTAGGAAATTACATTTCCATCTTTTTTACATACAAGATGGCAAAATATTTGAAGTTGGTAAAAATTGCCATGGTGCAAGTTCTTAATTAAATTAAGGATGAAACATACTTTAGCAATTTGAATTTCATCAAATCAAAGTTTTGCAATTGCCTACCCATGCATCTAAACCTCATGGTTAAGATGTTTATTCAACAATTTTACATGCTAAAAAATTTCCATAGGCATACTAGATGGTTGTAGCTTGGGAGGGTATGTGAGTTCATATGGCTTTCAAATCTAATTTTGATTTTTCTTTGTTTGTAAGCTCAAAGTTGAGGTTTGAATTTTTGTGGTTGGGCCTTGGTCTCATAGTCATCTTAATAGGAGAAAAAAAGGAATAACCATTATTTAGATTTTTTCTTTTAAAATGATAATCTAAATTTGTGTTGAAATTTTGAGATTTACTTATATAATGACATTCATGTGATATATATCATGAAAACATGTATGATGTTTTTTGAAATCAATCTAATGAATAAAAAATACCCAAAAACACTTTTAACACAATTATAACATCCTTTGGCATGATGTAAAAAGATTCATACCTAGCTATTCTTGGCAAAATTTTAATATAAACCCTAACATAATAATATAAAAAATTTAATTTTTTATATATTAAAAAGATGTATTTCCATAATATCCCAAAATATTTTTGATTGAAAATAATCACCTAAAAGGGCATTCTTGGCTCATACTATATTGTTTGGACCCCCCTATAAAAATTAGGATTCTTGTTATGTGTTGGTGGCATGTTATAACTTGTTATTTAAATATGGCAATTTCAATTATTGTTTCCAAAAAAAACCTTTGTAAGATTTGCACTATCATTTTTTGCATTTAAAAAAAATTGACATTCCTAGATAATTTTAAATGATATTAATGGCATTAATTAATGTGATCATGAAACCCATCTCCCAAAATCCCATTGTATGTACTAAGCTTGAGTGTGTATATGAAAACCAAGTCCATATAATCTTTAGGTTGGTCACAATGTAGAAAAACTAGAAGAGCATGAGTGATAGTTTGCTACAATTTTTTTTGAAAAAATAACTTTAAACCTCTCTCTGAGTACAATTCTTTTCTTAGGAATTTTTGTTTTGTAGCGAAAGTGGTGATCATTCATTGGAAGATATAGAAAATGTGATGATCATCCCTACAAAATTTAACCAAATTTGGTTATAAACCAAAAATAAAAGACAAATCTTTCATCATCCTTCTATATGTTTGCCTACAAAATGAAAACCACATATATGAATGTGGCGGTTTTAACTTTTCTTTTTTTTTTGGCCCTCAATACAAATGCCTGAAAACCTTCAAAATAACTTATTATTTATAAATAAATAAAATCACTTATTGCCAATATGTTCACCTATTGATGAGATATATATATATATATAGTCAGGTATTGAATATTCAAATTCTAGTAGCCTGTCTAGATTATTAGAATTTTATCAAGGTAGGCTATCAATCCCAAAACCCTAAACATGTTTATGACATGTGATAGTCCCACCATGTATTTCGAGGTTGAATCTAGGTATGAAGTTTCATTATATCAACAGTTTTTGAGCTCAAATCTAACTTTTTTTGAGCTTAATATGGCCACTACAAAGCCTTACTCAAGGTGAATGTATCGAAGTGAGTGTTGATTCATCTTGGTTCGCAAGCATGATGTTACTTGGTGGTAGAAGTTACAACAAAAGGTGTCCTTCTACGCCAAACAATTTCACTAAATTTTGAGTGAATTCACTGATTGTAGTGAATGGGGTCCAATGAAAAATTCATTGGTCTACTGAATAGGGACTAATGAACTACACCAACATTTTGTGATTGTAATGAACAGGGTCCAATGAAAAATTCACTGGTCTACTGAATAGGGACTAATGAACTTCATCAACATTTTGTGATTGTAGTGAACAGGGTCCAATGAAAAATTCACCAGTCTAGTGAATAGGGACTAATGAACTACACCCACATTTTGTAATAGTTAAGGTAAGCTACATATCTACATATAGCAAGTGTGAACCTGCACCTACCCTGGTAGTAAGTCTCATAGTGGCTATATATAACCTGGTAAATGTAAAATATGGACACAGGACAAGATACTTATTGTGTTTAGTAGGGAGTAGCAACCCCAAAACTTTAGGGTTTTCAACATGGTAGCCTTGGGCGCTGATCCACTCAAGGCTAGTAACAAAGGATCCAAACAAGCACCAAGTGATATAACTACCTAGAACATCACCTAGTAGTAGTACTACACAGATACTACTTGACAGAAGTTAGTAGTTATACAAGAGACAATTAAGTTTACAAAGGACTGAATTGGGTTATAAGAATGACAATTTATCTGATTCAGTTCACCCATGTGACAGTAGGAAACCAATTAATTACAGGATGAACTTAGAAGAAAGTCTTTGATCCATGGCTTTGGAGCTTCTCTTCTCAACTGCCCACAGTAAGTGCCAAGGATCAAAGATGGGCTATTAAAAACCGCCATATCTTCTTGCCTCCCACCCGAACAACCAAACAGATCCCAACCAGACAAGAACAGTAGTATTAATATAGGCTTGTTGTACACTAGCCGTCATGGTTAACTGGCTTTTGTAGACTTTTTTAGTATTAAAATTTGTGTCTGCTTGATGAGAGAGGGGCAGCAGATGCAACAAACTGTTGTGGATCCTGCTCCCAAGACTCGACAGTAGACTACTAAGGGTCCCAATTTCTGTCGTCGCCCTTCTTTGGAGTTTGGGTAGAGCTTGAAGTTCACACCATAGCATGGTTTCCTCGTCCCCTCATTTATAAACTTGTCTTAGATAGAGTTGAATTGCACAGGGGACATGGGACTGTCTGTTTCCCTGTAGACAGAATGCTTTAAGTGGGACAGCAGCCTCAACCCTCTCTCTCTTATACGTTTAAGAGTGGGCCTCTGTTCCCCGTCCCCTTGGCCCAAGTCTATTAAACTTGCTGTAAGGTCACCCATCCCAATACTATTATTACAGCTGAAGTGGGTTTAGCTTAAAGTTTGTAAGGAACCTTGATAAATCAATTTCATTTCTTTAATCAATTTTCAGAGACAAAAATCACTCTAATTTCAATAATTTTTTCTCAGTTCATCTGGAAATTGTGAAACAAAAAAAACATGCACATCACTTCATCTGGGCTTTCCAGTGGTACCAAAGGGGTCATCAGTTCCAAACAAACAAAACAAAATAAGCGGCTTATCTCATCGCACAATGACTCTTGTCCCTTATGGCAAGTTCAAACTAAAAGCTTCCCTTACTGGATCTATAAATTCTCATATAGATGCATACACTCTTATGGAACATGCACATTCGTAATATGCACACATAATACTTGAGATCTCACTCAACCATTGGGTGAAATTTGAGCCAAAATCCAAATCCTAATCCAAATTTCTAAACCCAAATCCTGCTACACCAATGTGTAGTTCCGTCTCTTCCCTATGGGCAGAACCAACAAACAAACAAACAAATGCCTAGATCTTAATATATGGATAAGTCCCATTTACAACCGTGTGACCCAAGAGACTGACATGCACTACTGGTCCCTGGAAGCATGTGTTGTTTAAATTTTAGTAGTCATTCTTAGCAACCAGAGTTGAGGTTCTTTACATGATCAATGAATGAGACTACTAAAAAAGTTTGCCAGATGGATGAACGACTCTTTTGCTAGGCCCTCTTGAACCACCATGTTGAGTGTTTTTTCAAGGCATCAAAATTTTGAAATCTGTTGGGATGGGTCAGTCTATCTATCTGTTGTTAGATGTTTAATGTCTTTTGGAACTTTGTTGAGTCCAAAGTTGAATACATGAATATATTCTGGGTTCAAGTAAATCTAGGTAGGGCCTAGTGGGGATTGGGAGCTGGGTACTAAAGTTTCCTTACTGTTGCAAACTTGTGATGAATAAGGGGGTTGGTGTGATTACTTTTAGGGTAGTCCACCCAACTAAGTCACAAACTCTTATAGGATACTTTTAAAAGTAAAAAAATCTTCAAGGTTTTTTTGAATTCAAATGAACTTGAACCACAAATGTTTTTAAAATATATATATATTCCTAAATTCCAGAAAATTTGAAAATATTAAAATAAATTAATGAATATTGATGTTTCAAATATGAAATATGAAGACATACATGTTAGTCTTATCTCAAGTGAACTAAAAAGCTGAAGTAAGTCTGTAGGCTTGATACCTACTTCCAGCCAGAGTGAACCAATAGTCACGGATGCACCATCCTTTGAAAGCCTCTTGTGACTTAGTTGTGAATGAACACCCCAATTGAGTTGAAGTCAGGTTTCACTTAGGGAAACTATCTTGTAAGTTGTACAGGATAGGACACATGGGCATGTGGGTAGGATAAATAGGTGGGTATGAGGGTTTTAGATTCATGGTAAATGGTTTAGTACATAGGAAGCCAAGTGCTCTCTAGTGTGATGTTAGTAGGTAGGTAGTAAAAGCAGAACCTGAGGTAAACCACAGTGGTTAGCTAATGAATTAGCTAAAAATCATTGGAAAAAAGTGTTTCATGTCCACATGCCATCCATCTGCTCATGGTGGGCTACCATGGGCTCAATGTAGCCCCCAACTTTCAAGGTCAAAAGCCCGATGTTAGTAATTTTGAAGCTTCACACTCAACCAGCACCTCCTCGGCTATTTATAACATGCAAACAAGCTCACGTGGGGCAGGAGCCAGAAGCTTATCATTCTAGGCAATGTCATTTTGTGACCTTCCCCCCCCCCTCCACATGTGGGTTCCACAGTCCCACTTCCTATTTGCCACTTCACTGACTACAAATTTATTACGGTCCCACACAAGTCACAATATTATAGGCAACAAAATTTCCATGGAAAACTTTGACATCCAAGTCATTGGGAGGAACAAGTTATATATAAGGTAACAACAACCCGAAAATAGATACCAAATGTGGCTATTTAGAGCTTTCCCTTGTTGTGTGTGTCCCCTAGTGTTGTGGAAATTCTTTAGAAGAGGGTAAAGTTTAGGAGCTTGAATTTTTTTGGCATAGTAGTTGCATAATAATAATCCTAACCCGCAAGTCATGTATCACCCACATCTGATCCACTAGTGTGAAAGGCAAAAAGGAAAAGGTGCAACCGCAAAATACCAAAACTTCTATAGACTTCTATAGTAAAATTTTAAAGAGCTTGTTTTCTTCATTTGTCGACTTCAACTGATAGGAATCTAGAATTAATAGAACACCCATCTTCAATCATGTGCCTAAAACTACTTTACTCTTCTATCATATAGTCAAGGGAGGCAAATGAACCATACATCTGCAATATAGTGTTGTGATAGAACGTTTATTAGTGTCAGCGAGTTGACCGGCACTTACTATTGAGCTTCTGGTGGGAAAAAAGGTTCATTACCCAATGTCGATTGGTTGCTTTCTTTGCTTTCTAGAATGCGAGGTGTCCAACTTGTTGCATCTAAGAAACCATTAAACACCAACATCATAGTCAAAGTGTGGAAGTCCATCTCTTTAGCCCTAGAAAGGAATTGTGGTCTTTTATGATCGGACTTTGTTGCAAGTAGCTTGCTCCCTTTGGATGACAAATAATTAGAATAGCTTTTTGTGATTTTAACTCATACCTTGTTTCAAGTGGCAAGCAATGAACCCATGCAGTCACTTAAATGCAGCCAAGTCTTGTGTCTTGACTCTCCAATGCAAGTAGTACACGAGTTTGAGCATGTTGTCCATCATCCAGTCAGCATTTTATTTTTTTTGGTGCAATTTTTTTGTCAAAATGCAAAAACATTTTTTAATGGGAAGATTGTGACACAATATCAATATTCCTCATTTTCTGAAATTTTTTCAAAATTTGAAAACTGAAATTGAAATTCCTTTCACCATATTTCGACTCTGATTTTTGTTTGGTATCATTTTAAAACTAATTTTAAAAAATATTTTATACAGGTTCTAAATACCAGTCATTTAATGCTAAATCGCTCTTGGGTTGCTAACCAATGATGCAACATCAGAAAATGTGAGAAATATATCACTGCCTCCAGCCACTGATTTCTTTCCGACAATTTTTTTGGTTTTTAATATAAATTCAACTCATTTGCTAATTTTTTGGAAGAACTCGCCAACTTTTCAATGTCACAAAATTGAAACAAAAACTTCTGCCTCCAGTGATGCTGGTTGCAGTGGCTTTTATTTTTATTTTTAAAAAAATAATTAAATGGTGATTGTTTTTCAAAATGGTGTAAAAAAAAAGAATGGTTTTTGTTTGACCAAAATTCAGAAAAAAATAGGTAATTATTTTCCAGATTCCATATTAAGCTCCAATAGGTAGCCAAAAATATAGATAGATTCTTGAATTCTTTTTACTTTCATACTTTTTTCTAGCCAAGTTTCATTGACTTCTTGATAAGTGCATTCAATGAAGAATTTCATGTATAGTTCATTTTTCATCATTCATTGCTTATATTTACATGCATAACTCGTAAAATTCCCAACTTAAAAATGGAAGGAAATCTTGCATAGTAAATATTGAAGGAATTTTCAATTGTTCCTTTCATAATGTGTCCATACATCAACAAAAAAAACTAATGCATGCCTTCATGGTGAGAGTTACAACCACACAAAAACATGTTGTATGGCTACCAACAAATTCATTTCAAAAGTTACACCTTGTTCTTATGTGCCATTGTGTTTTACACACAATGGCAACATTGGTCTTGTCAGATGAAGCTAGTTTCCATATACTCTTTAATTATGTGCCATTGTGTTTTACACACAATGGCAACATTGGTCTTGTAGGATGAAGCTAGTTTCCATATACTCTTTAACCAAACCCATCTTCACATTGGAGTTTTTAATTCTCTCTCATGAATTTCTAGAAGGAGCATGCTATTGTCTTCACTTGTGGTTATGGTGCTCTGGGTGATTTTAACTTCTCCAATCCAATTTTCAAATTGCATTGCACAAAGGAAATATTTAATCTAATTATCATTAGGGAATTTTTCAATTCAATATACACTGGGTTAGAAATCAATCATAATGTTGTTTACTAAATCTGAACAAGATGCTGGGTGGACTAATAATGCAAGATTTTTTTTCCATTTTCAAGTTAATATATTGGATATTTCAATACTATGACCTTTTGAACTAAGGTGCTAAAAGCATATTTGACTTTAAACCTTTTAGAATTTCTCAATTTCATGATAAGTTTTAGAAAGTATTGTAATCAATGTTTGTTTTGGTAATAGGGAGCATAACTCAACAACGGACTGAACCCAAAATCACTTACAAATGAATGACTGATTCGTGCCCTAAGGTCATCCAAATAATATAATAGTTTATTCACCTTCAGTATTTTCAAATTTTCAAAAATTATTCAACAAGCAAAACCATCAATTTATTTGATGAGACGATGAATTTATCCAATATTTTTTGCATGTGCAACAAATTTTGAGTTTTAAAAATCCAACAAGGTGCCAATATGAAATATGAATCATAGTGTGCATAACCCAAATACTAGTCATGACCATAATTGAGTTTAGGGTTGAGGTCAAGTCCATTGACCTCCAACTGGGTTGGTGAATATTTCAGGTCTGCTTTGATATCAAATAAGTGCATTCAACATTCTAATCTAATATTGTCTAATCAAATGAGGGGCATAATGTTAGAAGTTATGGTGAATTCACACTTGATGTTAAGTGAGTGTTCAATGAAAATCTAGGTGGCATCTTAGGTGACATGTAATATTAAATAGGTGATAGCTATTGTTGTTAAGTGAATGTTAGCTTCACATAGAAATTTCATGGTACACAAGTTTATGTCTTACATGAGTAACATGATGTTATGATATTCAACACCAAAGTCCCTAAAACCAAGTGTGAATGCACCTTTTAGTACAGGTATTGTCAAAATATGGTAAAAGTTTTCTCAGAAAGATGGTTTTCCTTCAAATTTAAGTTTTTTTTAAAAAAAATTTAAAAAAGAATTTGGCTAAGAAGGAATTTGTGAGAGAAAATTTGGTAAATGTTCACCAAAAATAAATCATTGTACACACAAGCATAGCTTAGGTAGGGCTGCCAAGAGTCATCATGGAAGGTGGAGGAAGAAATTGGCTAATAGCAATCAAGGGCTTCGATCATCAATATCATATATAATGCATGCAATTGGTCACATCCTCCTCACTTCCAAGTTCCAATCTGAACCTCAAGGGTCAATATTAAATTTGACCTCTAGGCTCTATATTTTTAATTTAATTTTTAATTTCCTGATTACATTTTATATTTTAGTGAATTTAATTTGGAATATAAAGATCTCGCACATATTTTTCAACTAATCAAATGTATGTATATACATTGCAAATGGTTGTGGATTCAATCCACTATTAGACAATTCTAGATGTTGCCTATGAAAACTTACCCAATTACATCGGGGAGCTAATTACAAAAAGTGGAAATGTTGTGAACATCTACACTTGAACACATCTAAAATCAACAACATTGGTTTAGGTTCATCATAGTTAAATAAAAGTTTGAAATCACATAATTGATTCAATGCCAAACTAGTGTTTTACCCAAAGGAACTACAAAGAAAAATTCAGTTAAATCTAGTGCCAAACTAAACTTCAATACAACTATAGGTCATAAATTAAAATTAAAATTTCTATAATATATGTATATCAATAAATTTATTTATTTTACATGTGTAAAAATTAATATTATTACACAATTATATTAGATTATATGAGTATAAATAAATAAAATTTATAATTTCAGATAATTATTTAATATTTATTAATATTATTATTCAAATTAAATTAAAATATTTAGATTAAATTTATACATGATATTTAATATGATTAGTATTTTAAAATTATATATAAATAGATATAATTGATTTATGATCCATTTATAAATATTTTATGTGGATAAATTATATGGACTCATACATCTAAATCAAAATTTATTATTAAAATTATGATATATTGGAAGAAATTTGTATAATATAAATTCATAAATTAAATGAAGATTTAAGATATGAAAGATATATTTTATTTATTCATGTATTAGCCAAAAGGTTTTTCCAGTTATAAATTATGTGTTTGAATTTATATTTTCCAAAAGATGGCCATTGAAATGTTATTCAATAACATAATTCAAATAATTTTTCTTTTCAACTAAATTTACATTTTTCAAAAATAAATTATATAGTTGGTACATTATTGAAGGAAATTTATGAATAAAATTTTAATTTTTTCATTTTAAAAAATTATCAATAAAATATGAATTATCAAATTTGAGGTTTTATGTTAGATTTAAATGAAGTATGGTCTAAATAAAATAAAAATGAAATTACTTTCACAACAAGCGGAGTGGCTTGGTGGTAAAAGAATTGGATTCCATCCATGGGGTCCAAGGATCAACTTCACAAATGACATTTGTTGTGATCAACATTGGAATATTGATTGAATATTTTATACTTACCTAAATTACCTAGGTTAGGTGGTTACAAGGTGGGCCTAAGATATGTAGATAAAGTGGTTTAATTAGCCATTTAAATTAACTTTTAAATTTAGCTTAGGTGATGACACATGTCAACAATTGCTAAGATGGAAAATAATGAGATTAAAATAATTAAAATAAAAATATATCTTATTATTAGTAAAATATCCAATAAATCTATACTAATATTATAAAATTTTTAAAAAAAATTCCCCAAGTTTTTGGGTTTAATTTTAATAATAAAAAATAATTAAACTATCACTAATGACTTCACATATGTCTTTTATGACTAATGGATGATATTTGCCACATCACTATGCCACATCATGTTTTAAATGCTTATTGTCTTAAACAATTCATCATAACGACTTCAAGGGTATTAATCATTTTTTTCCTTTATGATTGGAATATTAATTATAAAGTAAATCATATATTTGAAGATTTCTACTAGACTTACTAATTAGTTAGTTGGGGGGCTATTTATTATAATGCATCAACGCCTACTTAAAGATTGCAAATATATTAATTATAGTACATATGGCATACATAAAGGCTCTTTAAAGGCTTCCTAGATTAACTAGGGTACATAAAACCCCACCATGGGTGTACCTGGGTGGGTGAAAATATGAATAGGTGGACTATTTGGACTGTCACATTTGTAATTTTTCTAAATTACATACAAGTGTAAAATTTAAAGCCATATTCAAAATTAACATTGTCAATTTCTTAATCATTCATGTTGTCATAAATTTTAATGGGAATTTTTAATCATAAAATTTTTAGATGAATTTTAAAAAGATTATGGACTTGTAATGGACTTTTGAAATGACAACACTACCTTTGTCAAACAAAATAAATGAAAATGTCGATTCAAAGAATATGTCAAAGTAGTGTCAAAATAAAAATTAATAAATAAAACATCATCAAATGAAAAATTTATCAGTGAAATGAATTTTTTTGCATATATATATTTGATTTTTAGAAGTTTTAAATACATGATTATTGTGAATTTTTATATTTGAAAGTCCGTTTCATATTTAAAATTTTAATCTTTTGCATGAACTTTTTTATCAATCACATGTTTAGGGATATTCATAGGTTAATTTATTAATATTTATTATTAAAAACATAGGGATAATTATAGGATCTATGGTTTGATAATTGTTAAAACCACAAAAAAACTTGATAATGTTAGATTATGGACTCTCAAATGCCACTTTCCAACCACCTAACCATGTTTTCACCCATATTACTTAAAGTACCTAAAGGTTGCTTAAATTACATAAGTTATTTAAAGGTTACTCAGACTAATTAAAGTAACTACAAGCTTACCTAAGGGTTACCTAAATTAATGAAAGTACGTAATGGCCTACTTAGGGGCTATTTAAATTGCCTAAAGTATTTAAGGGTGTACTTAGGGGTTGCCCAAATTACTTAAAGTACTTAAGGGGTACTTAAGGCCTATTAGACTATCTAGGGTATGTATGGGCCACCTATGCTATATAAGGGTTTTCTAGGGGTCATTTAGACTACCTTGGAACCTAGTTAAGGGCTCCCTAGGCTACCTAAGGTTGTTAGGTTATTTAAGGGCTACTTAGGCTACCTAGGGCCAACCTATGAATTACCTAGGTTATGTAAAGACTACCTAAGGGCTACTTAAAAATTACCCAGACTAATTAGGGTACTAGGGCCATACTTAAGGTCTATGTAAACTACCTATGGGCTATTGAAGTTAAGTAGACCATATTTACAAATTTACATAGGGGCTACCTAAATTATGTGGATTGCTTAAAGGTTGCCTAAGTTTATGAAATCTAAGTTAACATGTCATATTGCATGTAGTAACCAATCACTAACACATGTACATCTGCAACTATGATATATAATGATAATTCAAGTTGAACAAGATGCCAAATGTTGTTTAGTCTTTTATGAAGCACATACCAATCACAAAAACAATTAAATTTTCATTTATTATCGAATGCCACCATTTGTGAATGATATGAACATGCTTTCCATTTTCATTTTCATCCAAACCAACAATAGTTGCAAGTCATAGTTGCATTTATCACCTAAAATCATGTTGTAATCAAATATGTGATTACAAGTCATTTTTGCCATGGTGCCATGGTGGATAGTTGAAATGATAGTTGTGAAATAATTTTGGTGTATCACAAAATCCCACTTTGCTATCATGCAAAACCCTTGCAAATTGTGGTAGATGGCCACAATTTATGACACCATGATAACTTGTGTGATTCCATACAACATGATAATTGAGAATGAAAGAAATATAAATTTGGAATCATTATTTGATCAAGCAAATTTGTCTTAATTAGAAAAGGACTAACTTTTCAAGCATACATTGAAGGCACAAAACGATTGTAGAATTCACAAACACATTACAAGTTATGAAGATATCCAAATTTGGTAAAACATTTGTAGACCTTGAAAGGTTTCAACTATTTTGATCGACATTTCTTGCATTCTATTTGATTTATTGAGGTGTGAAGTTTGTTTCCATGTAATGTGACATTCAATTGTCTCTATGGGGAGAATTTATTATGGGAGGGGGGGAAGGGGGGGGGGGGGAAGAAGTTTAATTGGGGCACAATTTCCAATGGGGGATTAAATCATTATTGACATTTTCGTAAGCCTGTCCATTGTACAAC
>Ga0116231_10007946_pt1 | contig 18963 bp, 18 predicted proteins | sample S1TSphgellanicum_2_FD_89695 | JGI IMG/M metagenome (GOLD analysis project Ga0116231, IMG submission 89695) | Host-associated microbial communities from peat moss isolated from Minnesota, USA - S1T2_Fd - Sphagnum magellanicum MG | ecosystem: Host-associated > Plants > Peat moss > Unclassified...
AACGGACGGAATGGATCTTCGGAAACCAAAGGGTAGAATTATGAACGGAATCTGATGGATGCGAAACGGACGGAATGGGTCTTCGGAAACCAAATGGAAGAATTGCGACGGGATATGTTGGATGAGGAAAAGCACAGAATGGTCTTCGGAAACCAGATGGTGGAATTGTGAACGGAATATGATGGATGAGAAATGGATAGAATGGGTCTTCGGAAATCAATTGGTAGAATTACGAACGGTATATGATGGATGAGAGACGGACAGAACGTCGTCGCCGGAAGGAAACCACCGGGACTTGCAAGATCTCATGGGGCCTGACGACTGCGATTGTTATTTTTTCGCGCATAAATTTTGTCTGAGAATCTGAAGAGATTGGTGCTGTGAAGTCGGAGAAGTTGAGCTTTTTCTGCGGGTTTCTGGAATTGGGTATTGAGCGGGAATTGCGATGGATCTCTAAAAGTTGTTTTGTCAGTGGAAATGAGGATGGAGGAGCTCTACTTTTGTTTTGTGGGTCTCTTGTAAGCATCGCAGCGGCGGCGGCGGCATTGGGATAAGGAAAGAGTTCACGATTTCTGTTTTCCAGAGTTTGAATGGTAGACTTGTTAGAAGTCTTTTCTTTTAGGGTTTGGGTGTGAAGCTTCAGAAAGATGGAGCTTCGTTTGTTTCTAGCAGAGAGGACGAGCAAAGTGAGAGAGAGAGATGTTTTAGTCGGATTTTGGAAGCAGCAGGAGGAGAACACGGGAGCTTGGTCTGAACATTCCCCAGGCTTGATAGTAGTAGGGGAGAATTGAATCGAGGGAAAGATCTCAAATCGGAAGAAACCCTAAACCCTAAAATCAGGGTTTCTTCAGCTCGACTAGGACAGCTGCTCATGTTGCCATGGCACGCTTCGGTCAGGGAAGCACCGGATCATCAGATTCCTTCCATATGCAAGTCAATCCTGAATTGTAAGTCGTACAAATCATCAGCATCAGAGTTAGTCACATTTCCCCTTGTAAGTGGGCCGGCCCTAGGCAACCATGCGTGTGGCATTGGTTAACTTTCTTTCTCTTGTACAATTTTCACAATTGCTCTTAAGTAGCTATGGTTTTACCCATTTATTGTTGTTGGAAGAAAAGCAAACTGCATATTTTAAGGAACAAATGAGATGTAACAAACTTTTTTTTTTTTCAGCAATAAGATTTTCTTTTCGCCTTGTATGTTTTTTTGAATCAACACCATAATGTCATATGCCGTAAGTTGACTTTTTTTTTTGAATAATTAGGCTATAACCTTTGAGTCTACCAAAATATTTGCCTTGTGACATGACTAAGTATACTTGTGATATGCATAACAATTTGATTTTGTTTGGTCTGCTTTCAATGTTGCAAAGGCAACAATCATGATTAGTATAATTATAACTGATACTATAAGGCCTCTCAAAATCCCTTAGACACCATCATGAGGGTAGTTAGCCTTGACTTTCATAGGTGTGAATTTTCTTTTACCTCTGAGTGTGAATTTAGGTCCTTGCGCAAACATCTAATCTCTCATACTTGCTCTATATGGAATGCCTTGTGGTTTTTCTAATGTCGCAAAAGCTAATGCCATCAACTACAAGTTTGACACTATTAGCCTACTAACCATTCGCTTACCACTATATCTTGCTGAGGACATTCAATCTAGCTTTAGACAGGCTCTACATTTCAAGCTCATTATCTTAACCATATTTTTTGTTTTACTAAGGAGCCTTAATGAAGGCAAGCTCATTGATCCCTAGCTTTTCCCTATTGCTCTAGCCATGATATTACTATGATAGCTCTTTGGGTAGCTCGCACCCAAGTTTGCCATGTTCGAAAAGGTACGATTGAACCAAAATAAACTCAATAGTTGGCCTATGTATTCAAGTGCATGCATAAACGCATGATTAGTTCCACAAATTTCACTACACTGGCCATAGTAAATTCCTTGTTTAATAAAAATAAAAGTTTGATTTAAACGACTAGGTACAACATCACATTTTACACCTAAGGGAGGTATAGCCCAACTATGAAGTACATCAGTAGATGTTATCATCATACATAGATGAATTCTTGCTAGTATAACTATTCGATTGTCCATTTCTAATAAATGTAATTGACCTAATTCTAAGTCATCTTTTGGAATCATATAACTATCAAAAGTTAGTGCCTGTTCATCAAAACTATTATAGTCTAAATATTCATAAGGTTGGGTTGACGATCAATCTTTGTTTTGTATATTTGCCTCCCACCAAACCATACTTGCAAATTTTCTCACAAATGGCTTTCCACGCCCATTAACATTCAAAGAGTATAATATTTGGTCTCAAGTCTTTCAAAACAAAACCAGCATATATTCCCCATGGTGGATATTCAGATGGCGTTTTCTATTGATAGAAGTTTGCTTTTTATTTTATTGAGCCATGATCTTAGTAAAACCTTTCCAAGTAAAACTTTCGGCCTTCTTGATATGTCTTACTAGTGTGCTTCCATATTTTTAGAGGTTTCACAAATAAGACACAAATTATCTAAAAAGGGAAAAGAGAAAAAATATGGGATCTCACTACATAGTTAACTACAAAGGACGGATCTGATTTAGTTGTCTTTTGTTAAGTGCAAAGTTCAAAAAAAAAAAATGCTAGTCAAAATTGTAGGAACAGCTAGGTAAAGTAATGATTTATTCCTTCCATACAGAAATGCCCATACCTTTGGGCCCAATTTTTTAGAAACACCTTTAGTAGGAATTTTCCATTTTCTAAGTGAAGATGGTCAGAAATTTTTAAATCCATAGGATTCTATGCATTATTTTTTGTTGTCCATAAAATAGTAGTAATTTATGAGACCTTGAATTATCGCATTATAGCGTCAAATTCTTTCCTTTAATTTTAGATGAATATATTTGCTTATTTTGTAATAACATGTTTTTTGCGTACCTTTCGTTCTTAACATCTATTAAGACTTTTTCAAACTTACCTTTTTCCATAGTTGGGTGGGTGATCTTAGTTTTCTCTTTGCTTCATTTCAATTTTCTTTGTTGGACACTCCTTTATTTTATCTTTGATCTCAACAACCAAGCTTTTCAGCCTGACCACTCCCATTACCTAATCATATGCATATCGTACATGGAAGATTCTGATGTGTACACAAAAGAAACTAAAGGCCATAAGTCGTTTTTGTTCTTCTAGCTAGTGAATTTTTTTTTTAATTTTAAATTAATTGTTTTTCAAACCTTAGCCCTTTTTTTTATTTAAGTTGGTAATTTGATGTAGTATCTAGGAGTATTCAATCGAGGGTTTATTTTGAAATCTTGCTAAGCATACAAAGACTAGTCACCAAGTTTTTAATTTATACGTCAAATTCATGTAGGTAGACTTTGGATAGCATAGGTGACAAGATTCTACCTTGCAAGACACCTATTAGGTTGTGGAGTTCTTGTTTTCTATTGTTCACAAATTTGGCACAAACTAGTTCCCAGTACAAGTTTAATATATGTTGGTCTTTCACTTCCCCTATAAAAAGTGATGCCAAATTAGGATAGTCTATATTTTTGGAATAACCCTCAATATTGCCTTCAATCAGCCAAGTAATATTGGTATATTTATAGATAATTTTTAATGCCAAATGTGCAAATTTTCCTAGTTTGAACTCATAGCTTTCATCAACCATTTTTGGTTCGAACACAAGCTCAAGGAACATTTTGATCCTTTCTTGTATTATCTTGCCAATGGGGAAAGGTGTTTAAAAAACTGCATCTTCCCCTTAGCTTTTGGAATGAATTTTCTTCAAGTCGGTTGGAACTGAAAGGATTTGTCCTTCAATAAAATAGATCACACCCCTAACTATCGAGAGTGAAATTGTCGACTCCCAAAGTCATGTTCCCATATTTGGATTTGATTTTGTGATATGCAGTTTTGTAGATCTTTAGGTCAAATAAACAACTATAATATTTACATTTCCATCGTAAGTTAATTTTTTGTGACCTTTAAGTTTCTGCCAAAATTTTCAACGTCCTTTGCGAACAACCAAGACTCCAACAACATATAAGCATTGGTCCCCTTTGGTAAAATGCTTGTTATTATTGTTACCTACTAGAGGACCTCCATCCCCGAAGAAAGCAGAGCAAGCCTCTCTAAGGCTCATTTTTCTTCTTTTGGCAGTTTTACCACCACTGCAATTATAACGGGCATTATGCACACAAGTGTGGGGTGATATACTTACTTATAGGGCCACTATGGCTAGAAAACTAATAAAAAATATAGACCTACTTCGGGCTACAAAGAAAGCTATGTTATCAAGATTTATTAGAAAAATAGTAAACATTTATGTTACAATTTTTAGCTTCATTTTATTTTAATCTCAGTGGTCTTATTTTGTGTCTTTTGTTAGGAAGCATTATTCTTTCCATTATCCTTTATTCAAGAATACGATTGATATGAAGTATTGGTTTGTGCACCTTTTTTTTTACTTTTTTGTATTCTTTCTTTTTTTGGATACAATTCGATAATTCCACATCCAAATTTCAATTTATGGAAACCATTTGATGATTTCTTTATCCAAATATTCATTTTTATATAGGTATAAATGGTAACTCTTTATTTTTTGTGGTTTTGACCACATTCTTAATTCTATTTGCATTTTAGTAGGTCAATTTAGTATCAAGAGTTATAAAAGAGAGTATATGATAACATTTTTAATTTGTGAATTTTTCATGATTGTTGTGTTTTACATGGTGGAACTCGTACTATTTTATGTTTTGTTTTTAAGTGTTTTAATTCGTATGTTGTGCGAAGCTGAACATTTGATATTCGCGACACATGCACCACCTCTATAGGAGCCTTATGTAGTAAAACCTTTCAGGTAGATTTAAATTGAACAATCCCTACAAAGCTTTCAGAGAAAGGTAGTCTTGTGTGTAAGCATAGCATTTTGGTTGAACTCATCGGATGACCTACTTGGGATTGGGGAGGGTATTCTAAGTGGGTACCTTGTAAAACTTCACCTTGCCTACTTGAGTATTGTATGAACATGCAAAAAAGGATGCTCCTAGGCAGAGGAAAATGAAGTTTTGTTGCAAGAAAAAAAATTTCGTCAAGTTCAAAAAGTGCAGACACATTTGCATGAATTACAAATGACAGCTACAAGGGTGGTAGGGAAAGGCACTATACTCAACGGCCGAGGATGGACGTAAACTTGTTAGTTACCAATTAAATTGACAAGGATAATCATCCTGCTTTTGAAAGAAGGCCTTAGGTCAGTTCTTCCGAAAACAATTAGCGAGGCTGTAAGATGAGTTGTTGGAATTAAAGAGAGGACCAAAACAAAACTATATATATTTGTTTTTCATCCTTTTTTTTGCCCAATAAACCACAACTCGATTATCTCAAGATGGAGCTGTATGATAGGAGGCTATCACGTACGGTTCTCTGAGAAGGGAGTGGGTACCTATAGGAGCCTTTTTTTAACTTATTCATCATGGGGAGATAAAACAGAGGGCCTATCCCTTACTCCCACTACTACAAAATGTGGGTGTAATTCACTAGTCCCCGTTCACTAGACTAATGAATATACTACTTCTTCACTAGTCCCTATTCATTACAATTAGTGAATTCACTCAAAATCCAGTGAAATCATTTGGCGTACAAGGACACTTTTGTTGTAGTGTCCCCTAGTATCATAGGAGTATGGGGTTTTAAATAGAGAAAAATACAAGCAGCATATTAGTTCTTCTTATATACTTTACTTGGATTTGTCTTCATGCTCTTAGTTATTTTATTTATTCTTTTTCAAATAGGAAGCACTGAATTACAAATATTATTAACCATAAAATTTAGTGAACAATGCCAAATCTTGTTATGGATTGTTTTTTTTGGTTCCTATTCTATAAAAGTGCCTATGATAACATTTCATATTTGGTTACTTAAAACTCATGTAGAGGCACCTATGACTAGATTTGTAATCTTGGTAGGAATTCTTTTTAAATTAAGAACCTATGGTTTTTAAAGATTTTCCATACCCATGTTTCTTGAAGCAACACTTTATTTCACTCCCTTTGTTTATGATTTAAATGTGATTGCTATTATATATGTTTCCTTGACTACAACAAAACAAATTGCCTACTCCTTAGTAGCCCATATGAATTTTGTGACTATTGGTATGTTTAGTTTAAACATACAAGGAATTGAAGGTAGTATTTTACTCATGTCAAGTCATGGACTAGTTTCTTTAGCCCTTTTTTATGTGTTGGTGTTTTATATGACCGACACAAGACTCAACTTGTTAAATATTATGGAGGTCTAGTCAGCACCATGCCAATGTTCTCTACTATTTTCTTATTTTTTATTTTAACCAATATGAATTTACCTAATATCAGTAGTTTTATTAGGGAATTTTTTTATCTTAGTAGGAACTTTGCAAAAAAATAGTTTAGTGGCCACATTAGCAACACTTGGGATGATTTTGGGTGCAACTTATTCTCTTTGGTTATATAATCGTGTGATTTTTGGAAATTTCAAACCTAAATTCCCCCCAAAATTTTCTGATTTAAATAAAAGAGAAGTTCTAATATTTTTACCTTTTGTTGTCAGAATTATTTGGATGGGTGTTTACCTTGAAGTGTTCTTAGAGTGTATGCATACTTCCATAGGTAACTTAGTGCAACATGGAAAATTTGATTTAAAAACATAGAAAAGAAGTTCAAAAAAATGTTTAAACATGATTTTTTAGCACCTTTCCCATAGATCTTTCTTATTAATGCAACCATCATTTTGTTCATCTATGTAGTTGTACTTAGTACCTCTGAAAAATGATTATCCACTATTAGTGTGTAATGTGAGTTGGCTCGGTTTACTTAATGTTGTGCGCCTAAGAGGGCGTGTTTGGGAAGATGAAGGTTGAAAGCAATTGTTCGAGTGGACTCCTTAACCTTGTGTGGGATCGGATTACAAGGAACCATATCATGGTTACTATCTGCATTTTGTCGCAACAACAATTGTACGCATAGGGATCACCCAAATAGACTCTACAGGGATCGACAAGAAAAGTGGGGCGTAGCTAAAAAAAAAAAATACCACTACAATAAAAATACTTTTGAAGATTCCTTGGAGACCAAAGCTTTGGCCAAAAATTGACGGGTGACAGATCCTTCCATAATGTACTCTAAGAAGTACATTGAGCAATAAATATCGAACACACGATGATGCCCTTTAAAATGAAGAGTTCAGAAGAAAGGGAGGTAGGTGATAATGCGTTGTACTTAAAACACGTGGACGCATGCCATGCTTGGAAAATATAGCATAATTAGAGAAGTAATTTGGGATAATGCCATTAGAGGCTAGTTGGGCCAACTGGGTGGGAAAAATTTTTTAAAAAATTCGTTGAATGCCACTTTCAACCTTATACTAATAAGACTTGCTACGCTAATATAACAACCCTAGGTGAAGGACTAAGGTAACAGTTGGGCAAAGTAGCAAATTGAATTAATCTACCTACAAACATAATCAATAAACCCTTTCAAAGTAAAAGACAATATGGCATGATGCCAACTCTAAACATAATCAATTTTATGTTTTGCTTATGCAAGCCTAGCCCTAGGGGGTTTTGGTTTGTAAATTCGAAGAAGTCATCATGGACGAGCCACATGCAAGGAAACTTGCACGTGTGGTTTTGACCGAAGGGGAGGATAAGAACCTTATTGGTATCTAATAACCATCCTATTGTTCATTGTTGGTGCACCCCTAACCGTTGCCAATTTATTTTATAACAATTTAATAATAGACAATTTACATATTTTTGCCAAATCTTTTTATTACTAAGTACGGCTAGCACTATAGTTATGTGTTTAGATTACTTCAAAGAAAAGAGTTTGAATGCTTTTGAATCTATTGTCTTAATTTTATTCTCTATTCGAAGTATGTTTTTAATGATCTTGGCTTATGATTTAATTGCCGCGTATTTAGCTATTGAGCTTCAAAGTTTATGTTTTTATGTAATTGCAGCATTAAAAAGAGACTCTAAATTTTCCAAAAAAAATGACTTAAAATATTTTATTTTAGGTGCATTATTCTTTGGAATTTTATTGTTTGGTTGTGCTATGATTTATGGATTTATTGGACTTACCAACTTTGAGGAATTAACTAAGATTTTCACTATATATAAAATAACTTTGTTTGGTGCTCAATCTAGTGGTATCTTTATGGGTATTTTATTTATCGTTGTAGGTTTTTTATTTAAGATCACAATAGTTCTTTCCATATGTGGGCACTTGATGTATACGAGGGTTCAATTACTCTGGTTACATCATTTTTTTCTATTGCACCAAAAATGTCTATTCTTACCAATATGGTACGTGTTTTTATTTATAGTTTCTATGATCCAACATGGCAACAATTATTCTTCTTTTGTGGCATTGCTTTTATGATCTTAGGAGCACTGGCTACCATGGCCCAAAACAAAGTCTTAAGACTTTTAGCTTATAGTTAGTTCTATTGGACATGTAGGTTATTTTTTTTATCGGTTTTTCATGTGGAACCATAGAGGGAATTCAATCATTATTAATTGGTGTCTTTATTTATGTATTAATGACCATCAATATATTTTCCATAGTTTTAGCATCACGTCAAAATTGTTTCAAATATATAGCAGATTTAAGTGTTTTAGCCAAAACCAATCCTATTTTAGCTATTACTTTGTTTATTATTATGTTTTCATATGCAAGAATACCCTCATTAGCCGAATTTTGTAGCAATTTTTTTTTTGGTTTTTTTTTTTTTAGGATGTGGGGCTTACTTACTAGCTTCAATAGGAGTTGTTACTGACGTTATCATTTGCTTTTACTATATATGCTTTGTGAAAATAATGTATTTTGATACACCTAAAACATGGATTTTATATAAACCCATGGATCGCGAAAAATCCTTACTATTAGTAATTACTTTATTTATTATTATTATTTTCTTTCTATACCCTTCCCCCTTCTTTTTAGTCACTCATCAAATGGCACTAAGTTTATGTTTGTAAATTGTATGTTTGTTTTGCTACTTTAGAAAAATAAATAATTTTTTTTTGTAATTTCAACATAGTAATTGCATAATCTGCAAGTCTGAATTAGATTTGAGGTTGAATTTGACTAAGGTCACAAAGTGTAGCTTTTTGTGGGCCATGATAAAAATAAAAATTTCGCAAGTATTTTTTCGGGCCTTTGTTAAGAACAAGGAAAGCATTGTGCCTTCAATGACTCTCCATATCGTTTTCTTTTTTTGTCCCCCTAGTTTCCAGCTAGCCTCCATCATTTATTATGTAAATAATGTGGGTGCAACACTAGTTTTATTGCGTTTTGCAGAGCAATAGCCCCACAACACAACAAAAAATGAGTGCACTTGCGCCCTAAATTATGACAAATAATTTCTTTTTTGTCACAACGTGGTAGGCGGGAGCAAATAATTTTTTTTTGAAAAAATTTCTCCTCAATATTTAAAGTTGCACCCTCTTGTAGCTTGTGGCCATGAGCCCAAACAACTTGGCCCCCAATTTTATTGGTCATTTTCTTTTGGTGTTGCTTTCAACTTGCTTTGCGGCCACAACAATTTTTTCTTTGTGAAAGCATGAAGGAAGACCCAATAAATAAAAAACAAAGTGGAAAAAAAGGACTTAAACCTTCAACCTCAGCCTTGGCAAGGCTATATTCTACCATTAAGCTATTTCCGCCAACTCTAATAAAACAATAAAATAGAGGGAAAATACATATGATTAGAACTACTTACTTTCAACTTATTAGACGTATTTTCCTAGTACAATTCGATTGATAGGCTCATGCTTGGAAAGATTTGAACTTTCAACCCCCAAATCTTTAGTTTGGTGTTTTATCCAATTGAGCTACAAGCACAAGTTGATTATTATTAAGTACTATGTGTCATCTATGCTAGATCACTATGAGGAAAAGACATATATGGAAAAATATTTTAAGAATGAGAAAATATATATATGTTGTACCTTGTTTCACTTTATTTGCCTATGCGATAATATACTACCAAAATTGTAAATTAGGCCATTACTACTATATTGCATTATTAAGCGTTTTTGCTTTCTATGTGTGATTGAGAAAGTTTCTTATCATAGCAGTATAATCAAATCATTCAACATTTCGATTGCAGTTATGTAGTTTGGTCCCATAGGTTATAACGCGCTAGTAATAAGGTTTGAAGAAGATTTTTGTGGTCAAGAATTGACTAGCTTGCATTTAAGTTTTACTGTTAAAAATGAAAAAAAAAAGATATATATTTTTGCTCATTCTCCCACTTTATTGGCTTTATGGATAAAGGGGAGAAATAGACGTTATTAAAGGCTACTCTCAGTGTAATGTTGAATTATTTTTTTTGGTTGGAAGTGTCATAAATTATCATAGATGAAAAAGCAAAGTGGCACAAAAATGAGCCATAGGCTGCAGATTATGCCACTTCCTTTTCTTCCAGCGCAGCTCTGATCGGACATTTTCTTTGAAACTTTTGTCCCTTTCATCTAGGGGTATAGGACATCATCTTTTCATGGCGAGAACACAGGTTCAAATCCGTAAGGGATAGCCTTGCTTATAATTACTATGGTTGCTTTGAAAGCTAAGTGAAAAAGGCTTTTTGGTGAGCATGGAAATTTGATTATCTAAAAAAGGATGCAAAAGAAAAATAAGTAAAGAAATAAATAAAATTAAAATTGTATTTATATATATATAGTCTCTTTGCCTTTTAGTTTGGTTTTGTCCCTTTTTGTTACTTTTCTCGTTTCTTTTTGTTAATAAAGATCATGAGAAGTATAGCAATGAAAGGTCGCAAGGCATAGCAACAACCAAAGGCTTTATTTCCATGGCAAATAAAACATGAAAAATGGGGAAAAAAATAATTTATGCAACTTTAAAAGAAGAAAGTAAATGAAATATGCCTACAATAAATCAATTGATTTGTCACGGTAGAGAATCAAAATGGTGCACACAACATACTCGAGCTTTGACTCAATGTCTTCAAAAATAAGGACTATGCCTTTGTATTTCAACAACACCAAAAAAATCTAATTCGACTTTACGCAAGATAGCCAAAGTGCATTTAACCAATCAAAATGAGATAATTGCTTACATTCTTGGCAAAGGTCATAATTTGCAAGAGCATTTGTGGTTATGGTTAAAAGTGGTAAAGTTAAAGATTTGCTAGGTGTGAAGTACCATTATATTTGAGGAGTCAAAGATTTGTAGGGAATATTAGGTCAAAGTCAAGGTAGATCTAAATATGGTACAAAAAAACCCAAAGATTTTATATGAATTTATTTGTCAAATTATTGAATTTCAACTTTATTTTTGGTCTATCCCTTGATTGCTTTCATTGATCAAGACTTTTAGAAGAGGTGAGAATGAAAAAAAATGAAAATTGGCCAAGTTTTTGGCCATTTAGCGAAAAAAATCTATTCCTTTTTTTAAAAAGCTTTTCAGCGCTTTGCTTATTTCATTGTAGATATTTATGCCATGCCTTGGAAGGGCATGTGCCATCAAGACCTAAAGGTCGTAAGGCAGTAAGCACATATAATTGCTCAAACAATTTAGCTTATATCTAAGACTTAAATGGTAAGTAGAAATAATTAATAAAAAAAATAGTCCATATTTGCATGATTAATGGTAAAAAAACAAGATCTCGTACTATTGTTTATAAAACTCTTCATTTTCTAGCTCATCATGGCGATGTATTAAAACTTTTGGTTAACGCCATAAAAAATGTCAAGCCTATTTATGAAGTTAAAAAAGTAAGAATTTCTAGTACTACTCAATAAGTACCATCTATTATAGCAACAAATTGTCAAGACACCTTAGCTATTCGTTGGATGCTTGAAGTAGCAACCAAGCAACATATGCGCAAAAAGAGCATAAGCTTAGATTAATGCTTATTTGATGAAACATTGGATGCTTCTCAAGAGATGGGAATTGCATGTAAAAAAAGGGATGATCTTCATAAACTTACTTAAACCAATCGTATTTTTTCGCATTATAGATGGTTGTAAATTATTCAAAGTGTAAAAAAATAAATGGGGCTGACAGGGAAAGCAAGGTGTAGAAAGGCTTATAAATAATGCACTTTACCTTTTTGTGCCTTACCTTGGGGAAGATAAAAATAACTAAGCTTCATTATGTGCTTGGCTACTCAAAGGCCCCAATTTAATGGCTTCTACTATAAATTAACTATTTGCCCTTCCTCAAAATCAAATGTTAAATGTCCTAGCCGAAGGCAAGCTTGCTCTTTTTCTAAACTAAATCAGGGAAAGGTTCCAAAGGAGTGGGCGTAGCAAATATATATTTCTTTTGCTTAGTGTTTTCCTTTACCAAATTTTTTATCATAAATTAAGTCATACTTGTGTAGTTTTATCCTATGCGCCCAACAAATAGCACATGAATACCTACACACCTTCTATGAATGAAGCAATCGAAGAGGGTGTCAACCAACGGGCGGGGGAGTACATGCAGCCTTCTTGTTTTGGTAGAAATGAATCCTTGAGGTCTTGGAACATTGGCTTTCGCCAATAGGAAATTTTACAAAGCCACATAGGGTGCAACAAGAATATATATATACTTTTAATTTTTTTTATAGTTTTTCGCATCCCACGCATTCAAAGGTCTCTAATTATTGGTGTGCATCATTTTGCATTATCAAAAGCAAATCTAGCTTATTTATTATGGTTGACAATGACGCACTCAAAAAGTAAATAAATAATGTAGCAATTGGTTTGGTGTTTTTTTCCACTAGTCCTTTAATGAAGGTTTATAACATCATTCAAATAAATACAGATTAAAATAGTAAAAACATAAGCTTGTAATATGGCAACACCTAATTCTAAACCAATTAATGTGAAAATAATAAAAAAAAGGAACAAGATGTGTTAGATACATAATACCCCCCATAGATAGCATGGTCTAGGCAAACCCATTTAAAATCTTGACCAAACTATGACCGGCCATCATATTGGCAAATAAGTGCCTTCCTAAACTTAATGCGCAAAAATGATAAGAAATTAGTTCAAGAAGTACTAAGAAAAGTGCTAACGGCAAGGGTACTCCTTGCGGTAATAATAAACTAAAAAAATGAAGCCCATGTGTTTGAAATCCAACTATAATGATTTCGATAAAGAGAAATAATGAAAGACCCAGGGTAATTATGACTTGTTACTATAAAACTATAGAGTATCATACCAATAAGATTACAAAATAATAAAAAAGTAAAAGTGACAGAAATTAAAGGAAAAAATCATTGTTTCATCAAAGAAGCATTGCTTATTTGTTCGTTTACCAAGTTAGGCACAAAATCATAAAAAATTTCCACAAAAGATTGTTAAGCATTTGGTACTGGGTGTCTTGCATTCAAGGTGACAAAATAAACTGAAAGCAATATTAAATTGATAGTTAGTAGCATAAACAAAGATGAATTGGGTTGTTAGGGGAAAAAAAAAGATTTTTTTGCTCCATATACGCCTTAGGCCCGAGGTTCAAAAGTTGTTCCCCTCCTATAGAACTGTACATGATAGTCTTCCATCATACGGCTCTTCTCTTTGTGTGACCTGTGTATAAAGAGGATAAAAGCTCAATAGAGGTGTCATCTTGGCAGCCATCTTTCTTTAGGTTGTTTATTTACAAAGCACACTTTTCATATATAAATTATATATATGTATATTTGACTTGGCTGAAAAGAGCTAGGACTACATTCTTCATCGCTATTTTTGTGGGAGGTTTCCCATCCATCCTCAAGTGCATTCCATAGTTTCTTAGGCACTTGCCCTCATAGCCGTCACCCTATCTCATCTACCCACACATTTTGTCTAGGATTTTCTAGGCTTGACCAACATGAACATGGTTTGTATCCTGACCCAGGGGCTTTTTTTCACTGCTTCTCATCGGCTACTTGAGTAGATTAGTCCTCACATTCGTCCCCCTTTTAAAGGAGTGGCCATCACCCAAGTTCGTAAACCTATCCTACACAAAACAATTTCCTAACTCTCTGGCATCGAAGTAAACGAAAGTTGGATTATCATCTAAAACCTCGACGAAGTGTTTTCACCATCAAGTAGTAGGCACAAGCTCCACACATAAATGAAAGATACAAATTTCCTGTATGAATAGGAATCAATGGAATAATTGCAAATTGTTTTAGTGGAGTACAAGCCATGATTAATTTTCTTTTTTTCGAATTTTGGCGTGAGGCGAAACCAACAAGCAGTTTTGTTGCTTGATGATTTTCAAGGCTCTTGGAAGATAATTTTTAAAATATTTTTATTTCTTTTGTCATTTTTATTTTTTTTCATGCACACCTAGATTTTCTTTTTGTTTGCTATGTGCTCTCATTTTACATGTCAATGGACAAAGCGTGATTTTACGCCACTATGCTTTTTTTTTCTCCGAAAGAAAATAAAATTCAAAGTCTTTTTCTCTCCTCACCTCCATTCCACAAGCTAACTAAGTGGTCTTTGACTTTCATTATGTGCTCTTAAATTTTTGATTAAAGAGGAAAAAAAACACTCATTTACATAGCTAACTAATAAACCATTTCTGACAAAAACAATTCAATGCAGTTCAAACTCTTAGAGCCTCCCTTTTGGTGATGAAAGGCAAAGAAGTCTCTCCTTAAATGACACAAGGAATAGAGTTTATAAATATGGTCATTATTATCATACATGATTAATTTTCTTTATGCAAATTAACAAATCAAAAAATGATTTATGGGCTTCATAATGCGGGCAAGAGATATTCTTGTATATAACTATCTACACACTTCACCATGCATTTACTACTATAATACATCAAAATGTATTTACTTGACTGACACAACAAGTAGATAACTTGAGACATTTATTTATGATGTCTCTTTATGAAGCCTTTTGGTAGATAGACTAAATCCAAGGCAGGAAAAAGGCATGAGAGGAAAGAAATTTTTTTTTTTTTGCTTACTTTTTATTGCGCACCTTATAACTAAAGGCCTGAAGGCTTCTTTTGTATCGAATGCCCTTTTATTATTTCACACTCTTTCCTCTAGCCTAACAATCCTAGCATGATTTCTTATGGGGCCCCACGTACTCATGTTGGCTTTAATCGTTTTTTGGCTTGGTTGGTGTCTGCTTACACCATTTGTTTTCTAGATGATGGGTAGAAAAAAAATGTATATATATATTTTATCATCAAGGAAAATGATAAAGGGGACTTAGTAAAATAACTATGATACTTTTTTCCATTTTTTCAAATATTGCTCGAGTTTCCAATGTTATGGTGATATGTGTTAAAAATCCAATCTATTTTGTTTTATTTTTCATTTTAGTTTTCTTTAATACTTTAGGTTTATTTGTTTTGTTATGTCTTGACTTCTTTGCTGTGATTTTTTAAGTGGTTTATGTAGGAGCCATTTCCATTTTATTTTTATTTGTAGTTATGATGTTAAATATCAAAATAGCATAAATTCACGAAAATGTATTGTACTATTTACTCATGGGTGGTATTATTGGACTTGTTTTTTTGTTGGAAATCTTTTTCATTATAGATAATGATTACTTTCCAATATTACCAACAAAATTGAATACAACCTATCTAACATATATAGTTTATGCCGAAAAGATACAGAGTCGAACTAATTGGAAACATTAGGCAATTTACTTCATACCACTTATTTTTATTTATTTTTGGTTTCTAGTTTTATTTTATTAGTAGCCATGATTGGGGCTATAGTACTTACTATGCATAAAACTACTTAAGTTAAAAGACAGGATGTGTTTTGACAAAATGCTATAGATTTTCAAAGTACTGTAAAAAAAAATTAGAGATATCTAAGGGCTTCAGCTTTTTGAGGCCATGAAAAAGCTCGGAAATCAAAATATATATTTTGATTTTATTTATGGGAAGACCTTTATTTTAGGAAAGGACAAAATAAGCAATAAAAAGAGTATGTATTTTGATGCAATGACAAGTATAATAAACCTTCAAAAAAGAGGGCACCTATATATTTGGACAAGAACCAACTTAATTTGCATAGCAAATCAAGGGTCAAGAAGATAAAAACGAAAAGGAAGGCGCATAGCGAAATATATATTCTTTTTTGTTAGCTTCTTTTAAAGTGTTCTTCTATTGTGCCCTTTCAATTTTTACTTCTTCTTTACACAAAACAAAGAAAGCGAGTAAACCTTTGAGTAAACCCTTGAAAAGCTAACATTTTTTGGGATTAAAGTTTTGTTCTTCCTTCATAGAGCCAATAATGAATGCGATGTTGAAAAAATATAGATTTTTTTTACATGTGTTAAATAATAAGCTAGGCAAACGAATTAAGTCCTATTTTACATTTTATTAATCGAAAAATGGAAAAAAACTTTAAATATTTTGTAAAATAATTTGTTGTGACCTATGCACAGCAATCGCCAATAAATGTAGAGCAGAATGGCAAATAAAGGTGGTGGCATGGCGACTCATTTTCTTCTCTAAGTTACTCCATTTCCTTTGATACATTTATCTTTTTTATTTAATTGAAAATTTTTACCACAACTTTTGTCCTTATGGCTAAAGGCGTAAAGTGTAACCAAATATTTTTCTTTGTGGTTTTTTTTAGTAGCTTGGTGGTTGGAATAAATGGCTATTAAGTGCACCGAATATATTGGTATAATCTTTAGCTTTTTACTATGGCATTGTTTAGAGCATGTTTAAAGTAATACCTCACCTTCATTTTTTTTAAATGTTGAGAAAGGTAGCATAGTGTAAACTATGTCCAAGTTAAGCCTTATCTGGTATGGATAAACTTTATAGTTAAAGGCAAGTCATTTTATTTTTTTGACTCTTACCTATGTAAGCATAGCATGGTCGAGCTATTGAGCATAAAAAATGCACAAATTTTTAATTTTTTTAAAGGCGCGCATAGCATTCAATCTTAAACCATAGATCTACCAAGTAGATTTATGGGATAACATTTAATTACTATGTTATTGCATAACTAAATAAAACTCAAGTAGTTTTTTCACCAGAACATAGAAAACAAGTTACATAATTTGCTTTAAATCTCCTTTACAAACATGGTATTGGCTCGGTTGTTTGCACTTAGATTAGGTTTTTGAAAGGTTTATTTTACCTAAATTAAGTAAGCAAAGCCTTTGTAGGCTTTTTTTTTATATATAATTTTCATGGTTGATAGAAAAATCATACTGATCATTTAGAACAAATGCAGTTGTGCCAAACATTCATCATGGATTTCTCCACAAGATGCATGATGTGTTGTGTTTAGTTTGCTTATAGCTATTAAGCTACGTGCATAGGCAAATAAACTTGCTACACTCAATTGCTTGACTTGCAACTTTGTCCTTAGCACAGAAAATAACTCAAAGTGATCCTAAATGAGGACCTCTTCTATCAAAGCAATTTGGAAATGCCCCTCGATAGGCTTAATTAAACATTGAAGGCCTTGCTTAGGCTTGTGTTTTTTTTAAAAACTCTCAATCCTTAAAATTTGAGAAAGAAAACTTTTCTTTTTATTCTATTTTTTTTCTCCCCAACCCGCGCCCTTGCAAAGAAGGAACTTTAGGCTTGAATTTACCTACTTTCTTCCCATAGTTCATTTCCAACACTAAGAGAAGAGAGAAATATATATGTTGTATTCTATGGCCTAGTGTTTTCAATGTTAAAGCCATTAGCAATGGCATCAGAGTTTCCATAGTATAATAAATTGGAAGGAAAACAATTAGTTTTTAAACTATTATGCAGTCATGGTATGAACTTGGTTTTCATTAAAATAAAAAATAAAAAATAAATTGTTGAATTTGGCTGGACCATCCATCTTGTTTAATTATGCTAGTTTAAAATACTGAACAAGAGTTGTGTGCTTGGAGTGTAAGTGTGGTTTGGAAGAGAACATTTTTAAAGGTTATATTATGGTGGGTCTAACTTGATAATTGCAATGTTGTACATAAACACAATGTATGTATGACTTGATTTCATTAAGTATCTTACATGATTATGAAAGGCCTCTTCACTTAACATCATGGCCCATTACTTATCTTTCTAAAAAGGCTTACTCTATTTATTGAGTTGTTGGTCTAAATAGAATCTAGAAAGTTCAACTAGCAAAAGGAAAAAAGATGTGCTCTCGGCACCCTGTTGAATTTTCTTTCCACAAGCATCTGACCAAAAGTGCCCTAACTTTTTCGTAAGGGGAGGGCATGATGTTAGGATTTTATTTTGGAAAACTTTAATTTAGGTTGTGACCCAAAGGTATTACGCACTCTATAAAAGACTTTCAAATTGGGGCCACAGGTAAACTCTTATATATTTTTGTCATAGTAACTTCCATCGGCCCAAGGAAAATATTAATAATAAACCTTCGAAAACTTAATACAAAGCCTTTTTAGCCTACTAACCTAGTTGTGAGGCCCTATTGTTAACTTCAAATAGTGAGATTTATACTAGGGACATTATAGTGTTGAAACAAATAACCGATGATGATAGCATCATGGGCAGACCAAAATACATTCAAAGTGCAACCAAATTGGCAATGGAAATGTGATGATTATATTTAATATTCTTTTGGCCACCCTTTTGCATTATAGTATATAATGTGTTCACTTAGGCTTGTCAAGGTTTCTTAGGCATCCAAAGGCTCTCATGAAACCTTTTAACCCTCTTATTGTGCAAAGCACACAAGAAGTCGAAGGGCCAAAGGCTTAAGAACTTAGTAGTATATTTAATTAAATTAAAAGCCTTTCCAAAGAAGAAGTCAAAATAATTTTTTGATTTTGGGTTGCACCCTTGTATTATACCTCTTAATTAATTATAAAGATTTGTTTAACTTGATTGTTAAATAAACAATAGGATAAATGTACCTAACTGAAGTGGGTTATATTTGATGGGAAGGAAAAGGATACTGAATTGTAGATGTGGACCTAACATCGTGCTATACTATGATTTCTTTAGTTTTCTTTCCCTAAA
>Ga0116231_10007947_pt1 | contig 18960 bp, 11 predicted proteins | sample S1TSphgellanicum_2_FD_89695 | JGI IMG/M metagenome (GOLD analysis project Ga0116231, IMG submission 89695) | Host-associated microbial communities from peat moss isolated from Minnesota, USA - S1T2_Fd - Sphagnum magellanicum MG | ecosystem: Host-associated > Plants > Peat moss > Unclassified...
CGATCCCAAGGCAAGGTCGATCCCAAGGCAAGGTCGATCCCAAGGCAAGGGTGGTCTGGAGCGCGCCCCACCCGGCCCTACGACCAAGGTGGCATATCCGATACCGCCCCTGGGGCGCGAGGATCATGGCAATCGCAGCGAGGGATGAACATGACGACACCCGTGACCGTTGATTGGGGCGCGATTGCCAAGGATCCGCGATTTCTGCAACTGCATCGACGCAAGACGAGTTTTCTCTGGGGCATGATGGCCGCGTCGGTCGTCTATTTTCTGATGCTGCCGATCGGCGCGGCCTATTTTCAGGATTTGTTCAAGATCAAGCTCTGGGGTGTGGTGAACGTCGGACTGCTGTTCGCGCTCAGCGAGTTCGTCGTGACGCTCGGCATCGCGATCCTCTACTCGCGCAAGGCGAGCAGCGACTTCGACGTGATCGCCGCGGAGATTTCGGCCGACTTCGGCAACCGCGACGGTACGCCGAGCGCGCAACGGCGCGCCGACCGGGAAATAGGCGCATGAGCGACTATCGCTGGCTCACGTTCACGGTCTTCGCCGTGATCATCCTGATCACGCTGTACGTCACCTACCTCGCGACCAAGCGGGTTCGGTCCGCATCGGACTTTTACACGGCCGGCGGCGGCGTTTCGGGATTCCAAAATGGCTGGGCAATCGCCGGCGACTATTTGTCGGCCGCATCCTTCCTCGGGATCGCCGGCCTGATCGCGCTCTACGGCTACGACGGCTTCATGTATTCGGTCGGTTTTCTGGTCGCCTACATCACCGTCTTGCTGCTGATCGCCGAGCCCTGCCGCAACATCGGCCGATACACGCTCGCCGATATCCTCGCCTATCGCAACGATCCGAAGAAGACGCGCGTCGTCGGGGCGCTGTCGGTGATCGCGGTCTCGACCTTCTACCTGACCGCGCAGATGGTCGGGGGCGGCGTGCTCGTGAAGACGCTGATCGGCATCAACTACGAAACTTCGGTCGCCTGCGTCGGCGTTCTGATGCTTTCGTACGTGCTGTTCGGCGGCATGGTTGCGACCACATGGGTGCAGATCATCAAAGCCGCGCTGCTCGTCATTGCCTCCCTGATCATCGTCGCCTTGGTCTGGGCTCCCTACGGATTCTCCTTGCCAGCCTTCCTGCAGGACATCGTCGTCGATCCGCGGGTCCAGGCCCGCGTTGCGAGCCTGCTCGGCGATCCGGCCAAGAACCTGAGCGCGGTCGAACTCGGTCAGCGCTTCCTCGAGCCCGGCCTCTACTTCAAGGCGCCGATCGATCAGATCAGCCTCGGGCTCGCCTTGATCTTCGGCACGGCGGGCCTGCCGCACATTCTCATGCGCTTCTTCACGGTGCGCACCGCTTTGCAGGCGCGCCGCTCGGTGGTTTGGGCGATGGCGATCATCGGCGGCTTCTACCTGCTGACCTTGTTCCTCGGCTTCGGTGCGGCGCATGCGGTGGGCCCGGCGAACATCGCCGCCGTCGACGCGGGCGGCAACATGGCGGCGCCGCTGCTCGCGCAATTCATCGGCGGCGGACCGAACTCCTTGCTCGGTAATCTCTTGCTCGCCTTCGTCTCCGCCGTCGCCTTTGCGACCATCGTCGCGGTCGTTGCCGGACTCGTGCTGGCGTCCGCCTCGGCGATCGCCCACGACCTGTACGTCGGCGTGGTGCGCGCCGGCCAGCCGGTCACGCCGACGGGCCAGGTCCGGGCCGCACGCATCGCAACCCTGGTCGTCGGCGCGCTGTCGATCGCGATCGGCATCGGCGCAAAAGGTCAGAACGTCGCCGTGCTGGTCGGCCTTGCGTTCGCCGTGGCTGCGAGCGCGAATTTCCCTTGCGTACTGCTGACGCTCTATTGGAAGCGATGTACCACGGGCGGCATCGTCGCGGGCATGCTGGTGGGCACGGTCGCGGCGGTCGGACTGACCTTGGTGTCGCCGAACTTGACCTACCCGAAGGCCGTCAAGGCGGCGGCGCACAAGGTCTTGGATGGCGAGGCCGCGAAACGCTCGGCGGCGGTCGAGGCGCTCGCCTCCGCGGACGCCGACGTGGTTGCGAAGGCCAAGCGGGACCTGGCTGCGCTCGACAAGGCGGTCGCCAAAGCAAGGGCCGACATCGAGAAGTGGGGCGCTGCGACGACTTCGTTCATGGGACTGGAGGAACCGCTGATTCCGATGAAAAATCCTGGCATCTTCTCGATTCCGCTCGGCTTCCTCGCGGTCCTGATCGGTTCGCTGCTGAGCCGCGACCGGCGCGCCGAGGACATGTGGCACGAGGTCTACGTGCGCCAAAATACCGGCATGCTGGTCTCGAAATCGACCGCTCACTAAGCGCGCACGGCGCTGCAGGCACACGTCCCGTAGCGCGGTCGCCCCTCGCCGTCCGGCGCTAAGCTTGGCTTATAATCGGCCTCGTGGCTGCGCCCACCGGAGCGTGCGCTCAATCACACCCCGGCAATTGCATTCAGAGTAAGTGTTGGCCTGGCCGTCGCGCATCGTCGTGGCCGCGCATTGCGCGCGGGTTGGAGCAGTCTCATGAGCTTGGACGAAGAGCCTTCGAATCCGACGCTGGAAAGCCGGCTCGCGATCGAGTGTCTGAGGGCGTGCCCGGCACTAGCCGACATCGACGCCGAGTCTTTGGAGCGCCTCGCCGCGGCCGCGGTCCATTTCTCACTGCCCGCCGGCTACACGCTATGCGAGTCCGGAACGACCTCGGACGGCATCTATCTGGTCACGGCCGGGCGCATCGGGGTCAAAATCGACGGTACCGCGGGCTGGACTGCACAGCTACGCAGCGGCGAGCTGCTCGGGGAACTCAGCTGGCTCATGAATGCGCCGCACAGCGCCCAGCTGGTTGCGACTCGCGACAGCGAATTGCTGTGGCTCAGCAAGGCCCTGCTCGACGACATCGCCGCACGCTCGCCGCGCTTCGCGCTCGCAATCGCCCGACTCTGCGCCCAGCGTCTCCATCGCAGCACGCGCGGCAATGCAACAGCGCCCCGCGCGCGCGTCTTCACGATCGTGCCGAACAGCCCGGACCTCGACGCCGTGAGCTTTGCCTCCTCCTTGGTGACCGAGCTCAGCCGGGTCGGACGTGCGGAGTTCGTCTGGGACGTCCGCGCGAGTTCACATACTGTCGGCTGGTTCAATAACATCGAGGAGAGCAACGACTACGTCGTCTATCTCGCCGATGCATCATCCTCGGGATGGACCCGCCAGTGCGTGCGCCAGGCCGACCTGCTGCTCCTTGTAGCGGACATCCGAGAGACGCCAAGGCCTTGGACGGAGGCCCTGCTGACGATTGCGGCCAAGTCGGCAAGCCCGGTAGAGCTTGCACTTCTGCATGGCGAGCGGTTCTCCTACGGGTGCGCGACGCGCTGGCTGGAGTCGACACCGGTGAGCGCTCACCACCACATCGTCGACTCAGCCGACTTGGCAAGGCTCGCACGGCTGATCACGCACCGCGGGGTCGGCCTCGTCCTCTCGGGCGGCGGTGCGCGCGGCTTCGCTCATCTCGGCGTCATCCAGGCGCTGCGCGAAGCTCGTGTGCCGATCGATTACGTCGGCGGCGCCAGCATCGGCTCGCTGATCGCAGCGGGTGCGGGCCTCGGGTGGAGCGACGCGGAGATGCGCATGCGCTACCGGCGCAGCTTCGTCGACACCAACCCGGTCAATGACTACACCTTTCCCTTCGTCGCGCTGACGCGCGGCGGCAAGGTCAACCGGCTGCTGCGTCGTGAGTTCGGCGACGTGCTGATCGAGGACATCCGCCTGCCCTATTTTTGCGTCAGCGCGAATCTGACCACCGGTTGTGCCGTCGAGCATCGACGCGGTTCGCTGTGGCAATCGCTGCGCGCGTCGGTCGCGATTCCGGGTGTCATGCCGCCGGTCCTGTATGGCGATGCCGTGCTCGTCGACGGCGCCGCCATCAACAATCTGCCCGTCGATATCATGAGGGCGCATGCGCCGGGCATCGTGATCGGCAGCGATGCGGGAGTCGATCGACCGTTCACAGCCGATTACGACGCCGCCGAGCAGCCGCCCTTCTGGCGATTGTTGTCGCGCTCGAGCAGCGGCAAACGCCGCATCAACATCTTTCAAATCCTCATGCGCGCCGGCATGGTCGGCGGCGAGGCTGGGATCCTCGCGCAGCGCGAACTCGCCGATCTGCTCATCAGACCGCCGCTCGACGACATCGACCTGCTGAACTGGAAAGCCTTCGAGCGCGCGATCGGCATCGGCTACGAGTACACGACACAGGTCCTCGGCGCACGGCCCGACTTGCCGCGGCACGCGGCGGCGGTACGATTGCCGTCGCGCGCGCCGAGTTCGCTGATCGGTGCGGTCGAACGACGCGAACGCGGCGTCGCGGCCGTCGCACGCACGCGCACACCTTTTCCTCAGCGGGAAACCGAGTAGTCCGACCCGGCGGGCACGGTCGCGAGACCCGCAAACTCCGGACCGCGAAGCTCGAGCGCCGTCTCGCCGCGATTCACGTCGAGACCGGTCAGACGCCAGTCGTGCACGGGCAAGGGGAAGGGTCGGCGCAAGCGCTCGTAGAAGCCGGTCGGCCAGGCGACACCGTGCCAGACGAGGTGATCGAAGGTGTCGACCTCGGCAATCGCGCCGCGCGTCGATTCGAGCCCTTCCAGGCTGAAGCGGATGCGGCGCATCAGACGCCGCTCGACGTCGATGAAGAGTTCGATGTTGTCGGCGGCGCCAAAGCCGATACCCGGCGTCATGCGGACCCGCAATACGTCGCATTCATGGCGGAGACCGCCGGATGCGAGTTGCACGCGCGCGCCCACGTCCATGCACAGCGAATCCGGGTCGGCCGCGGCGCGTCCGGCAAGCCACAAGGGACCCAGCAAGAAAAGGCTGTAGCCGTCGACCACCAGCGCGGCCGCCGCAAGGGCTTCCGTGTCCCGCGTTTCGGCGCCGTTGAACCAAACGCGCACGCTGCCGACGGCATTCGGCGCGGCCTCGCGCACGACGTGCTTGATGCCGCTCGGCCCGCGATGGGTCTGCGCGACCAGGCCCGCGCGGAGCAGCAGCCGTTCCTCCGAGCCGCCGCGAAAGCCGGCATCGACGAGTGCCGGTTGCAGGCGCTCGACCAGCGGCCGCCAGGTTCCCGAATAGGCAACGTTGAGATCGTGCAAGGTCGCAAAAGCTGCGAGGCCATGCGCCGCCGCGCTCGCCTGCAGCAAGCGGCGAGCGTCGGGTGTCGTCGTAGGCACGGTCAGCGGCGGCAGCGGCGTCGCGCAGCCCGCGAGTACGGGCATCGCGCAGGATGTCAAGATCAATCGGCGACGCAATGGGTTCGGTTGGGGCATGAATTCGTAGCCGGTCCGCACGTGCGCAAGCACTGGGCCGAAGTCGTACTATAGGCAGGTGGGGATGCTAATGCGAGGAGTTTGCAGCATGCGGAGATTTCGCGGTGTCGGGATTGAGGTCACGTCGCCGGTAACGAATGCGCTTAGTAGCGGCGAACCCGATATCATCTCGGTCGGAGCCAGCTGGACGTTTTAAACCATGACTGCCGAGTTCGAGTATTCCAACCCGCCGGGGGTCCACGCCCCTACCGGGCCATACAGCCACATCGTGAAAGTTCCGGCCGGCGCCGAACTGCTGTTCCTGTCCGGACAATTCGGTATACGACCGGACGGCACGATCGCCGACACCATTTACGAACAAGCCGATCAAGTCTTCAAGAACATCCTTGCGCTGCTCGGGTCGCAACAGATGGATGCGACGCGAATCATCAAACTGACGACCTATATCGTCACCGGTCATGACAGCCGCGAAGTTCGCCGCGCGCGTCTCAAACACCTGGGCAGCCACGTGCCCGCTTCGACCGCCGTATTCGTCGCGCGCCTGGTCTCGCCCGACTGGCTGGTCGTCGTCGATGCGATCGCGGCGAAAACCTGAAGCCGGCCGCGGGTACGTTCCGTGTACACTTCGCCGGCGATCGGCGGACACTGGGAACCTTTCTCTGCCCGGCGGTTCCTAGACCTGAACTAAAGGAAGAATGAATGCTCAAGCTTGTCCGTTCTTGCCGCCGTGTCGCGGCAGTCGTGGTAGCCGGCTGTGCAGCTGCCTGCCATGGCAGCTCCTCCAACACGGCGACCGATCAGCAATATCCCTTCGGTATATTCAAGGGCACGGACAGCTCCGGCAATGCGGTCACCGCGATCATCGATACCAGCTATTCGGCCGTGTTCATCAGCGCGAGCAAGAACAGCGCCGGGCAACTCCTCTACACGCAATACACCGGCATCGTGGCGGGTTTGCAATCGACCATCGACGGCACGCTGCACGGATATCCACAAGCTCTGCAGACATTTGCCGACGGTTCCAACTTCGGCATCGGCACTTTGGGCGGACTGGTGACGACGAGCAAGAGCCTCAGCGGTACGTTCAGCTTCACGACGACGGCGAACAGCACGTCGACGACGGTGTGGACGCTGGTGTACGATTCGATTTACGACACCGGCGGCAGCTTGAGCGCGATCGCGGGAAATTATTCCGACGCCACGCTCGATGATCCGTCCTCTGGCGCCACGGTTTCGATCACGGCGAGCGGCGCGATGACCGCCCAGGCACCGGCCACCGGTTGCGCGCTGACCGGCCAGATCTCCGCCAGCAGCGAGAGCAAAGACATCTACCCGGTCACGCTGTCCTATGCGAGTTGCACGGGCACCGCGGCTGCCTTGAACTCGATCAGCTTCAGCGGCCTCGCCGTCCTCGATACGACCGTCTCGCCTGCCCAGGTGACGATCGCCGTGACCGGCGAATCCGCGAAACAGACGAACTACGGCGTGGTCATGGCGCTCACAGCGACGTAGCGATCCAGCGGGCGCGCCACGCGACCGCGATTCACTCTTCGTCGGCGAACTCGAGGTCGCGAGGCGGTTCGAGTTCCGGGCGCAGCGGCGGCAAATGCGCCTTGCGCAAGCCGAGATCGAGCGCGGCGAGTTCGGTACGGCGTAACTGCAGCCAGGGATCGACGAGCGCCTGCCACGCCGCGAGCGCGAGATCGGCATCTGCGACCTGGGCCGCGGTCGGCGCGGCGTCGACGCCCGTGACTTGTGCGTAGAGGGCTGCAAGCCGCCCATTGACGCTTTCGAGGCCGATGCCGCGCGGGAGTCCCTCCTGCGACGTTTCGATCAATGTCGCGAGGCGCTCGTCGAGCTCCTTGATGTTCTCGATGAGTGCACCGCGTACCTGTGCGCGGCGCTCTTTGAGTTGCGCGCGGATGGACCTGGCCTCGAGCAAGGCTTCGGTGCTGCGATCGAGACCTTCGCCAAGACGCTGGGCGAGCGCCAACTGCGCCGCATAATCGGCCGCCGGAATCGTCACCCGCGGATCGGGACCGACGCGCAGCGGTGCCTCGGACACCCGCTTGCCGACACGCAGTCGGACGCGATAGACACCGGGGCTCGCCAGCGGACCCTCCGGCTCCAAGGGCGTATCGCCGGGAATCGCCGATATCGGAAAACCGCGACGCACGGTACGCGGCGCTGCATAGTGCAAATCCCAGATCCAGCGGTGCATGCCCGCGCCGGTCCCGAGCGGCGGCGTCATGCGGATCCAGTACCGCGGGATCAGTTCCCGCTCGAGTTGCGCGGGCGTCAGCGCAGGCGGGTCCGCGCTCGTGACCCGGCGTACGACCGTGCCGCTCGCATCAAGGATCTCGATCGACAGGGGGTGCGATTCCGCTCGCGGGAGGTAGTAATCGAGCACGGCCCCGGCGGGCGGATTACGCCCCGCGGGTTCGTCGGGCTGGATCGGCGTATCGCTGCCCGTACTGCGTCGAACGCGCAGCGCGGGCGCGGGCGCCAGCAGCGTCGCCTCACCGTCGAGCAGCGCGGGCGTGAATTGCCGCAAGGGACTGATGTCGTCGAGTATCCAGAACGCGCGGCCGTGTGTCGCGAGCACGAGATCCTGGTCGTGAACGGCGAGATCGCGCATCGAGGTATGCGGCAGATTCAACTGCAGCGAACTCCAATGCTCGCCGTCGTCGAAGGAGACCCAAACGGCCTTTTCCGTGCCGGCGAACAGCAGGCCGCGGCGAACCGTATCCTCACGCACCGTGTTGACCGCGCCATCGGCGGGCAATCCCGTCGTGATCAGCGCCCAGGTCTTGCCGCCGTCGCGCGTGCGGTAAATGTAGGGATGGAGGTCATCGATACGAAAGCGGCTGACGGCGACATAGGCGGCCAGTGGATCGAAATGCGATGCATCGATCTGCGTCACCTTGCTCCACGGCGTCAGCGCCGGCGGCGTCACGTTGCGCCAGTTCTTGCCATCGTCCTCGGTCACCCAGACCTGCCCGTCGTCGGTGCCGGCCCAGATCAGGCCGTCGCGCAGCGCCGAGGCGCTCGCCGCATAGATCGCGCCGCGCTGCTTCACCGCTTTGTCCAAGCGCAACTTGCCGACACTCGCCGGTGCGCCGGGATCCTCGCGGGTCAGATCGGGACTGATGACGCTCCAATGCATGCCGCCGTCGCCGCTCTCATAGAGACGATTCGCGGCGTAATACATCCGGTGTGGATCTTCGGGGGAGAAGAACAGCGGCTCGGTACGATCGAAGCGATCGTCGGGGCCGCGAATCGGAATCGGCGATATGTCCTGCGTTTGACCGGTCGAGACGTGCTCCTTGGTCACGACATTGCGCCCCGAACCGTACACGATGTCCGGATCGAGGGGATCGGGGACGACGTAACCGTACTCGATCGCGCCGACCGGATGCCACTCGCGCAGCGTGATCTCGCCGTCATTGCCGTGGCTCGCGATGCAGACCGAGCCGCTCTCCTGCTGGCCCGAGCAGACGCGATACGGAAACGTATTGCTGATGCCGACGTGATAGAGCTGGGCGGTCGGCTGGTTCAGCCAGGAGCTCCAGGTCAGGCCGCCGTTGACGCTGATGATGCCGCCCTGATCGCTGACCATGGCGATATGCTGCCCGTCGTCCGGGCTGATCCACAGATTCTGATAGTCGTCGCCGCCGGGCGAGCCGCGCAGCGAGGTCCAATGCACGCCGCCGTCGACGGACTTCACGGTCACGAGGCTGGCACTGTACAGAACGTCGGCATCGTGCGGATCCACCTTGATGATGGGCAAATCGCCGCCTCCGATGCGCAGCGCCGGCCGCGGATCGGTCGTGACGCGATACCAAGACTCGCCGGCATCGTCGGAACGAAACACACCGAGTCCCGCGGCCGAACTGTAGTCGCCCTCCTCGGTCGTGGCGATCGTCGCGAACAGCCGTCCCGGCCGGCTCGGTGCGACCGCCACTTCGATCTGTGCAAGATTCTCGGGCAAGCCCTGCGTCAACTTGCGCCAGTGATCACCGCCATCGGTCGACTTGTACAGGCCGCCGGCGGTTCCGTTGAACACGTTCTCGTCCTCCCAGGGGCCGGAGCGCACGTTCCACAAGGCCGCGTAGAGCGTGTTCGGCTCGTTCGGATCGATCTTGATGCACGAACCGCCCGTGTCCTCATCGATGTACAAGATACGCACCCAGGTCTTGCCGCCATCGATCGAGCGAAAGATGCCGCGCTGTGCGCTCGGACCGAAGGGATGGCCGAGTACCGCCGCATAGAGCCGGTTCGCATCGCGCGGATCCACGGCGAGATCCGGAATCTGCTGCGCGTCCTCGAGACCGAGATGGGTCCAGGTGGCGCCCGCATCCGCGGATCGATAAATCCCGTCGCCGATCGAAAGATCCGGCCGCTGCAGGCCTTCGCCGCTCGCGACGTAATAGATCTTGGGATCCGACGGCGCCACGGCAATCGCACCGATCGATTGAGTCGGCTCGGCATCGAAGATGGGCTGCCAGGTGCGCCCATAGTCCGTGGTTTTCCAGACTCCGCCGTTCACGGCGCCGATCAGAAACGTCGCCTGCTGGCCCGGTATGCCGGTGACCGCCCTCGTCCGGCCGCCCCGATACGGGCCTATCATGCGCCAAGTGAGTGCCCGCGACGCGGTCTCGGCCGCCGAACTCGCGGCCTCAGCCGCCGGGGCCGGCGCGGGCGACGGGGTCCGGACGGCCGCCGCTGCGGCAGCGGCGACGTGCGCGAACACGCACAAGAGCACGAAGTTCAATCCCAGGGAGGCGGTGCGCTTGCTCATTCATTCGCCCAGTGAGGGGACGTCATGCGCATGCATCAGCTGATCGAGCGCCGGTAGGTCGTGCGCTGAAATCGTATTCCATTGCGCCAGTTCCTCGAGCAGCGCCGCATGCAGATCCGCATAGACTTGCCGCTGCGATTCCGTCGGCCCGAAGTCCTCGCCATCGAGCGTGGCCGCAAACGTGTCGTATTGTTCGTTGAGCATATTGGGATAGCGCAAATTGTCCTCGGACGCCGCCATCTTGACTTGAATCAGGCGGGCCTCGATCGGCGCGAGTTCCGCCAGCAGACTCTTCGCGGCATCGATCACCGGCTGAGCCGCCGACCGGCCTTCGCTCCACTTCTCGATCGTCGCAAGGCGTGCGCGCGTCGCACGGATGCCGTTGACGGCCTGGTGGAGGGCGCCGATGTCCGCCCAAGTCTGCACCGACAGCTCGTCGAGGTCGCGGATCTCCCGCTCGGATAACTGTCCTTGCAGGCGCGGGTCCGCGATGATTTCGAGGGGAGCCGTCTGGCTCTTGCCATGGACGGTCAGGCGAACTTGATAGTGACCGGGCGCGACGAGGGGTCCGCGCGGTCCGTCGTCGCTGTAAAAGGCTCCCGGAATCTTCACCGGATCCTCACGGCGCAGGTCCCATGCGAAGCGATTCCCGCCGGCCGCGGCCGGAATCGTATCCGGGATGGCAACGCGATCCGTCCACTCCGCGGGCTGTTCGCCGGCATCCTTCGGTTCGAGGTTCGACAAGCGCCGTAAGGTACGGCCGTCCGCGTCCAGGATCTCCAGCGTGATTTCCTCGCCCGGCGCGGGCTCGCTCTTGAGGAGGTAGTCGATCACCGCACCGGCCGGCGGATTGTCGCCCACGGGGAGGCGCCGCTCGACCTGTTCCGGGTAATGCAACTTCACCGCAGTCGCCGGCGTGAACAGATGAAAATCGTCCTGCGGATTCACAGCGGCCGCTTGGCGCAGCGGCGAAACGTCGTCGAGAATCCAGAACGAACGCCCGTGGGTGGCGACGACGAGATCGTCATCCTTGAGAGCCAAGTCGTGGATCGGGGTCGTCGGCAGATTCAGCTGCAAGGGCTGCCAATGCGCGCCGTCGTCGAGCGAGAAAAACACGCCTAGTTCCGTGCCCGCGTACAGCAGCCCGGCCTTGACCGGATCCTCGCGCACGGCATGCACGTAGGCGCCGTTCGGAATCCCATTGACGATGCGCGTCCAGGTCTTGCCAGCGTCGTGCGTCCGGTAGATCAGCGGCTGCAAATCATCGAGCTTATGTCGATCGATCGCCGCATAGGCGGTGCCGGGGTCGTGCGGCGACGGGTCGATCAAGCTCACCATGCTCCAGGCCGGCATGTCCTTCGGTGTGACGTTGCTCCAGGACTGCCCGTCATCGCGCGTCAGGTGGATGAGCCCGTCGTCCGTTCCGGCCCAGAGCAAGCCTGCTTGCAACGGCGATTCCGCGAGTGCGAACACGGTGTCGAAGTATTCGACGCTAGTGATGTCGAGCGTGATCGGACCGCCGGATGGCTGTTGCTTGGTCTTGTCGTCGCGCGTGAGATCGGGGCTGATCTTGCGCCAAGTGCGCCCTTGATCGCCGCTGCGAAGCACGAACTGGGCCGCGGTGTACAGCACATTGGAGTCGTGCACGGAAACGAACAGCGGCTCGGTCCATTGCAACCGATATTTCAGGTCCGCAGCGCCGTTGCCGGACACGTCGAGCGGATAGACCGAGACGTCGCGAAAGTTGTTCGTGCGATGATCGTAGCGGGTCATCTGGCCGCTGTCGGAATTGGCGTAGATGATCTCCGGATCCTTAGGGTCCGGTGCGATGAAGCCACTCTCGCCGCCGCCGACATCGAACCAATCCTGGCGACCGATGGCACCCTCGTCGTCGCGACTCGCGATGGCGATCGTGGAATTATCCTGCTGGGCACCGTAGACCCGGTAGGGCCAGCGATTGTCGACCGCGACATGATAAAACTGAGCGGTCGGTTGATTGTAGGGCGCGGTCCATGCCTTGCCGCCATCGACCGAGATGCTCGCGCCGCCGTCGCTGCCGTTGATCAGCCGCCGCGGGTCCTTCGGGTCGATCCACAGCGCGTGATGATCGCCGTGCGGCGCAGGCATCAGATCGAAGGACCTGCCGCCGTCGCTGGAGCGGAAGGCGCCGGTGTTCAGCACGTAGACGACGTCGGCGGCGAGCGGATCGGCGAAGACGTGCGTGAAGTACCAAGCCCGCTGGCGGAAGCGATGATCCTCGTTGACGCGCGTCCAGCTCGCGCCGGCGTCGTCGGAGCGAAACAATCCGCCTTCCGCCGCTTCGACCATCGCGTATACCCGTCCGGAGCCGCCGCCGGCGACCGCGACGCCGATGCGCCCGAGGATGCCCGCCGGCAGGCCGTGGCCCTGTAAATGGGTCCAGGTCTCGCCGCCATCGCTCGACCTGTAGAGCCCCGAGCCGGGACCGCCGCTCGAGAAATTCCAAGGTTGCCGGCGCATCTGCCACAGCGAGGCATAGACGATGTTGGGATTGCTCGGATCGTAGCTCAGGTCGACCGCGCCGGTGTCGCGATCCTTGTACAGCACCCGCTTCCAGCTTGCGCCGCCGTCGGTGCTGCGAAACACGCCGCGCTCCTCGTTCGGGCCGAACGCATGGCCGAGTGCGGCAACCAGCACGATGTCGGGATTGCGCGGGTCGACGATCAAGGCGCCGATCTGGCGTGTATCGCGCAAGCCCACGTTCTTCCATGTGCGGCCGGCGTCGACCGACTTATAGACGCCGTCGCCGTAGCTGATGTTACCGCGCGGACAGGCTTCGCCCGTGCCCACGTAAATCACGTTGTGGTCCGCGTCCGCGACCGCGATGGCGCCAATCGAGGCGATTTTTTGCTCGTCGAACATGGGTTGCCAGGATGCGCCGGCATCGACGCTCTTCCATACGCCGCCCGCGACTGCGCCGAAATACCAGGTCGAAGGGTCACCGGGCACGCCGCTCACGGCGACGACACGGCCGCCGCGAAACGGGCCGATTTGACGCCATTTCATGCCGGCCAGACTCGTGGCATCGAGGGAGGCGGCGACCAGATTCCAGGCCGGCATCAATGCAGCGAGCAACAACAGGCCCAGCGCGCAACGAGATCGAGTCATCATCATTCATCCCTCTGGATCGGCAAGCCGCTATGGCGCATTCTATTGCGGTGCGAAGCATAGTAATGCCTTAGGGGTACGGACGTCATGGGGATCGAACATACCAGCCGTCGACTCTTGAGTATCGCGGCTCTGCTGGGAGTCATCACGACAGCCGCTGCCGCGCCCGACGCGGATCATGAAGGCGCCCTGCGTTTCCGTTTCGTGGGCCCGAAGATCGGTAACCGGATCGCCGCGGTGGCGGGCATCGCGGGCGATGCGAGCGTCTATTACGCGGGTGCCGCTTCCGGTGGAATTTGGAAATCCACCGACGGCGGCAACCGCTGGCTGCCGATCTTCGATCAACAGCCGGCGGCGGCGATCGGCGCGCTCGCCGTCGCACCGTCGCAGCCCAACACCGTCTGGGCGGGTACCGGCGAGGCGTGGGCGATCCGCGATAGCGACGTCGCGGGCAACGGTATCTACAAGTCCACGGATGCAGGCCGGACCTGGACGAACATGGGACTGCCCGATTCGGGCCGCATCGGCCGCATCGTCATCGATCCGCAACATCCCGAGATCGTCTTCGCCTGCGTGCTCGGCCGACTCACCGGACCACAGCAGGAACACGGCGTGTATCGGACGCTGGACGGCGGCGGCCACTGGGAGCGGGTCTTGTTCGGCGGCGAGAACGTCGGCTGTTCGGGTCTATCGATGGATGCGCACGATCCGAATACGCTGTTCGCGGGAATGTGGGAAGTGCAAATGCGCACCTGGGGCGAGTTCAGCGGCGGAGCCGGCAGCGGACTCTATGTCTCGCATGATGCAGGTACGCACTGGCAGCGCATCGAGGATCCGGGGCTGCCGCACGCCCCTGTGGGCAAGATCGACGTGGCGGTGGCTCCGACCAACGGCCAGCGCGTTTACGCACTGATCCAGACCAAGGACCAAGGCTCCTTGTGGCGGTCCGACGATGCCGGCAAACACTGGAAGGCGGTCAATTATCAGCGCGCGCTGATCGGACGCGCCGGCTATTACATCCGACTGGCGGTCTCGCCCGGAAGCGATAACGAGGTGTTGGTGGCCAACAGCGCGTTCCATCAATCCTTGGATGGCGGCGAAAACTTTCACGAAGTTCCCTGGGGTGGCGATACCCACGATATCTGGTTCGATCCGCAGAATCCCGATCGCTTCGTCATCACCGACGACGGCGGAATGATCATCACCACCGTGCATGGACGGGGCTTTCACCGCGTGACGCTGCCGATCGGCCAGATGTATCACGTCGCGGTCGATCGGCAGATCCCGTACGAGTTCTACAGCAACATGCAGGACGACGGCAACCTGCGTGGGCCGAGCGTCCCGGCCGGTCCCGGGGAAACCGGCTGGGACAGACATATGGGCGGTTGTGAATCCGGGTTCACACTGCCCGACACCGTGGATCCGAACGTCGTCTGGGCAAGTTGCTATGGCGATGCCGTGACGCGCTGGGATGCGCGCTACAAGGAAGCACATTCGGTCTCCCCGTGGATGCATACGCTCGATGCCCCGCCGACGGACCTCAAGTATCGCTGCCACTGGACCCCACCGCTCGCGCTCGATCCGTTCGCCCACGACACCGTCTATTACGGCTGCCAGGTGATCTTCAAGACCACCGACGCGGGCGCACACTGGACGGTCATCAGTCCGGATCTGTCGACCAAGGATCCGGCGCACATCGTCTCCTCCGGCGGCATCGTCGGCGACAATCTCGGCCAGTTCTATGGCGAAGTGATTTTCGCCATTGCCCCCTCGCCGGTGCAGCCGGGCCTGCTGTGGGCGGGCACGAACGATGGCCAGGTTTGGTACACGCCGGACGGCGGGACCACGTGGAACAATGTGACGAAGAACCTGCCGGGTCTGCCGCCCCTGGGGACGATCACGAGCATCGCCCCGTCGACCTTCGCGGCCGGCAAGGCTTATCTCAGCGTCGATCTGCACCTGGTCGACAATCGCGACCCCTACATCTACGAGACGCAGGATTACGGCAAGACCTGGAAACGCATCGACGCCGCCCTGCCCCGCCACGCCTTGTCCTACGTGCGCAGCCTTGCCGAGGATCCGAATCGCGCCGGTCTGCTGTTCGCCGGCACGGGCAACGGCTTGTTCTATTCGCACGACGATGGCGCACATTGGACCGCCTTGCAGGACGGCTTGCCGCATGCGCCGGTCAGCTGGATCGTGGTACAGCCGGACTTCCACGATCTCGTGGTGTCCACCTACGGCCGTGGCCTTTATATCCTCGATGACCTGAGTCCCCTCGAACAACTCGCGCAAACGCCTGCGAGCCTGCCGGTCACGTTGTTTACTCCACGGCCTGCGTATCGCTTCGTCCGTGCGCCCGCGGCCTTCATCAATTTCTCGCTTGCGGCCGCCCCGAAGGATCCGGTCAAGATCCAAATCATCGATGCGCGAGGAGACGTCGTGCGCAGCCTCGAGACGAAGGGCCGCGCCGGGATCAACCGTAGCACCTGGGACCTCCGTTACGACTCGCCGCGCTTGATCGCGTTGCGCACGGTTGCGCCGGATAATCCGCATATCTGGGATGAACCGCGCTTTCGCGACGCCGATGCGCGCACGATCACCCACTGGGGCATCGTGCCGGCCGAAGCCGGACCGATCGTGGCGCCGGGCGAATATCGCGTCAGTCTCCTGGTCGACGGCCGCACGCAGACGCGGCCGCTGACCGTGCTTCCCGATCCGCACGCGCCCGGTTCGATTGAGGACATTAGCCGGTCGGTGCAGACCCTGCGCCGGATCTGCGCGGACATCACCCATGTCTCGGACGCCGTCAACCAGATCGAATGGCTGCGCAAGCAACTCGAAGTCATCCGCGCGGCGTTGCGACCGGCTAAGACACCCGACAAGGATGGGGCAGCCGCCGCGGACGACGACGATGACGAGGATGTCCAACCGGCACCGGCGCCCGCGCGTGTCTTCGATGCGGCACAGACCCGCCAGCGCACGGAATTACTGGCCGCGGCTGAAAAGCTCGACGATGAATTGCGGTCGATCGAGCATCGCTTCGTCGCGCGCGCCTTGCTCGACAGCGACGACAAATACTTCGTCGAACAGGATCAGCTTTACTTGAATCTCCTCTGGCTCAATGCGGAGGTTGGCACGGGCGGCGGCGACGTTGCGGGGAGCGCCGACTTCGCGCCCTCGGCGACCCAACTCGATCTGCTCGCGCGGCTCGAGTCGGACATGACCGGCCCCGACGCGGCGCTCGCTGCGGCCTTGAAGCAGGACCTACCCGAGTTCAACCGCCGGCTCGAAGCGGATGCACTCGCGCCGCTCGTGAATTGATCCGCCGCTCTCGTAAGACCGGCGTAAGCTGATCGGACGGGTTAGACAATGGTGTCTAACCCTCATCGTGTCCCGTACAGCCGATCGCCGGCATCTCCCAGACCCGGAAGAATGTAACCGTGCTCGTTCAATTCCGGGTCGATCGCGGCGGTCCAGATGCGCACGTCCGGGTGGTGGCCGAGAAGATTCGCAATGCCCACCTCGGTTGCCAGCAGCGAGACCACACGCAGATCGCTGGCGCCGTGCTCCTTCAAGCGATCGAACGCGGCCACGGCGGTGTTGCCGGTCGCCAGCATCGGATCGACCACGATCACCAGCCGTTCGGATAGATCCGACGGCGCCTTGAAGTAGTATTCGACGGCGGTCAGCGATTCCGGATCGCGATACAGTCCGATGTGCGCGATTCGCGCCGAAGGCACGAGGTCCAACATGCCCTCGATGAAGCCCATGCCCGCACGCAATATCGGCGCGAACACGAGTTTCTTGCCCGACAGCACCCGCGCCTGCATGGGCATCAGCGGAGTCTCGATCTGTATCGGATCGAGTGACAGGTCGCGAGTCACTTCGTAGCAGAGCAGCGTCGCGATCTCGCGCAGCAACTGACGAAAGTTCTTCGTCGAGGTGGTCTTGTCGCGCATCAGTGTGAGCTTATGCTGCACGAGCGGGTGAGTTACCGTCGTCACGTTGTCCATCAGAATACCGTCCCATCGCTCAAGACGTTGAAGGGCGGCCCGCCGTCGGGGCGTTTCTGGCGCGCGACGATCCGGCCGGCAGCCCAGGTTCCGCCCTCGAGCAGGCGGGCGAGAGGAAACTTTTCGGGCTCGAGCCTCAGTCTCGAGCCCACCATCGGTGCCAGCCGATCGAGCAGCGCCACCGTCAATGCCCGCCAGCCGACCACGAACGGACTGCCAACGGCATGCGCCGTCGACAGCGCGGACAACTCGCGCGGCGCGAGGACGTCCAAGTCGACGAACAGCCCGCCATTGCGGTACTCGGCGAGCCCGGTCAGCTCGCCGAGGTCACATACGGTAATACCCGCCTCCGCCAAGGGTTCGATCAGCGAGTAGGTCAGCCACTGCGAGAGCTTGTGCAGCGGTACGTAGCCGTCCTCCGGACGCTCACCCTCGAGCGCCGCATGCGGCCAGCAATCGCCGAGCGGCACGCCGCTCAAGCTGGGCCTAGCCTCCCAAATGGGGCCAAAGGCCTCGAGCAGCGTCTCGAGTATCGCGCCGGCGGGGAGGCGGCCATGAACCGCGCGGGCGCGCAGCGAATCGAACAGCCCGCCGGGTCGCGGCGTGTCCTCGCTTGCAAATAGATCGGGCCTCGATTCGAGCGCGGCGCCCAACCGGTTGAGAAGGGCGGCGCGGCCGGGCAATCCGGCCAGCGGGTTCGTCTCACCGGCCTGGAATGCGCGCTCAATCGATGACTCGTCCACCCGTCGCAACGCGGCGGCGTCCACCCGGTAGGGGTCGGCTGCCTGATTCGACAGGGCACCCGACTCGAACCAGCGTAGACTCGCAAGCGCGAGACCCTCCGAGCGCGCGAACACGAGACCCGTACGGCCGTCGTCGCGGAACGCCCAGGCCGCACCCGCACCGGCGTCCAGCAACACCGAGGTGATCACGAGATCGAATGCCGCGCGAGCCCTCGCCTCCGCGCTCGTCCAGCGGGTATGGTGTGCAAGCTCAGTCCACAAATCGCGGCCGTCGAGCACGAAGTGGCGCCAGCGCGAATGCACCGGCACATTCAGTGCCGGATAGCGCTCCGCGATGAGCTTGGCCACGAAATCCGCGGTCGCGGGCAAGCGATCGAGATGGACGGTCCAATCGTCCAGCCGCGAGTCGAGCGCCAATCGCAGCATGCGCTGCCCCGCTCTGCGCACCGCATGCGCGCAGAGCAGAGTTTTCGCAGCGCGCGCCGCGAGGCTCTGCGCCGCGACGGACTCGGATCGCAATTCAGTAGTCGTCAAGATCGCGTCCGACGACGGCTGGCGGGCCGTCACCCCCTTCGAGCGGGTCCGATTCGGGTGCGAAATATCCAGCCGCCTTTTTCGCCGCGATTTCGACCATCGCATCCTCCGGCACCAGCTCCGGCGGCAGCGGAACCCGTGCGCCGATCTGGATTCCCGCGCCGATCAGCGCATCGTATTTGAGATTCGACATGGACACCAGGCGATCGATGCGGGTGATGCCGAGCCAATGAATGACATCCGGCATCAGCTGTTGGAATCGCGCGTCTTGTACGCCCGCGACGCACTCGGTGCGCTCGAAATAGGTTGCGGCTTGGTCGCCGCCGGCCTGGCGTTTTCTGGCGTTATAGACCAGAAATTTCGTCACCTCGCCGAGCGCCCGCC
>Ga0116231_10007948_pt1 | contig 18958 bp, 6 predicted proteins | sample S1TSphgellanicum_2_FD_89695 | JGI IMG/M metagenome (GOLD analysis project Ga0116231, IMG submission 89695) | Host-associated microbial communities from peat moss isolated from Minnesota, USA - S1T2_Fd - Sphagnum magellanicum MG | ecosystem: Host-associated > Plants > Peat moss > Unclassified...
CGAAAGAACCGGCGGTTATATAGAAGAGCGTGTTTTCGGAAATTTTCAAAACTTTCGGGAACCAAGGTTCAAAATGTCAAAACCGGGGTTTTGAGTTTTCTCACGTCAAGTAAGGGAGTAAATACCCGGACTGATAACATGAGGGTACACACAGCTGGTTTTGATACCAGCACAACGTCGGTCAGGACCACTACGCGTTCGGGGTGGTTGGAGTGGCGTAGCCACGGGTGTCCGAAGGTCACGGGTACCACTAGTCATTCATGAACAACACAAATCAATTTTGATCACTTGAATATTTTTAAAAACACAATTAAAATAAACCATCATGATGTGGTTCATTTTGAAATTTGTAGATCATTTCCAATCACCCATGGATGCCATAAATCATTTTTAGTTGTTGGGAAACCCCAATGGTGGAAATCATTTCTAGTTGCCCATAGATGTCCTAGGTCATTTCAACTCACCTATGGGTGGAAGATATCATTTTTCATTGCCCATTGATAGCATCGATCATTTCCACTAGCCCATGGAAGACAAAGATAACTTCTAGTTAGTTTTAAATATTAATAAAAACATTGGACATAGTTTCTGGTCACCAATGGAAGGCATTGATCATTACCTATTAACAATGAAAAATGGAGATCACCCATGATGTTTTTGACCACCCAAAATGGAAAGTATAAAAATAACCAATGGTGCAAATCTATCTATGAAGCGAGGTAATTTGTTTGTTTTGTTTTGTACCAATGAGATCCACCAAACCGAGATGCTTTAGATTGCATTCTCGGTCTCTTTGGAAAGCTCTTGAGGAGGAGGTGCATCAGCTTGGTTTCATGGCATTTAAACTTCCAGTGTAAAAGTTCTTGAATATTGAATGATTTTTCACTATAAATTAAATTAAATTAAATCGTAGTTGAAAATTTTGGAAGAATTGGAATCTGCCTTTGGTGTTATTGGAAAGATCTTAATGAGGAGGATTTAATGGAATTTATTTGGTAAGATTTGGATTCAGAATGTGGGATATTGATCTTTAAATGATTTTTTCCACTAAAAATTCAAGTAAATTCCAAAAAACCAGATTTTGGAAGGAAAACTTAGTTGAGGACCTGGTAACATTTGGACCAACAGCACATGCCACACTAGTCATTTCTAGACTCAGACCATTAGTTTTATTCATATTCATACTTCAATGAATTAAATAACCTATGAGTGAAAAACAATGAGGAATTTTTTTTTCAAATGAATTTAGGACAGGGAAGTCAGTATGGGCATCAAGTATGATGAACAAGTTGACAAATGTTGACATTGCAATTGACATAAATTTGACACATCATCTCAATTTGATGACCTTGCTTGTCCAATGGCCATACATTCTTAAAGGATTTGAATGAAAACTTATTGGGAATTTGATCAAACACATAGAACACATCAAGACCTTGCCTATTTCAAGGCAATTTTATTTCACCATCTTTCTACACAATTGTGTCAATAATTTGATTTAAAATCTGTTTCTTTCTCATCAAATAAATGGATCCTTTTTAATTCATTTGCTCGAAAGTTTTTGGAACTTGTATGGAAATTTCCCCTTGGTACATAATCTCAGGTGTTGCATTTAAACAACACAAAAACAATGAAGTGCTACAATGAAACCATTCCTGTTACGGAATGCTTGTGTTATAGGAAGGTCCTTTTTATTTTGTCTACATTGATGTCATGTGAACACTTGCAGGACTTTCAACATTGCAATATGAAACAACAAATCTAGTGTTTGGTTTATAACGCTTAGTGATAAGCAAGCATCCAAGTTGATGGATAATCGGATGCTACACAATTAGATATCTAACATCTATTTATGAAGGAAGGTAGTTTGTTTGTTTTGTTTTGTTTGTACCGATGAGATCCACCGAACCAGGATGCTTCAGATCGTGTTCTTGGTATCTTTGGAAAGCTCTTGAGGAGGAGGGTTGCATCGGCTTGGTTTCATGGCATTGGACTTGTGCTGCAAAAGTTCTTGGATATTGAATGATTTCTTCACTGAAAATTAAATTAAATCATAGCTGAAAATTTCGGAGGAATTGGAGTGTGCCTTTGGTGTTGTTAGAAAGATCTTGATGAGCAGGATTTAATGGAATTTATTTGGTAAGATTTGGATTCAGAATGTGGGAGATATTGATTTCCAAGTGATTTCTGCTGCTGAAAATTCAAATAAACTCTAAAAATCCAGGTTTTGGAAGGAAAACTCAGTTGAGGACGTGGTAGCACTTGGGCCAATGGCACATGCCACACTAGTAATTATGAAATCATGAGAGAGGAGTCAACAGGATGGGTCAAGTTGCAAAAGACTCACTAAAAAAATTTGCTTTTATTTATGCATAACTTGTTGCTATTGAAATTAAAGACAATTATCCAAAATGCATTTTTTCTTGGAGATAGGTGGAAAAATCACAATTCCAAAACTACTGGAAGGCCAAGTGTGCTTTTTTACTTTCAAACATTTGATATAAGAATTTGCAAAGTTTCCCAGAAATGAAAAAATAGACACAAGAATTTACCCTAGAGAAACAAGAATTTCTAAAAGTTACCCAATTTTATGGGGAAAAAGCAACAAAATTTGTCAGAAAACAATTAAATTGATATGAAGGTTAGTAGTTAGAACTTAGTAGGCTTAACTTGATGGAATTCCTAAAATAATACATGTAGTACTATGGGTGTGGACAATGGTAGACAATGTTGACAACAAAATTGACATTCCCAAGGCATTTCTAACTTTTGCTCACAAATGGAATCTCAACCTTTTGTAAGAACATGGGGGTTCATGACAATACTCCACTACATCATGGACAATACCTAAGACAAAATTCTAATATCATGGGACTAATCAAATGAAGGGCCTGACAAATTCAGTCGACAAGTATCCGCTACTTGGATGTGACTTTTGCACCATTGACATTGGGCATGTTCTTGTGAAATACCCTAGTACCTAGGCTAGTTCGGGAGCAAGCTATGCAATGATTTTATTTTTTCAGTAAGTCATATTTGCCAGTAATAATCATTTTTTACAATTCATCATTATACTAAATAATATGGCTATTCTGCTTGAGAACTTCATTCAGATTTGTGGCATGGCAGGAACAAATTTTTCAGAATTTTTGGCAATTCCAAAATGTAATTAATTAGTGCCTAACCAGCCTAGGTACCAAGGGTAGTTTAGATAGACAATGAAGAGATTTCACAGTAATTGTTGATAGGCTTTGTGAAGGAACATGGAAATGAACCCTAGCTGTTAGCACCAACGGAAACATAATATAAAATTGAAATGTAAAGTTCCAGAATTTACAATTATGATATTATGAAACCCAAATCCAACATGTTTATGGTTATGCTTTGGATGGACATCAACATGTAATCAAGAAAAGGGGTTTTTTATTGTACATCTTTTGGTACATTCTTTGAAAAGACAAAATGATGCCAAAGTGAAAACCAGAAGATGACAAGCTCCATGTCTAAGAAGGTACAAAACATAACTTAAAGAACTCTTTCATTGTTAGGTACTATATGATAGGGTGCTATTTGCCTTTTTCAAGACGTAGGTTGCAAATGCACAGAGAGAGAAGACAAGTTTGCAAATGCACAATTGTGTAATGCACCTCCATCAATCTATAGTTTTTGGATTTGGTTTTTGAGCCAAGATTTACTTTATTAACATCCACTTTATGGCATATGTGTAAAATGAAAAATTGGAGTCATTGAAGACATATTCGTAATCCTTTGTATTATACTATAATGCCAGTGCTTAAGACGTTGGACAATCACAGTAGGTTTTGTAGTGGACTATCGTCAGTACTGGCAATGCCCTGGCATCTGAGCTTTACAGGGTATGAACTGAGGCTGGAGCAGGGCATTACCCAGCATAATAACCAAAGCTCACACATCCGGCAGGCCCTTCAACTGATATGAGTAAGCTTCTACAGTACCAGTGGAAGGGCTTGCCCTCTGTATGGGGACATTTCACAAAATGAAATGCCTGCCAACAGAGTTATTACACAACTCATTTTGTTGATTTTTTAACTATTGCATGTACATAAGATGTACTATCTCATTATAGGGTTTTGTATTACCATAGTACAAGGGCAGCTTCAGCACATATTTGCTGAATACTTAATTAATTTTGAAGATTCCATTTCAAAAATATATATATTTCAGAATATTCCAAAACGTTCTCCATTTTCCTCCACAATAATTTGTTCTTTGACAACAGTACTTTTTGAAAGTTTAAGAGTTTCTAAAAATAATATATTTTGTCCTGAAGCTGCCAAGGTACTGCCGTATGAAGACTTGCTTTACTGATGCCAAAAACTCATTTTGATGATGTTTGCAAACTTGGGATTCTAGAGTGCATGCATTTTCCATCCCTTTTACAGGATGCTCCCAAAATTTGGGGTCAAGGACTCCTGCCTCATGCCAAGCCCCTCATTTCAGATTGCCCTTGGGCATTACTGTACAGTTACTTGACCACTAGCCTTCTCCAGGTAGCTATGTTGTCTCATCCTAAAGCACTCAGAGGAGTTCTGTTGTGTATGTATTTGGAAGGTACCTTATATCCATGAATATGGATCTTAGATTCATGTATAGGTATAAGGTCCCTAGCACTCCTAAACAGTACACACAAGTTCCGTCCTACCACCTCACAATCTAGGTATGTTTAGGCTTATGATAAGGTTTGCCTTGTGCTCTAAATCAGGTAAAAAAGCCCACAGGTTGGCAACATTCAAAATGTTAGGCCAGTCTCAGCTATTGCCTCATCCTATGCCCCTTGTTTTGAGAATGCACCTTGGGCTTTACCCTATACTTAAAAGATTTTCTTCTAATTACATATAGTTGGCTTCCATAAAGACCTGTGTAGAGTTTCATAGTGTCCACAGAGGACATGTTACAGGAATTTTCCTCTGCAAAGGATGGACATTTCAAAAAAACACACATAATGCTTGTGATTGTCACCCTGAGGATGAGGGGATTACACCACCCCCGTCCCCCCCCGGCGCCCTTTTGGGGTGTGGCTTTGTGAGCTACTCAGCCAGCAGGTTAGGAGTTCAAATCCCAACTGGTCCCCCCTCTCCGCAGGCTCTGTGAGGACAGTCAGCTACCCTTGTGGTTAGGGTTGAGCTTGTGTTGGCAGAGTTATCAATACGAAAAAGGGTTGTTTTTCAGGCTTTCTGGTCGTTGACTTGCTAGACTTCAGAAAGAAAAAAATTGAAAATCATCAGATTTTGTACTAAGTTCCAGCAGGGTAGCATATAATATAGAAGGAGGCTTTTTTTTAATCCCTTTTTTGGGTTTGTAGCCCTTTTCACTTTAATAATCTTATGGGGATCATTGCGACCTCCGCTACAATACAAATTTGGAAAACAAAAAAGCACCGTTTGAGGGTGTCTGTGCTCTGCTGTACCAGCGGAAGTTTTGCCTTACCGCCTACCTACTGAGACAGGTGGGCTACCAAGAACTCATTAGTAATTACTGAACTACTTGCCTGACACTACTTGTTGGACAACAAGTTTTCATTTCCGAATCAAAACCAAGACTCACGCAAACACCTAAGCAAAAACAAAACAAAAGACCTGAAACTATTTGGGTGAGTTTAAGAAAACAAACACTAAAGAGGAGCAACAAATGAAATGTGGAGTGGTTTATGATGATGCACTTTGACCATCGGGCTTCTGGACTTCAATGACCCAAGACCGGGAAGGCTATAGGGTCTTGGTTAATTGAACTCCGTTGACTCCTCAAGTAAATCTCACATGTTGCTTCCCTTGGCTTTCTTGGCAAAACCCCTAGCCTTTTTTTTAAAAAATTTCCGCATGCCAACCTTTCCCCATCCTCGCTGACTCCCAACCCATTCCCAACAACTTTCACATTTCCAGACCACCCTGGGGAAACACATCATTGTCCTCCATGGGGGAAAACAATGTTTGCGGCAAAAACCATCATTAGGCGCAATCACATAAAGCTCCCCTAGAACAACCACTAGAAGATCTTCTCCCCCAGGGCATGAATATTTGCTTTGGGCACCTGCTTCTCCTAGGGGCATCCTTCCTCACTCAGGGAACCATGCAATCCCTCCATGCACCATTCCCCTAAGGATTCCCAACTTCCCTGATGCTCCAAGATCCCTCCTTCCTTGGGAAGAAACTACATCTCCCCTAGAAAACTATGCACCCTCACTGAGGAAACATCGTTCTTGCTTAGCCCCAGTGATTTTTCACATATCCTCGTGCAATTTTTATTTCATTCACATGGTTTTCAAAGTTTAAAGTTTCATCAAGATCTCATTATTGTGCCCCCCAGATGGATTTTGTCAAAAAGTTCGCATTCTTTGAATGTTGTCGGTTCCATGTCCCGATGACCCCTGCATGTGACCTATGTAGTTCCCCCTTCCACTCAAATTAAAATTGGATAGATAGTGCAATCTTGTTATTACTCTTTCCATGGACCATAAGGGATTTGCACCTACTTGACAAGGGTAAATTGGTTTTAATTTGGTTCTATTTCCACTTTAAATTGCACATTACATTTTGTTCCCTATCTCATATTTGAGCTTGTGTTCTTACTTTTACACCTTGCACATTTGCTTTCCTTGTAGTTAAGTTTTGGATGAATTTTCATTCAAAACATTTACTATTAGTGTATCAATTGCGAATTTGATGGTGCATCTATGAAGTCTAGTGGTGCATTGGAGACCTTAAAAGTTAACTTTGTGTATTTGTACTTTGAATTATAACACCCTCTCAAAAATAGTTTTAGTTGTTACAAATTTTGCTAGGTGAAAACATAAACAACTAGGCATGGCTTCTTCATGCATTGTGCATACATAATCATTCCATGGTCAAAAATACCTAATTTTCTAATGGCAAGTGTAATCAACCTATTGAAGAAACACAATTTTGTTTCCAGGGATGATTGTCAGTTCCTCTAAGTTCACTCAAAGCATTTAGAATCAATAGTTGCCTCACAATGTTGACATATAATGTGCATTTGGACATGAAAATGAAAGGGTGAAAAAACTAGTAATTGATTGACTAAAAAATCAACTCATTGGATTGGTTGAGAAGGCAACCTTTATGAAAAATGAAATGAATGCACAACAAACCTATCAAGACAAAATGCTAATATGGCTTTAAAGGTGGGCAAAACTATGTTGCACCTAATTTGCACTATTCCATTATTATTACATGGACCATGTTGACAACCAAGGTGTTCCATGTCATGTCCATCGAGCCACAATGTTTAAGGGTCTACACGTATAATATGCATTATGTTTGGGTCAAACCATGAAAGATTGAATCATGGACAATATTAAGCCATTCTGTTTGCTACACATGTGATGGAAAACATGAACAACATTGCTTGAGCAAGATCCCATTAAAAAATTGTGGATTTGTAATCATTTCAAGTACTCTTACATGATATTCACATTATTATGGATATGTACGCTAGTTTGGAATACAAACATCACAAGGGTGTTGAAACTAACATCAAGTTTTAAATGAATGCAAATCTGAAAACATATTCTATTTTTCAATAGAAAAGCCCCCCTTTCGCAATTATGTCTATTATTATTTTTTAACTAAAAAATATAGTTGAAAGGAACAAATGTAGTTGCAAAGTATTTTTTGTAACTAGGAAATGTTTTTTTCAACTACAAACCAAAAAGTCAACAAGTACAAATCGAAAATGACATTGTAGTTGAAAGTGTCATCCACATGTCAACATCACAACAATAGCCACTATTTACAATTTCAATTGCAAACCACATACCACTATAATTAAAAATTGTTTTCAATTACTCTCGACTGGTGAATGAACCTATGAAATTACCCAAAAATCTAATTGTAATTTTGATAAGGTTGCAACTATGTAAGTTGAACATCTAGTTAGTGGTTTGGTGACATGTGGCACATTCACAATGTTGACACATGACACATTCATAAAGTTTGGGGTCAATGAATAGTTAAATGACATGTAGCACATCCACATCCATAGGCTAGGTTATGTGGTGCTTGAACATTGGTCACTTAACTTAACCATAGGTTATATCTAAACCTAGTAACTTAAGCTAAGCTTAAACATAGGCCATTTAACTTATGCTTAAACTAAGGCTAGACCTAAGCACCCATGTTAAGCCTAAACCTTGGCCACATGGCATTTGACAAATGAAATCCTATTTGATTTGGTTTACCTTTTAGGGTTGAACCTTTTTGATTGATCATCCCAAATGGTTATTACATGTTCATGATTATTGTGTTTCTTTAACAACTTTAGTGCATTTTTTTATATATTCGGATTTTTGGAATGAAAGCCAAACAACATGGAATAAACATTTTAATTATAACCTAGGTGTAGCCTAATTGCAACTCAAATAATTATAATTTAGTTGCAACCGAATTACAAATTGGTCTAAACTTAAACCTAAACTAATAATCTATTTAACTTAATATAATAAGAAAAACATAATTTCTGCAATTATATAATAATTTATTAAATATCCTTACTACTATTTTGATCAATATTATAATTTATTAAATAATAATAAAATAATAATTTAAAATTTTTTGGAATTAATAACCAACATTAAAATAAAAATTATAATTCCAAAAAAAATTTAATTGTATATCATTACTTGATATATTGTAAACAATAATTGAATTTACATAGAAATACTAAATTATTCATGTATTGAACATACAAATTATTAAGTTGATTTAAATTTCAAATTTTCATTTTCAAATTAAAGTGTAATATTTATATGCACAAAAAAATCATCATACATAATCATTCATTTGTGTGTGTGTGTGTGTGTGTGTGTGTGTGTGTGTAGCTTAATAATTAATGAATTTTTATTGTAATTTTAAAATATATTAAAATGTCATATGTGTAAAAATGAATAGACATTAAAGTTCCAAAAAAAAATTAGTTATGTATCATTACTTGATTTGTTGTAAACTAACATTTGATTTCCATACATGAATAAATTACATATATTTAACATAAAATATTACAAAATTATATTTTATAATTTCCTTAAATTATATTTTGAAATTAAAACTTTAATACTTATATGCACCAAAAAATATTTGCATTATACATAAATATTCATTTACACAAATAAAATTTACATATAGTTTAATGTTAATGGAATTTTATTACAATTTTTAAAAATATTAAAATATCATGTGTATGAAAATGAATAAACATTAAAGTTCCACAAAATCATTAATTATGTATCATTATTTGATATGTTGTAAACTAAAATTCGATTTACATAGGATAATAAATTTAATGTATTGAACTTACACATTATTACAAATTTATATTTCAAAATTTCCTTAAATTTTATTTTGAAATTAAATTCTAATATCTATATACACCAAAAAAATAACCATTCCTCCATACAAATAAAATTTAGATGTAATTTAATGTTATCATAATTTTAAATAAATATTAAATAATATACGTATAAAATTAAAGTTGCTTAAATTAGTTTTTTAACCTAGTTGAGAGAAATAGTCATAACAAAATTGCAAACAAGATTGTTTTTCATACATCCTCTAAACATTTTATAATCATCCATATATGTGTGTTGATGGTGTCACCAAAATAGTTGAACACTAATCAATGTTTTGACTACATGCCAACTAGAGCACCTTAAATGCCAAAAATATTTCAACATTGGTTCCTTAGTCAAAACATGTTTCACATTGTTTACCAACATAGTTGGGCATTCAACTTGGAGATATTGTTGATGTCGGGAATATTTGGCAAATGACTACCAAGTTGAAAAATGTTTTCAACTATATAACAATATAGTAGATAAGTTGATTTAATTAATATTTATTATAATTTTATTTAAAATTTTAAAGAATCCTAGGTGCAACATAATTGTAAATGACATGTAGTTGAAAACATTTTGGTTAAAAAAGGGGGATTTTCTACTATTCATTTCCAACAAGAATTGATTAGCTCAACATCATTTGGGCTCAATTTCAATATCAACATCTAAATTCCATAATTGAGAAAACTTGCATTAGATTTGGGGCATCAAAAGGTCATTGCTTGTGATGTAACATATTTTGGAACTTGAATGACAAAAAGGTATTGTCACCAATTTCCATTTGATGCTTACCATTAACACATGATTAATGTCAATCACCATGGTCTTTTGAACTAATTTACAATTTTTTTGTGCTAGTTCATGTTATAGACATTGATTGTTAAATTGAATGAATGGAAAAATGAAATTCATATTGTTTTGATTGTGTTAGCTTAAAATAAAAACTTGGATGTTTAGCCATGGTGACAACAAGCCAAACTCCAATAATATTTTCCTAAATGGAATGTAAATGGGTGCAAACACAATAAAAGGAGCTATAAGGTGTGTGAACAATGTTTTAAAATAAATTTTTAATCTTTGAAAAATCACAAAAGGAGCATAATAAATTGGATTATCAATTTTTTTTCTTTTTAGGTTCCATTACTTGCTAGGTTTCAATTTTCAAAACTTGATGCAAATTGATGATGTTTCAAGAATCCTTTTCCATGTTGAAAACAATTATGGATAACGTTTTGTTTTTTTCAATTGTTTTTTTTTGTTATCAAATGTGCACCAATCATTCTCAAAATTGAAGAGGATCTTAATCTTGATGGTAGAAAAAAAAAATCACTTGAAATTGATGAATTCATTTTAAAACACATTTGAATGCATTTGTTTCAAATGTATTGTTGACCTTGAAAATGATCAAATTTGATAATGTGTCTTTGACAAAAAATATTGATTTTTATGTTATTCCAAAGGATTAGCACTTGAACTAAAAGTGTATTTTAAGAATTTTTTATATTTTTTATATATTTTAGGAAGCACTTAAGGTAAAGGGTAAATTTTCATAGTTTACTATTAAATAATGGCATATTTTGAGGATATTCTAGGTATATTGTCAAACATATTAGGTATCTTTATGTATATTATTGCAATGAATTTTAGGCGCCTTATTTACATTTAAGTTTTTTTTTAAATGTTTTTTCAATGAGTTTCATTTGAATTTTTTTTGCACATTGTTTGGAATAAAATGGAAGTGACCTCCTTGTGGTGTTACCTAACAATGATTATCATCATAGAATTTACCTTCAAGGAAAAATAATCAAAATTAAATTCTAACATGGAATCCCAATAAAACTATATATGTTAATGCAAGAATTTCTTAATCTAGCTAACCTAGTGGGCAACCTAGTAATTTCTAATTACTAGTTGTAGGTATTCATTTATTTTCTCCCATTTATCAAGAAATGAAGCTACTTGAGTAGATAATCCTTGAAAATAAGGTGATTGGCATGAATTTGCCAATTAACTAAAGATTTTTGAAGGATATTAGGATATTAAGAGCCTATTTTGTAGGAGGGATGAAATGCCTTTATGTCTTATGAGTGATGGGGAATTCAAGTGAGTGGGGAATTTTTCATTTTTTCTTCATTTTCTTTTGTGTGGCTTCCTCATTATCTCATTATTGCTTATTACTTCTTGGAGATTAGGAAGAAGGCTAAAAAAAATTATATTTTTGTTGTTAGGAAATAAATACATTATGTTCCATGAAAGTATTGAAGGTACTTTTTTTTTGTTTCATTTTGTTTAGAGGATGAAGGCCCACTACTACAAAATGTGGGTTTCAATAGGCCCTTTTAAATGAACTAGTGCCCACTAGGTCCCATTCAATGGTATTGGTGAATTCACTCAAAATCTAGTGAAATCAAATGGCATACATGGACACATTTTGTTGTAGTGAAGCAATAGGTTTGCCATGAATATTGGGTTGCAAAAGTGCTATGAAGTGGTTGGAAGGTAGTTAGCTTCTAGCTTCACCTTGAAATTTTGGAAATTGTTTGGAAATGTTTGTTTTTGGTTTTCTTTGATTTATTATATAAAAGGTAGGACTACCTTCTATTGGGCAGTCCCTTGGTTAAGTGATTTTTCATGTTTTCATCCACTTTTACCTAACAACCTTCATCTTATGTGAATTTAAGTTATTAGGTTTATAATTAACCAAGAATGTTATTTCATGAGCTTATGAGTATGAATATGAATAGGTGAGCATGAGCAAGGGAACATGACCAAATTTTTTAAATAATATTTTTCCCATGTTGAAAGAATATTTAAAATATATTCTACCGCACCTAGAATAGAATATTTGTTGACATGGAAGAATATTCTATGTGTCATGGATGAATGATATTTATGGATGAAAATGTGCATGAAAAATGAAAATGGATGAACTTTTTATGAGCAATAAGATACATTCCAAACATAATACAAGAAATTTATGTGGGTTTATTGTGAATAATTCAACATATGAAATGTTCAAATTACATTTGAATTAACATTTCAAATTCCATAAATACCAAATATATTCTAGCTTTGTAACATCCAAACCATATAAAATTTGAAATTAAATCAAATTTAGTGGCACAAAAATATGTTGACCCACCAAGAGGTGTGTGCCAATTGAAACATTACTTATCCACCACAAAGATGTATGCAACAATTAGGAATTGAAATAATATCAAGCACCTTAAGACATCTTACCATTTTGAACTCTTTTTTATTTTCAATTGTTCTTTCAACCCCTTGGCAACTTGCGCAATGAAATTGCATTCTTTTTCATTCTACTACTAATTTGCATGCAAAATACCTCAATTTGCATTATTTGCATGGGTAATTGCTAGTTGCATCTTTTGTTCTTCAACTGTGTGCTTGCAATTGTAAAACCTCTTTACTCCAGTGGCAAAAAGAAAATTGTCACCAACTGTCACACTAAACACATTGCACCTTAATCTCAAGCATACTAAAAAGAATTTGTGAGATGAAAAAAAACCGTTGGAATATCCAAAAGATAATACCAAGCTAAACCCCGTCAAGCATTTGCTTGAATTCAAAACATGGTGAATAAAATGGAAGAGAGTAATTAACAAAATAGTGGAATGGGTGGCATGGTGATGGGCTAATGCAAAGATGGACGAAGAAAGTCTTTTTATAATGAAGCAAAATGTGAGCATTTCCAAGGATGATATCACTAGGAGAAAAACCCCATTTTTCAACTATGTTTTCATTCAACTACTTTTTAGCTATCATTTATATTTGCAAACATCACTTTCAACTACAAAATGGTTTTTGCAACTCAAAAATGACATTGTCAATGAATTTCCAAAATAGTCGACAATGTTGAGTCAACTTTACAACATAGTTGAAAACAACATACATGTGTCAATTTGTGGGTTAATGTTGAAGTGACAACATTTTAGTTGAAGATGACATACATTTTAATTGACACAACATTTCAACAGTAAAATGTTGACTGGCCTTAGTTGATTCCATGTTGGCAAGTCAATGGATGAACTTCATCCACCTACATGTCACGTCATGGAGGAAGGGCATGAAATTTTGAAATTTTGAATATTATTCAATTATATTATAACCAATGGAACATTGACACATGTCACATGGGCATTCATGGTCCACCATCAAACTAAATTATTTGATGTGTGCCATGTGTATGGTTTCAAAATCTTGAAATTATTGATTTATTAAAAATGTCAACATATGATATTGTGCCACATGGACACTTATGTTACACACTTGCATGACACATGGCATCTTGTTGTTTGTAAATCATCCAACATATGTGAAGTCGAGCCAAAGTAAAGATATCAACTATAAGGTAGTTGAAAGCAAGTTGAAAAGAAGTTGAAAGTATGTTGAAAATAAGTCAAAATTTATGTAAATTAGTTGGAATTACAAGTCTACACAAATTACAATCACAATTGTAAGACTACTAAAGTTAAACTATGGGGATAATACACCTAGCTAAAATTAAACAAAGAAAATCAAACCATAATAAAAGCATAGTCTATTTATACATTAACAACTAAAAATGCAAAACCTATTATAATCTGAGAATTATGCAAGGAAATGGTCCCATCTACATCCCGAAGATGCTAATGTTATTAATAAGACATTTATTGGAATAATGAAATGACTCTCCTATAAGGTGGTTGTCCTATGTTTATGCACTATGGTGTGAACTCGTTGTTGGCATGATTAATTGGATTGTTGCCTTATTGGACCATGTCTTTTGACTTGTTCATAGCTCCACCTTGCATTTTTTAATTTAAAAAAATGAAAGTTATGAGGAAACTTAATAGGAATCTAAGTTATAATGCATCAAGGAAAAGATTGTGCATTAGTTGCACACATTAAAAATCAATAAAAACATCATCATTTACTACTCAAAAATAAGGAAATTTGACAAAGAAAAAAACACTTTGAAATCTAGAAAATTAAAACTAAATAAGGAATAGAAATGGCACACATCATGGGCTTATTTTATAAATAGTTGACAAACATAGTTGAAACCTAATTGAAATCTAATTGAACCCAAATAAAGGAAAAATTATATTGTTGAAACTTAGTTGAAAGTAGCTCACTAAAACAAACATAATCAAAACCTTACTTCATTGATGGTTGAAAAGGTTCATAAATTTAGCTTTCATTACCCAAGTGTTTGTTTTGGAATTGTAAAAGAAGAAAAACCAATGAGAGTTGAAGAAAAAACTTTCATATTTACAAAACATGTTTTTATTTTTTCTTCTATTTAGACCCATCATACTTTCAAAGCTCATAACTTTCTCATTTCTTCTTCATTTTAAATGATTTAAAGTGTTATAGAAGCGTAACCTTAAGTTCTACAAATAATCTTTGAACTATAATAACAATAGAGCAACAAAAAAGAAGTTTTTGGGCGTTCAAGAACTGGTTGTGGTTTGATATTTTGAGTTCTTGACCCCCCTTATTTTGGGGGCCATAACTTTTTCATTTATAATCTGTCTTTGATGATTTTTAGTGCTTTAGATATGCCAAGATGAGGGGTTCAACATTTTCTTGGACACTAGAAACAAAAGAGCCCTCCCCTTGGATCTAGATTGCCTTAAGCGCTTAAGTGTACTAAAACCGACCCAATTATCTTGATGAAAGTTCAAAGAAAAACCTAGTTGAAAAAAAAATCAACTAGAGTTCAAAACAAAACCTAGCTAAAAAAGAATTTAAATAAAGGTAACATGGTGGAGAAATAAAAGAAGAAATATCTTGGTAAAGAGAAAATGAACAAAAAAAAGGAAAAATGTTTTTAAGCACCTGCAATTGTAAGAGGCATGTGTGGCGGTGGCTTCCAAACTCCATAAGCTTGTCTCCCCATGTTATTCATGTTCACTTGGTTTGACACCATATAACCTTCATGTGCATAATAATTTTTAAAAAAAATTGCAATGAAAAGAAGAAAAAAGAGCTTGAACATGATAAAAATAAAAGAGAAAATAACTTAACAATAACCTCAAAATGAAAACTTGAAATTCCTCGCATGCAAAAGGCATGATGCACTCACTTGAAAAAATCCATGAATTGATATTAAACTACATGATTTAAACTTCTAAACACAAGTTGGGCCTAAAGAAAAGCAAAATAAAACAAAACAAATTGTAAAAGAGGAAGAAAAATAAAACTAGAACACAAAAAAGATTCAAAGTGAATTACAATGTTATATAAAAGCAGCCCCTTCATCCGTGGATGGATGAAGTATGTGATTATAGTTGGGATGTTAACTAACTTTCAACTATGCAAGTTGACATTGTTTCAAGTAGTTTTTAACTATAATTCAAATTTTGAATTTCCTGCCAACACATTGCCACCACTGTTAAATGTCATACCATCCATTCATAATTAATTATGGCATTATATATATTATATGACATATAATGGCATAAATGGAATCATTTATAAATGAATGAAAATTTATAATATAATTTTTTAAATTATAAATGGTATAATTCTAATTTTGTGGCATTTTATGGAATTTTAATGAATATGAAAAATGCCATAAAATTATATACCAATTATTTTATACCACAAAATTGAACCCTTGCTAAGTTAAAGTAGCTTGTTTAACCTAGTTAACTATCCTAGCTTAGGTTTAATTAGTTTCCTTACTTAACTTAAAGCCTATGTAGACCTACGTAAGTAGTAATAGATTAAGTATAGGTAGGTTGTGAGTCATGACACCATGATTAAATAAAAATCAAGTAGGTACCTACCTAAAAACCTTGCCTAGTTACCTAGTTACTTAATACCTATCTACTTATACTTAATTAGTTTAAGTAACCTACGTACCTACATTTGACCTAACATATCTACTTGTTACTTGCTTAGGGACCTCCTATTACATCTAGGTAGACAATAAGTAGGTAGGTAATCATAACTTACCTTCCCTTGCCACCCCATTTAAATTTAGCCTCATTAGTTATCCAACCTAGCTACTTAGGTAGCCTACATGCTTACATGTTTCATTAGCTACCTAGGGTGTTATAGGTAGGTGATAAATAATAAGTTAAATAGAATTAGATTATAACATATGTAATTTAAAGTAGGGTGTAAGTTATGTTATGTAGGTCAATAGTTTATAGGTACCTAGGAAGGTAGGTACGTAATATATAAGTATAAGTTACAATAGTAAGTAGGTAACATGTCCCTAGGGTGTAAGTAATGATAAGTAGGTAGGTGGGTAGATAATATGTGGGTAGGGTGTAGGTAATGATAATTGAAGTTGAGGTATAGTTGAAAATGCATGCAATATTTCATCCATCAATATCCTTCTTTCATCCATTCAAAAACAAGGTCCACTAAAATAGTCAAGCAATTGACTTGATTTTGCATAATGTCATGGCAAAGTGGAATCCTCAATTACTCTTCAACTGGGTTATATATATATATTTAAATATTTTGACGGTCAACACCTATTAATGGTCAATGTCCTACACTTACCAAACTAGTCAACACGTCAACTCATTTGAGATGCCATCCCATCCACATGGAATTTTTTTAAATAAATATTATTGTGTAATCGAAACAAAGTTGAGGAGGACATGTAATCGAAAACCAATTGGTTAAAAAATGCCTTTTTTCTCCTAGTGTATGGAGGATTACAATTTTGCAATATTTACACATGCAATGGACTTCTTCAAAAAACGTGCGAGTTTAAAGAAATCAATTCCAGAACATTTTTTCACAAGCTTATTGAACAATTTGTCAATAGACGACTTGCTAACACTTGGGGATTTGCTATCCACAAAATTCATGAATCTTCAATGACAACTTTATGCAACTCTAGGTAAGTGGGCTTGGGTTCCACAAAAATTGAAGAACAAAGTCTTAAAATAATTAGCTAATTGTTAAATGATAGGTTTGGCCCTAAAATTATGAGACATGTATGATAATAGAAAAAAACGACAAATTGGAAATTGAACGAGAAACCAAAATTCTATTCTTTACATTGAATCTAACATAATAGACGTGTGAAGATGAATATTTGTTCAAAGTATGATATCACATAAGGAAATTTTTATTTATGAAAATTTTTAATAAATTATGATTGAATTTGAACGATGTTGAACAAATCCATAATGATTGTTGAGATAAATAGTCAATAGAAATTTCAAATCAAAGCAATAAATGATAATTAAAAATCATATACATGATGTTGTGGTTGTTGAGACAAATGTAATCGTTTTGCCATTTGGAGTCGTTCTAGCATATGCAATTCTCACCTGCATCAACAAAAACCAAGAGGGTAGCAGAAACAATGTGATACTTGCGTTCAAAAGGGGTCAAGGTTCTTTTATTTAACAAATTAGGGTAGGCATAAGGTGTGGGAGTGACGGTGGAACCTTATGAAAATTCGAACATCCTAGATCTAATGGATTCATCGAACCTTAATTTCAATAGTGGATCTAAAAGTGTGTGAAGGTTTTTGGTGATGCAAATTTTAATTCCAATTTACTATGTACTACATAGTTAATTAGTGCATGGGAGAAAAAATAAGTAGGGGATATCAAAAGAGTAAATGGTATGTGGGGATGTTACTTCAACCATTGAATTGATTTAGTCAAGTAAGGACTCCAGGATGTTTACTTGTTACTACCGATAAATTGTCCTAATAGTTAGTTACTTGAAATAATTAGGATGAAAAAGTAGGATGTGAAGGCCAACAGATAGAAAGGATAAGGATCAAGCTCAAGAATTTCATCAAGATATCCAAAATAAGGGGAAGGATGAGCCCTCCAATCCCATTAGTTATGAGGATTGTCATCCTATTTGATTGGAGGATGGAATATTTTTTGTCTCATTGGGCCCAATAATTTTCATCCTAAATTCAATTGGAGGGAAAATCATTCTCAATTCTCATTGGCTCTTGAAAGATGAGAAGGCCATTGATTGGAAGGGAAGATTTCGAAACTTTCATTAAACAAGGGGAACAAGCTCAAAGAAAGGTCACATATGGAGGCTTACCAAAGGAGAGAATAGTATCTTGTGTTGGGGAAAGGGAAAGGAAGAGAATGAATGTGTGAGGAAAAGATTAGTTCTTATGTGTGGAAAGGTGTTGTTCATGCAAAAGATGTGTGCAAGAAATAAACATGGAAGGATTTCCATGACAAAGCCTTTGGAGTTTTATTTCAAATAGTTGTTCCTCCCAAATCCATCGTTGGATTTGTGTTAAACTTTAAGAGATGTAGAAGGTTCTCTCCAAATTTCAGCATCATTGGGTGTATTGTAAGGGAGCTACGGTTGCCGGAAGTAAAGGGTGTTTGTAGTGGAGTTCATAGAAAGATTTCCATGACAAAGCTTCTGGAGTTTTATTTCAAATAGTTGTTCCTCCCAAATCCACCATTGGATTTGTGTCAAACTTAAAACAATTTTTGTTTAAAAGGTGTAGAAGGTTCTCTCCAAATTTCAGCATCATCGGGTTTGCTGTAAGGGAGCTACACTTGCCAGAAGTAGAGGGGGTTGAAATTGTCTATTTTTTCCTCAATCTAA
>Ga0116231_10007949_pt1 | contig 18957 bp, 10 predicted proteins | sample S1TSphgellanicum_2_FD_89695 | JGI IMG/M metagenome (GOLD analysis project Ga0116231, IMG submission 89695) | Host-associated microbial communities from peat moss isolated from Minnesota, USA - S1T2_Fd - Sphagnum magellanicum MG | ecosystem: Host-associated > Plants > Peat moss > Unclassified...
CAAACAATATGGGATAAAAAAATGATGTGCTATTAGGGATATGTCAGGGAACACATCGAGAACTTGGGGAACAGTTTTAGAATCCAATGGGAACAAATTGGAAACTTGGGGAACATTTTGAGAACCTAATGGGAACAAATTGGGAACTCGATGAGGACACCTGTGGAGTAAACCTAAAAACTAAAGAATTCTGCCCTATGCAGGAAGGAGAAACTTTATGTGCCTTTTAGCCTTTTACTAACACCTTCAGACTGAAAATCAACTGGCATTTGGCCAGGGTGAACCAGTGTAGGTGCTAGTTCAACCAAGGCCATTTATCCATGGCACCCTGCAGCTCTTTTTTGCTAACACTCATATAAACCAACAAGCCAATGTATATTGCACATGCAACTGCATGCAGCCCCATTCATTCAGTCAGCTACCCCTGTAGACATTGTCCCTTGGTGGCTCTCAAAAGCCCAGCTGAAGAGGGTGCCTTTCTTTTCTCTTCCCTGGAACATGGACCCATTTATATTAGAATTATATAACATAGTCTGTCTGCCCTTTTCTTCTTATTTTTTGTCTGTTTTCCTCCTCCACTTCAACCACTGCTCAATAGCCCCATCAGCTTTCTGCCAGCTTTTTTAAGAGCTCACTTAAACTCACTCAATGTGCACTTAGTTGATTTTTCTTTGGTTCTCTCAACACCATTCTCTTTTGGTTTATTCTCATGACAACAACCCTTTTACAGTGTACATGGGCTTACAGACCTCAAGAAAGTGAATTGAAAAAGGGTTTTTTTATATTTTATGATAAGCATTTCCATTTATGGAAGATGTAGCCTCAATTTTCATTGTAATTGTACATATATATTATAGTGATATACTCTTATTTTCGCCTTCAAGTATTGGAGATGCCATGTTTCTCCATGTCAATTTCTTTTGATTATTTCAAAATTTGATTCACAAGAGATGCTTGTTAATCTACTATTTGAACGATTGTTCATGTTCAAAAAAGGAATTATCCCAATGAATAATAGCATGAAATATGTGAATTCTTCTCCTTTCTTGCTAAAGTCAACAATGGAAATTAATGTATAGACAACATTGCAATTCTCAATTATAATCCTTCGATTGTTGTCTAATTACAACACTCTAGAATCAAGGTCATAAGATCAAAACTTCAACCATCAAAAACATTGAAATTCATTCAATGTCCAAACAATGTTCAAGGTGTATGTGTATGGATTAGAATAATTTCCAATAACCACCTACACCATTATATAATTATATCAATTTAGCTTTGAAAAGTAATGCCAAAAATAGTGAAGAAAAAAGAATGCACCCAAAAATCTTATATTATTTCTATAAAATCATATACATGTTCCTTTTATTCAAAGGCCCCAATATTTTGTTGCAACATTTCACATTTTGGGTTTATTTTGCCATGCTTTCACCCAAGTAAAACAATTTAAACAAGTGCATTATATTCATATTTAATAACAAAAGATACATTTGGATGTTGCAACATGTGAAAGCATGTGGCCCATGGGAGTGTGACCAAAATGCTTACACTTGTAATGCCCATATATGTTCTTCCTAGTTCATCTTATTTGTGCATGAAATTTCATTTTTTTCTCTTTGTTCCAAATTTCATATTCTAGTATCTACAATCCCAACCAAGAATTATCATGAAAATTGAATGTCAAGAGTTACCTCTCAATTGCCATGCTAAAATTTAAAAGGACATTCATGGTACAAATCAAATGATATTATTATATCTAGGGTTAGTAGGATTTCTTTTGCTGGCCTTTAGAACATGAAAGATGATATTAGAATTTCTTTAAATTGATACTAGAGTTCATGCATGATTGGAAAAGGTTGGCACATACCAAAAATTAGGAAAAAAATTCACAATTTTTTATTAAAAAAATAATGAAAAACAGAAGGGGAGAAATTAAAGGGGTTTATTACATTTATGAATAAGCCTAAATATTTTTCAATGACCAAAACTTACTACGTTTATTAATAAATAAAGGATATATATAGAAGCATTCACTTCATTTATAAATAGGTAACAAAATGATACTCTTCAAATGTAGATGGTATCCAACAAATATAAAAAGTAACCTCCTTGAAGTCAAGAATCCATCTACTTCAAAAGCTTTTTTAAATTAAAAATGTCATATTTTCATATGTTCAAGATAATCTTGGGATGTGTGAATTTGAAAAGATCAAATACTCATAAAGCACAAATGGAAGCTATACCAAAATACCTACAACCTAAGGAATTCTAAGTGGTTATAAAAGGTAAATTATTTCATAAAATGTGGACAATATGCTTTAAATTTAAATCTTAATTTAGATTATTAATGTATAAATAATGCATATAATATGTTCTAAATTCAAATGTTAGTTTAAATTATTCATGTATATAGTACTGGTTGGGGTGAAAGAAAATATGCCAATGTTCCAATTAGCATCATTAAAGCAATCTTTCCAACCACCATATGAATATGGCTTCTCTTGTCTCATTGTTCAATAATAGGCCTTCTTTTCAACCCATCATTGGATATCAATTTATTATGACACACCCATGGTAATGAATGCACATGGACTCATGATGTTTCCTTCCCTTAGTAATAAAAATCTTTACTTATTTACACATACAAACTACCTGATCATTTTTTACATCTTTGTGCCACCAATGCATGGGATATGAAAGGTCCATCATTCTCATTCTTACTAATTTTATTCAAACAAGTTTCATCATCTCTTCAAAAGATTCAAACCTTTACAATTCTAAGTTATGCAATAATATTAGGGTTGGATATTTCTCAACTTCAAATGCTTGCCAAACTTCAAACATTTTGTATGTGGTAGATAGCTAAAAAAATGTATTCTAGTTGAGGTTTTGAGGTCTAAATAATTTAAACATGTAAAAGTTAGTCATTCATTCCAAAAAAATTCCTTTTTTTCACTATTTTTGTTTTTCTAATTTTATTTCTCTCATTTTATTTTATTTTTGCGAAATAAAGTCTTGCATGTTTACGTTATCCTTTCATGACATCATTAATTCCCAAACATCACACAATGTCCCAAATTGGGGAAAAAACTTTGCTATAAAGTGTTTTAGATTCATCAATCAATCTTGCAACTTTCATTAATAGTGTTTCATGTATGAAGGGTTGCTATGAAGATATTATGACCTAGGAATGAAGGTCCAAGCTTAGGGCCAAAGGCATTCAAGGTGAAATGCATTGATAGCACAACCTTCCCCTACTTCACAAACAAGGAGTTCCATTAGTTTCACATCTAAGATAAACCTATGTTACAAGTCATTATTCCTTGCTAGCAAAACATCCCCACCACAAGGAAACTATGTGAAACTTCCTCACACAAACTTGGAGTAGGAAATTACATTTAAGGAGGTCTCCCGAAAAACAAAGGAATTTTTGGCTCAGGGTTGAACAAATAGGATATGTTCAACTCTTTCTTCAACCTCTTTTCAAGCTATCTATTAACATATTGACATAAAAAACCTGAATACTTGGTCCTTGTTGCCTTGCATTTTGAAAAGAAATTTTATCTTTTAGAATTGCCTTTTTTGTCAAGTCTCTTATAAGGGGTTAAAAAAAAAGTTGTCATGATGTCAAATGCATTGTTGAACACAACAAATACTTACACGTGAATGATTTTTTTGAAACAAACACCTAAAAAAACTCATTAAACTTGTAAGTGAATTGATTCATGAAAAATTATATATCCAAAGTTGAACATGGTTCCAAATTGAGATGGCTCATTGGAAGAAATGTGACAAAAGTCGAAATTTTTTGGTGATGCAACAACATTTGATCTAGATAAAAAGTGTTCAAATAAGGTTATTGATGATGGTGTTTTTTTACCCACAAAATCTTACAAAAATGTAATATTCACATTGTTAGTTCAAATGTTTGATTTGTGAAAGGTGATATTACTAAGATAATGATGTGATTGTTTCATCACAATTGGTGTCATGAAGAATCCCATAGTTGGAACAAGCAATTCAACACATAATGTTTGCACTAAAAGATGCCAATTATTTTGTCATATGTTTTGTTATGGTGTATTTTTTACAATTTAAACCCCTTGACAACATGCAAGTGATATTAAACATACCATACCTATTTAATTTCACTTGAAATAGATCAATTATTTGAAAGTATAACCACTTCTTACATTTCAAATATACAAAGGTTGTGGTTGTGTGCATTCAAAAGTAATGAGGAAAGCCATAAGGTGGGTGGGCTTGAATATTTGTGCAACACAACAACCTACTTTGTAATTTTGATATTTTAAATTAATTGATGGACATGACCAACATTATGTTTATGAAAAAAAAATGTTTGCAATATTTAAACCCAAGTATATGGCATAGACCAACAACACAACTTTCATACCATACTTGGCACACAAGGACAATAATGATTGATATTTTTGTTTTACACAATTATGTAGAGGTTCAATGATGTATGGAAACATTTAACTTGTCCACTAAACATGATTAACTAGCTTTTCATTTTAACTAAGGTTATTACTTCCCTTTGAGGAGATTGCAAATTTTTGATTCCCATAAGTGGGGCAATGTGTTTGTCTAACCTTCATCAAGGGTTCAATGACTCATTACTACAAATTGTGTATTATTTTTAATTTTTTATTATTGAGTTTAATCAAAATGAACCCTTAGATAAGGTGACACTATTGTCAATATGAACCAATCATTTACAAAAAGCATAAAATAGCACTTTAATCATATCATATATGGTTGAGTGATTACTTGTGTCCATGTCACGTCTATTTTGACTAAAAATTGACATAATGCTAGCTAATGTGGACTAACAAATTATTTTGTTTGTTTTGACTAAAAGTTGACATAGGTGCTAGATGATGTAGATTAATAGGTAGCATTTCATGACTATAAATTAAAATTTATTTATTAAAATATTACAATTATCCAATGAGGCTAGTTGAGGATGCAAAATGTAAGATGTAACATTTTAGGCATCTAATTTTGTAACCCCCTTAAACATGTAGGTATGTGGGTCTCCCCTAGGCATGTAATTGTATATAACGCCACTTAGGCATGGAAGATACATGTAAGCATGAAGGCATGAATAAGGTATCACAAAAGAGAATTGAACCCCTCACACCTCCATGGCCACAAGACCAGTACTCTTTATCCAACTTAACTAATAGAATTTCAAATCATGACAAATTGTGTAAGCACAAAAGTATAAACATGAGTCCATTTCAGACCTTCTTACATATATCCAAACTTTGAAATGAACTTTTGTTTTCATAACTTGTTCAAATAAAACAAATGTGCACTTATTTTGTAAGAACTTTCCAAAAAAATCTATGCATTGAGTTATACAAAATGGTATTGAAAGAAGAAAAGACCCGTGCATAAGGGGGCGGGGAAGATGAAATCTTTGCTTCTTCTGAGCTTGGCTTCATCGAGTTCTCTCCCAAAAACTTGCAGCAGTAATTGTACTGGTTCAGTTCAGTGAGGCTTGTGAGCAACACCACTGAACGTCCTACTTTAAAAATCTCAAAGTGTGAGGGCTGTAGGCTCTTCCTACTGCTTGCTTCTAGGTGATGTAGAAAGTCAGCTGTCTAATGTCTTCTCCATCATCAGCAAATGGTTGTTACATGTCCTCGTACTATGAGGGAAAGTCTTGTAGAATATAGAAAAAGAAATAGGCGTCAATGACCTTTCATCAAAGAAGGATGGACAAAACCTCGTGCAGAATCTCCAATACCTCCAGTCATATATTGTACTGTCGAACCTCATGTTTGACATGGAATCCACTGTCATCTCCAATTCCAAATTGACTTCAGATGAACAAATAAGCACTTTGCAGCAATGTAATGGTATGTTAGTAGAACATAGGAGATTATCACTGCTCTTCAAGATCAAGGTGATGGTCTGATATTTTGTGAGCAAGGACTCTGAAAGCTTATGACCAAACACTCTGTCTTGTTAGCTTCAACATGTTTTGTTGTGGAGATTTCTCTGCAATCTCATAGACATGTAATGCTGCTATGTTGGAAATCTTAAGTCCAATTTTCTTACCCATCTGACAAATGCCTACCCTAGACATGAGTTTTAAAACACAAAGCAATAGCACTGAAATTATACGCCTCACCACTCCAGAAGATGAAACGAGGATGAAACTGTATATGTTTTGGCTACTCAAAGTTTTGAATTCATGAAAGCTCATCAACTATATTGTTTCAAAAAGAGTTGAGCACGTGTGATCACATGCTGTACAAGTATGGTGGCTGACAACACCAAAATGCAAACAAAGAGACTAGGAACAATGCAATGGAGTACCTCAAAGTGGATTCCAGATTGTCATGGTGACAAAGGCTTTAGCATCATAGGCACAATACAGTGGCTTGTGTCACAGCTTCTGATATTGGAGTTTCTATCAGACTGTACAGATTACCATAGCAAGAATTGACACCACACAAAGCTTGACTTTGATCACTATTGAGTCTTGCAGGTATGCCATATTTTTCAGTAGGAATCTTAAGAACCATGCTAGGTACAAATCCACATCCACTGTTGTACTCATATTTCTTCTTCTGCTTGAATCTATTTGTATTTCTTGCTCTGAAGATTCGATAAAAGCATTCAAGCTCGAGATCGTTTCCAAGGTGTGTGCTGCCATTCTAACTTCTCTTTCCCACTGAAAACAGTTGTGGATGTTGGCTGAGTTATGTTACCTGTTGGCATTGAGAGCAAGGAGAGACATTCTTCCACTTGCCATAAACCAACAGAATTCTATTGCAAATCAAAGAAATACTATCAACAAGTTTTTTTCCATGGTCATATTTGAACTATCAGATTTCCCAGAATTCCACTGATAAGATAGAATATTGAACCTCCATCCATAGTGTGATGAAAATGGAAGTGAAGCTCTGACATAAACAATATGAATCAATGACAATTCTTCTCATCAACTTCCCAAATATTCTCATGTCTTCAAATCTTCTTCTAGTTCTAGACTATTGAAGTTCCTCTACTTACCACAAATGTGCACTACTTTACCAAAGGGTCTCCATCATGGACACCATAAATGTTGAAATATCCCAGTGCACAAATACAACTGTGCATGCTCAAGTGAAGGAATGTGACCAAGCAATTGAAGAAAAGATTGCTGGCATCACCAATAATCCCTGCAAGAACAAACACCACACTCAAAGTGATGGAAGCGATTGGCATCCCTGACTATGATTGTTCTCCCAACTATTTTTGCAATGAACTTGGTGGAAGTGTGGCAGTCCCCACATACTCGGAGATTCTTGAAAATCCGGAGTGTAGTACCAGGAGGTGTGCTGATGAGCCCAAATGCAATAGCCAGTTTCTCACTATGGTGACACAAATGAACCACCTTTTCTTCTTCCTCCACATCATGTAGCACAAATTTTGTATCTGGCACATACCCAGCCTCTTGCATCTGCCCGTACAATCGATTCAGTTGTGCACGGATTTCTATGATTTGGGGATGATCTTGATCATCTACTACAAATGTATGCACCTCGTTATTAACTTCAATCCAGGTACGACCTGGCTGTTTCTTCACACCCCTTTCCTTTCTCTGTGATTGAACTTTCTCACTCAGATCCCACTTGCCAGCAGCAGCATAGATGTTTGATAGCAGTACATACCCTGCAGCATTTCCAGGGTCCACTTCCAGAATGTGCTTTGCAATGCGTTCTCCCATTTCCACATTACCATGAATTCTGCAAGCACCAAGCAAGGCCATCCACACAGCCACATCTGGTTTACAGGGCATCATCTTGATCATATCCTCTGCCTCATGCAGATGGCCGGCACGCCCAAGAAGGTCAACCATGCAGGTGTAGTGTTCCAATTTTGCAGAAATCTTGTGAACTGTGCTCATGGAACCAAAAGAGCGCAGGCCTTCACACAACAGGCCTGCATGACTACAAGCAGACAGAAGACAAACAAAAGTGACATTATCTACCTCTATACCTTCTTCACACATTCTTTCAAAATGTGCCAGAGCTTCCTCTCCATGCCCATGCAATGCAAATCCTCCAAGCATAGCATTCCAAGAGACCACATCTCGTGACGGCATTGTGTTAAACACTCTCCAGGCATCCTCCATGCTCCCACATTTGGCATACATGTCAATTAGACTATTACCCACAAAGACATCAGATTCACAACTACTTTGAATGATTTGTTCATGAACACGCTTTCCCTCTTCAAGTGCCGCTACACTGGCACATGCATTTAAAACCACCATGAAAGTCACAGCATTTGGTAGCACACCCTCCTGTTGCATTTGCTGAAATAGTCCCAATGCCTTCTGTCCTTGTCCACATTTCACATGCCCCAACATCATGACAGTCCAAGAGACTACATCACGGGACACCATCTTGTCAAACACTCTGCAAGCATCATCCATGCTCCCACATTTGGCATACATGTCAATGAGGCTACTCCCTACAGATACATCTGACTCACAGCCACTTTGAATGATCTGCTCATGAGCACATCTTCCCTCTTCAAGTGCCACTAGACTAGCACATGCATTTAGGACCCCCATGAAAGTCACAGTGTTTGGCTGCACACCCTCCTGTTGCATCTGTTGAAATAATTCCAATGCCTTAAGTCCTTGCCCATATTTCACATGTCCAAATATCATAGCAGTCCAAGAGACTACATCCCGTGATGGCATCTTGTTGAATACTACCCAAGCATCCTCCATGCTCCCACATTTGGTGTACATGTCAACAAGGCTACTTCCTATAGAAACATCTGATTCCCAACCATTTTGAATGATCTGTTCATGAGCACTTCTGCCCTCGTCAAGTGCCAGTACACTCGCACAGGCATTCAGGACCCCCACAAAAGTGACCAGATTTGGTTTCACACCTTCCTGTTGCATTTGTTGAAATAATTCCAATGCCTTTTGCCCCTGTCCAGATCTCACGTATCCAAATATTATGGTAGTCCAAGAGACCACATTGCGTGAGGGCATCTCATTGAACACTCTTCGTGCATCCTCCATGCTCCCACATTTCCCATACATGTCAATAAGGCTATTCCCTACAGAGACATCAGACTCGCAACCACTTTGAATGATCTGCTCATGAGCACACCTGCCTTCTTTGAGTGCCACCAAACTTGCACATGCATTCAGGACCCCCACAAAAGTCACAGAGTTTGGTTGCACACCTTCCTGTTGCATTTGTTGAAACAGCTCCAAGGCCTTCTGCCCTTGCCCACATCTTATGTGTCCAAATATCATGACAGTCCATGATACCACATCACGTGAGGGCATCTGGCTGAATACTCTCATAGCATCCTCCATGCAACCACATTTGACATACATGTGAACTAGGCTACTGCCCACAAAGATATCAGACACACATCCACTTTGAATGGTCTGTTCATGAGCATGCCTCCCATCTTCAAGTGCTCGTAAGTTAGCACATGCATTAAGTACTTGAACAAAAGTGAATTTGTCAGGACAAGTACCTTCTTGTTGCATCTGTTGGAAAAGCTTGATTGTGTCTTCATATTGACCAGCCTTGACAGATCTTGCAAGCCTTTTATTCCATGAAAAACTGTCCAATTGTAAAGTCCCTGGTGCTATTGCCACCATCTCTGTTGCTACCCATGGAGGGTTTTGTCGGTCCTGAAGCCAGAGTGCCTCTTGTGTCTTTTTATGCTTGAAGTCAGGGTACCTTGCATTCACCTATTACCAAAAATCCCAAAAATCCAAATCAAGCTAATCAGCCATGGCTACCTCACAGCTCAGGCAGACCAGGCTGTAAGGACTGAGGAAACCATATTGACATCATTCATCAGGAAATTGGGACAAAAATTATTCACCTTCTCTGGTCTGTTATCCCACCACTGTGAAGGATCTGAAAAGAATTTCCGCCAAAGTTTTTCTCTCTGGCCTGCATAGACTGCTGTAACCAATCAAATGCATGCAACCTCACATGGACTTTCATCATAGCATGACATCTACTATGTTCATCTATGAGCCACAATGCTGGAGATTGCACTTCCATCAGTTGTTACATACACTATCAGTTTACAATTCAATCAAGCATTTAATTTCGAAAAGCTTCAGCAAGTGCAGTTGTTATGGCCTCCTCCAATTTGCACAATCCCATGGATATTTTTTAGTGAAGATCTGTGCAATATTTGTATGTTCAGAATTGGAGACAAAAAATTACTTCAAAATTTCAGTTCAGTTTGATGTCACCCCATGCATGCAGGCCATGCTTCTTCCATCTCTGAGAGATCTTGCATGGATTGTGTCAGATCTCATAGAGTCAGATAAATATAGACTGTGCCAGAGAGGGTTCAAGTAAGACATTGCATAACTAGATTACTCGGCATTTATTAGCATCGACATTCATTCAAAATCCAACGCCTGAGAACTGACCTGCTGCAGTTGTTCCAACATCTCCATCACAAGAGGCAAGGGCCCTGTCGCCGGAACCTGTCACGTGCGATTCATATTGTCCAATGCTTCAGAGAAATCGCTCGATCTTGACTCTTTACCAAGCCATAGATTGATACGTACATATGATGAAAGAGAAGAATGACGCGAAGCTTGCCGAACCAACCAGGACTCTGAGTGTCGCACTAAATCCTTAGAGCTACATGCTGCTTCAGGAGTCGGAAAACTCGCATAATGAAAAACGACTGAACACCTCAAGACCTTGCTCAAATATGAACTAGTCGACATCACATACGGCACATCGGGACAAACAAAATTGCTAAGAACAGAACCAGAAGTAGAGGGAAAGTCTGTCACTCACGCAAGATAAGACCAAAGCGGCGGCGCGAGCCAAGGGTGATTTGTTGGCGCACTGCCATGACATGTCACGAAGAAGAAGCCGATACAAACCAAGCGAAAAAAAAAACAACCAACCTCCCCAACAGTGTTGGAACTTCTGGCGCCTCAATGACAAAGTAACCAGTGAGCAGAGCGTATCGGAAACAAAAACAGCTTCTTCAGCCGACTCTCTCTACTCACTGCTCGCTGCACAACTCCCGAGCAGATGAAATGAGTTGAGGATGTCCCTACACAACATGTTCCGTTTGATTCCCCTCGCAGCTCTGCTCAAATCCGTGCCAGATGATTGCGCACAGGCCAGAAAAGCTACACCGCTGCCGATCGACTTCTTGCCTGACGATAGTGTGAACTCGTGTAAGCTTTAGGGTTTGGTCCTTGAAGGCTCCACTTAGGTTTCACCATGCTAACCACCATGTGTTTCCAATTTAGTGTGTTGAATATTTATCATCCAAATGGATGTCATTCTCATAGGTCTTTACACTACTGGCTAATGCTTCTATCTCACACCTACACTTAAAGCACCCGGAGAAAATTTGTAGTGTATGCGGAGGGCACCTTATATCCATTGATTTCCCTCCTACAAATTGGGAGGGATATTATGCTTTACCTATCAAGGATGGGAGGGAAATTATGCCTACTTGTAGGTGTAAGAACCCTCCCACTATTTAGGAGTAGGCATAAGAACCCTTTCATTCAAGCATGGGAGGGAAATTATGCCTAATTGTAGGTGTAAGAACCCTTCCACTATTTTGGAGTAGGCATAAGAACCCTCTCATTCAAGGATGGGAGCGAAATTATGCCTACTTGTAGGTGTAAGAACCCTCCCACTATTTAGGAGTAGGTATAAGAACCCTCCCATTCATCGGCTTTGTGATCTACAAAGGTTTGGTTCATGACAAATTTTGCTCAATTCCTTGCAATGAGTAAAGCCCATGGGTGGGGAACATTCCTAAAATGTGGGGTTGGACTTCACTTATCGTCTCATCCTAGGCCCCTTATTTTGAGAATGCTCTCTTCATAGGGTTTTACCTTTTACATAATGCATTATACAATTTAAACCTTTGTTATCTAACTTTCTTCTAACCTATGATGGGCAATGTGATAACTCATGTGATTCCTTCAATTTACAAATGGCCCTTTGGGCAATTGTTCATGTTTCTTTGATTTCGATCTGTATGTCCTTTCAATTTTTTAAATGTGCATTATGTTGGTGAAGGTTTCCTCCTTTGATTCTTTTTATGTTTTTAAGCTTAAGCACACATGTGAACACCCTCATTCATTTCTACCAAGTTGTGAAATGTTTTCAAGAGACATGTTCTATTTACATTCTTGGTTACTAGAAAGAATTGTTAAAATCTCAATCCAAATTAGTGTAGGTAGCTTGACTGCAATAGGGTAGAAGAGTTTATGAAGGATATTTTAAGCATTCATGGTAGATTGGATCCAAGGAGAGGGCTCCGTTGTTTCTAGTGTCCAAAAAACACTTAACCCTTCCTATTGGCGCATCTAGCACATTAAAAATTGTCAAAAAATATTAGAATTAAAAAGTTATGACCCCCCAAAGTAGAAGGGGTCAAAAATTCAAAAAGTAAATCACCAAACATTACAAAGCCAATTCCTTATTACCCAAAAAATTCCTTGTATGTTGTTCTATTGTTATTAGAGTTGAAAGATGATATGTAAAATTGAAGGTGGCACTCCTATAACACTTTAATTTGTTTTAAATGAACAAGAAATGAAAAAGTTAGAAGCTTTGAAAGTAAAAAGGGTCCAAAAAGGGAAAAAACATGTTGTGTGAGTTGGAAAGCTTATTTTTGTTCTTGTTTTTTTTTTCATTACTCATTTTCATTTGCACTTCCAAGATCATTTCTAGAGCTAGAATAACGTTCCCACAACATCTTAAATCACTAAAAATGGAACATAGATGATGAAGATTTAAGGAAATGATCAGTGATGGGCAGTTCTACCTTATCAGTAATTAAAACATAAGTTTAGAGACATGTGTACTTATATTTTTATTAATGTTATTTTCATTATAACACAAGTTGAAGAGATGTCTACTTCTTCTTTTTTTAATGTTACTTCCATTATGGATAGACAATTTTTTTTGGAAACCTTTTTAGAACATGGTGTAAATACCAACTTGAATGAATCAACATGGTTTGAGTCAAAATGTTTAATGAATTACCTAGAATCTGCCCGAAAACTAATGAAGGCAATGGGAACAAGCCTTGTCCTAATCACTATGTTCTCCAACTAAATAACACAAATTAATGCTTTCATTCATCTACCTTCCAACATAATGACGGCCTTGGGAAAAAACTTTCACTTCACATCAAGGTCTAGGGTGGCAAATTATGTCATTTTCTTGAACAATTTATATGACATAATCTTCCATATGATCATACATTCATAATAGTGATCAAAATATTTATTGAACATGAATTTTGAAAAGAATTGGTGAATTTGTCACCCTAAGCCTTAATGTCATGGAATGGTCTCACAATTACCCATCATGTTCAATGTGTCACCAAACTTGCACCAATCAATTTGCTTGGCCCCTTACCCAACATAATGGGCAAGGGCTTGATTATTTTAGTGTGTGGTGTTTTAAATGGAAGGAGATCCAAGGTTCACTCTTCGTCATGGTTGTTGTTTCATTATATTTTAACTATGTGGAAATTGGAAAAAAAAACTTTAAAAATTGGAAATAAATTGTAAATAAAAAACTTGATCTTTGTGATGTGTAACACCCTTAAACTAGGGCATTCTCTAAAATTAGGCCTTTTAATTCATGCACCTTGAGTGGGCCCTTATTTTGCAATCATCTTGGTCTTCAAGTGTCACCTTACAAAAAAAAAACATACAATCTAAATTTCCACTAGCAAATCATTTTGCCAAATGGACATTATGTAGAAATTAAAACAAATGTTGACAAGTTTTTCAATTTGGAATGTTAAACCAAAGGTTTAGGTTCAAGTTCCTTTGACCTAGACCTAACCAACCTTCTTTTAATGAAACCACCACAAGAAGAACCAAACTATGGAACTAGTCTTTTGCCAAGACCATAATCAAGACCTTGAAAAAATAAATTCAAAAATAGGTTTGTGTTTTTTAAATAAGTGTAAAGTAAACTTCTTTCAAAAGTTTACAACTAGACTAAATGTTATAAATAATTGATCAATTTTAATTAATTTTAAACTCCATATCTATATAATCCTTGTTTTTAATTTATGGTAAAACTATACCCATGCACTATTCAATTGAAGATTGTGTAACATGGAATTAAGCCTAATAATTTTTGTGCCATGCTCAAAAGTTTGTGAATGTGAAAAAATGAACCAAAATCAAAATTGGATAAGGTTTAAAGATATAAATAACTAGGTTCAAACTTGCACTCAAAGAACCTAACCAATAAACATTCAACATCATAACCAAAATTGAAAGTTTTTTGAAAAACTTGCCAACATTGATTAAAACATTAAAACGTCCTTCACCCATGGTAGCCTAAAGTGAGAATTTCCACATGGAAAGGTTGTATATTCACAATCCTGACAACCTCAAATGAACAAGTAGGGTTGTTGAATATGAAAGCACACAAAACATAAGAAAATACACCTATTGTCTAGTCTACTACCATCAAATAAAACTACCATCTAGAAAATAAAGCCAACAATATGAAACAAAGTAGAAAACAACCAAAAAATTGGTCATTGTGATGTAAGAAAATAGTTGCTTTCTTGCTTAAATTTTTTTTATGTATTGTAAGTTGTACCAAAAGGTGTAGATTACCTGAACATCAATGTGAGATTCTTTCCACTACTATTGCTACCTTCCATGGTTGTAACTATTGTTTAGCAAATAGTTGCAAACCAACAAAACTAAGTAGTTATATCATGGGAAAAAAAATTTATACATTATAAAATTATAAAACCAAATTTCATAAAGTAATTACCATCTTACATCACCTGATGCAAGGTGTTCAACCATCTTTAAGTAAGAAAATATAAGTAAACATATTCTTCCTACATTCTACAATAACCATTGAATGCTCCAAAAATTTCAACAAGTACCTTTTTGTCCCTCATAATAATATTTCTTTAACCACCTTCCATGTATTTGAGAAATCATACAACATAAGTCTTCTTCCATCAAATCTACACAATTGAATTACTTTCCAAGCATTGTACAATTTCTCCCAAGGTCTCTCCAAATCTTCTTATAATCTTATTAAATTAAACTAAAACAAATGGGCCATCCAAATTTTCTCCAACAAACATCAAAAAAATCAAAAAACCAAAAACATAGAAAAATGGGGAACAAAAGAGATTCCCCACTATCGATAAACACATGGGTGTCCTCATCTTTTAAAATATTATTCACTTTATCTTTTCAAAGTCAACTTACCAACTTATTTTTTAAAATAATCTTCAAATCATATCTTTAACCATAGGGAATATTTTCCATGTACCACTTTTAAAAATAAATTATTAAACTTCATCCTAAAACAATGCAAAAACCCTATTATTGGGATTTATTATATTTGTCACAATAATCAAAGTTTAATTATATTACCTTGGAGATAATTAAAAGACAATAATTATTACCATGTGTAACAAAGGTTCCAAAAGATAGGTAGAAATTTCCAATGTTAATTGTTACTTATAAGTTTTGTTCAAAATTCTAAACATTCTAATCATGGTTATAATTTATAACAATAGTTTGGAATGTGAAAAAGATATGTGACCATGCATTACCTTAGTAGCTTGAACATTTTAATGCCAAATATTTTATATAATTTTTCATAGGAATTTGGCATATACATTAAGAAATTCATCTTTACACCATGGTGTCAAGATTCTAAATGTAGATGCACTTTAATGTACACCTTAATAATTTTTGAAAACTCATGTCGAATCTTTTACTCATAATTATTTAGTGCCAAATATGTTAGGTCAATACAATAAATGCAAGGATGTCAATTGTGTTTGAATTGCTATTTTTATGTTGGATGTATGTGAAGGGATCCACTTGAAAATTCATAAGGAGAAGATTTGCAAGGATGATGATGTTACATGAGTTGTTTGATATTTGTGCTACATGTCTTTTTAGCTGTAACTAACATTGTGGACCAAATCTTCTCATTGCTTTTATAAGTGTCACACAATTTTTAGCACACAAATTGTGTGTAGTGATTTGTTTGAAAATTTGTGCAAATTATCATATGTGCGTTTACACCAACCATGAAGAGTTCATGAAGCTAGTTAGCAAGCATGGCATTCATCACCAATATTCATTTGATGAAGGTGATGGTTTGATACTTTGTCCTTAATTGAAGTAAATGTTACAATTGTATCCATTTTTCATGTTATTATTAAAACATGTTGAATGCATATTTCTACAATGTAATAAATTTTTTTTCCTATGCTATAATAATTGTGTCTATTAAAGGTTTAAAGTTGGAGTTATGGGGGTGCAAAGTTTGAGGTTTGGGGGTAATGGGTGCACATTCCAAAACAACCATTTTGGGTGTGAAAACCATTTCCCAAGGAAATTTTTTTATCGATATTTCACATGTTGTTTAGATGATGTGACAATGTCATTTCACAATAATATGAGATTGACATGACATGATGTGACATTGCCATCAATTCAATTTGACATCCATCTTCAACATGTTAAATAAGGTGGAATCAACTTGTTATTTATAACATGATCACATACACACTTTTTTATTTAGAGAATTTTCACTTAAAAGAAAAATTAAGAATCAAAAAATTGAAAATGAATAGATTTTGTAAAGTTTCAATCACCAACACAATGGAAATTTTGGTAAAAATCAGTTAAATTTTCATATTTTGGTTTTCAATTTGTCTAAGAACTATTAATTTAGAAAATTGGTGAGCAATATTGTAGTACCTTCACCATTTTGGCATAAATTAAATTATTTTTCATTTTGCTGAACTTTTGAAAAATTATTCATTATTCGTGTTGAAATTTTAATAAATTTAGAAGTTCAACTATCGGGATTTGAATCATAGACCTTCCATGAAGGTGATTTAAAATTGAAGCAATCTAAACACATTAGATTACTCCACAACATTAATAAAACCATTTATTATTTCTTATAATCATTATCTACTAAAAATTTCAAAACAAAAAATAGGTGTCAAAGTAAAAATTTCAAATATAAATAATTATTCAACAATTTGTTACCAAAATGATAAAGGTACTATGGTAGTCAATTTGTAATGTCTCATTAAGTTGTACATGCCAACTTGTTAAAACCTATTACACTATGTTGGTCCAAGTTGCTTTGAATAAACAATGTTAAGATTGATTCACTAACCTTTCATTATTTTCAACTTTTTATTCACCTACCTATTTATGGATTAATAATCAATCTGGTTTTTGGCTAAACACAATTGATAGGACACAACTTATTTGATTTAAAAGATAAAATCTAACTAACTTAATTCACATTTACAATTGAAGAATGAGTTTGAACATAAAACACACATATCCTACCATGAACAAAATGTTTTTCCTTTTGTAAAAGTCATAATAAATGTATTTAGTTGTCAAAATTGTATAATATAATAGTTCATAATTTGACATTTTTTTTTTAATGGATTCACTTTTGATTCCTACTTGACACATCCCCAAAGGCTTAGCCATAAGGTATTATAATAAGTTTTTCAATACAATGCATTATGAAAAACTTGTAAGCCTTGGACACATTCCCCAACTCCTCATGGTGAGAAAAGAATGTGATGTCAGAATTCTTGTATAAGATTAAGATGAACTCTTCAAATTGAATTCATGGACATATATTCAAATTGCACAAACCATGAAAGCAATATTAAAATCAATTTGGTTCACAAACAATCCACAAGCTCACATGGACTTAAAAAAATGCATCACAATTTGAACTTGAGAAAAGTCACCACTTCAATGTTTGTATAATATACTTTAAATCTCTTGAAAAGCTACATTGACATGACAACTTTGCCACTAACGAAACATGCACTGATGTCCATTCCATCTTTGTGGAATGTTATTATCCTACCTTTGCAACCCAATAAGTTTATCTCTTTTCCATCATCACATGGTTGTATGCATACATGCATTGAAGTTATGTCCTTCAAGTCTTTAGAGTTAATTTACTTTCGTAAGTCATGACATTAATGATACATTTGAAAGTAAAAACCTTGTTTTGTTCCTCTAATGGTGCATTCACACTTGAAGTTAAGTCATTGTTAAATGAAAATCTAGGTGGCATCCTAGGTGGTACCCAATGTTGAATGGGCAATAGCTTAATGTGTTAAGTGAATGTTAGCTTAACATAAAATGTTTGTGGTAAGCAATTGAAAGTTGTAAATGACTAGCATGGTGTTAGGGGACTCAACACTAAAGCCCCTAACACCAAGTGTGAATGCACCTTAAGTCATGCTTCATCTCCATTAATGGGTAACTAGCTAATGAGGAAGTTGTTTAGGTATATTATAAACCATATTAAGGTCTTAGGTACACCAAAAGTTGTCCATCCGAAGACCTTAATACTCTAAGCCCTAAACCCTCCTGCTGCTTGTGACCCTTCTCTCTCTCTCTCTCTCTCTCTCTCTCCCCTCTCTCATTTCACAATGAAAGCTAAACTTACTTTTCATCCCAAAGACCTCTAACATCCAATTCAATTTGTCCTTTCCACAAATGAAACAAGATTAACTTTTCATCCAAACACTTCAATACGCAAAACCCTAGACCCTACTGCTCCTTGTGACGTCTCTCTCTCTCTCTCCACCCATTTCATAATGAAAGCTAAACTTACTTTTCATCCCAAAGACCTCTAACATCCAATTCAACTTTTCCTTTCCACAAATGAAACAAGATTAACTTTTCATCCAAACACTTCAATACGCAAAACCCTAGACCCTACTGCTCCTTGTGACGTCTCTCTCTCTCTCTCCACCCATTTCATAATGAAAGCAAAAACTACTTTTCATCCCAAAGACCTCTAACATCCAATTCAACTTTTCCTTTCCACAAATGAAACAAGATTAACTTTTCATCCAAACACTTCA
>Ga0116231_10007951_pt1 | contig 18955 bp, 18 predicted proteins | sample S1TSphgellanicum_2_FD_89695 | JGI IMG/M metagenome (GOLD analysis project Ga0116231, IMG submission 89695) | Host-associated microbial communities from peat moss isolated from Minnesota, USA - S1T2_Fd - Sphagnum magellanicum MG | ecosystem: Host-associated > Plants > Peat moss > Unclassified...
AGGAGAGTTAATAAAGAATTGGAAAAATGGTCATGTCAAGTTCATGGTGAATTAATGGTAGTGAAGAAGGCATGTGTGACAGATTGTGCATTGTGTGTAGCAATTATGTTAGGGTTTAGGGTTTAGTAGGGTTTAGTAGATGACATGAAGACCTGGGGTTATATATTTTGTGCTTGTTGAACCTTGAAATGTGCCTTCTCTTGAATTTTAGAATTTTTGCAATCTGAATGCTCTGATGCAATCAGCTTGCAATTCTACCTATTTGTGTCGGGACTTTTACAGAAATAACTACTTGTTGGACAATGTTTATTGGGTCTCTGCTTGAAATTTTGTCCAGGTATCTAAGCTAAGTCATATCAGTAAATGCTCAAAGAAACATCAAAACATTAGTGCCAGTGACAGACCCTTAATTTCTAGTTACGTAGTACCTTGGCAGCTTCAACACATGTTTGTTGAAGAATTAATTAATTTTGAAATTCTCATTCAACAAAAAGAGAATATTCTTGAACATTCAATATTTTCCTTCATAGGTATCTCCTTTGTGGAAAAACACTCTGAATAACCCACCACCTCCCTGTCCCCATTCCCCATGAGAAAGCAGATAACGAAGTTCAAGGTTGAATGTTATGACAACTATAAACTTTTAAATAGGTTAATGACTCATAAATGACTTACTTATTAGATACAGAGTAGCAGAAATGAAGAAAGCAATACATTCTTGGTACAACTCACACAATTGTCTCAAGTTTCCAAGATTTTGACACCGATGGGCTTGTAATTTCATTAACTTTTGATGTTTCTGGTGTATAAAATATCTAGAAAATTATGCACTTTAAAAAAGAAAGAAAGTTCTTACTACTGAACACGAAAAGGTACAATAGTATTTCCATGCCTGTATCAGTGAGAGTGATTCACTATAAGTGTAGATGTTTACCTGTGAAGATGTATACTCCGATGCCTCCATTGGTGAAAATGGTGCACTACATAATGCAATTACTGCTAATCAGTTGGCTGAAATGTGGAATTTGCAGTTTCGAACACCCTCAAAAGTCCTGGACCAATTTTTCAGCACACCAGGACCGTAAAATTAAGTTGAAGGTCCAAAACACAATCACACAAGCAGCTCATTGCATAAAGGCCAGTAAGTTCATATTATTACAGGTTCCTTTGCTGGCTTTAGAACTTTTCCAGTTGCCAACTACAGTGGTTGAGGTTTCAAACAAAAGATTTACCCCAAAATTCTATAATGATGCAGAGTCTCTTCCCAATATGGACTGTCTCTAATATCTACTGGTCATGCAAGGTTGTCACTTGCACGTTGGTAACAAGATCAAGCCAAAATTTTATCACCGAATCCTGTTCAGATGCAAAGTCTGTTCCCTTTGGGCACAGCCAACAAATGGAATGATATATTTCATTCTTCTTAAATCACCAAAGTAATCAATCTGTTTCTCTAACCATTTTTCATCAAGTAAATGTGTGCTCTCATCCAAAAGAATGTCAAAAAAACTTGGGATTGCCTGCCAATCTAGCAACTAAATACTAAAGTACCACTCTACTCTACATGTGGGCTACAACAAACTGGAGATGATGGTTCCATTAGATACAGAATCCATTGTGAACTCATGCCTACAACCAAGGAATGGGCACAGTATTTTAAAACAGAGCATCAAACTTCCAAAATAGTCAAGATCAGATACAAGAATAAATAACTAATACAATTCAGAATACAAGGAGACTACTCTCACCCCTTTGTCTGGCTTATTGTTGAGCACATACACACAACACCAACACATCCCAGAAGAACCCCAAAAAGAAGAAACTGGAATTTGCACAACGAACTTCTCTGCTGACATCTGTGCATTGCACTGCTCATAAATTGCCTCTGGAATTGGATATTGATAGGATAATCCAACAAATATAGCAGATGAGTCAAAATCCTACAAGGTTACATGCCAGAGTCTCATTCTTTTATCAGACAGTAGCTCACAAAACAGTTCCTGGATTACAGTTGAGGAAAGAGTTCCAGGAGTAAAGCTCATTTTGTCTCTGCAACTGCTCTACATTCATCATCACCTTTTGTGTGAAGCCACATGGGACCTGCAAATGTAACACATGGTGTTTCAGGCTGCAGGGAGCCTCTTGCAGGAAGTCCTGGAGATTGAAGCAAAACCAGTTGTACAGAGTACGTAAAAAGTGAGTGACATTGTGATGATACCACACAATGCCAGAACACAAGTACCAATGTCATCAAACCAACATTTGCAGCCAAAATTTTTACATTAGGATCTAACCACAGATGTGAACTTTGCACATCTGATGTTCTAAAAATTGACACTTGTCAAGGGAATGGGAAAGACTGCCAACAAATCATCTGCAAAAACTACCTGTCAAAACAAATATTGCAATTCCTACTGTCAAACTCTCTGCAAAAGATGAAGCTAATCTGTTTTAAATGAGTTATACAGAAGAAATTTAAAGAGTGTGAAAAGAAGGCTTGCTAATGGACCCAAAGTCCAAAACAATAACACTGGTGTTGTCCTTGGTCCGTAAGTTTCGTGCCTTGTTCAATAGATACTCTGCTATCCCTTGTGCAGGCTGAGGTGTAGATTTTCTGCCATCCTCCAAACTCTTCCCCTCACGTGCCTGACCACATCACAGCCAACAGATAGATACAAATGTCAGGGTTCCACATAAAATGTACTGATAGTCATGCTGAGAATGACTAAAAAGAGCTTTTAACCATACAAAAAGATACCTAACAGAAATAGAAATGAAATTCAACAGTCAAGAATCAAATACTTCTATATATCATCCCAGAGAGAGTTCAGGATGTGAAACAGAAATCAAAGACATCTCTGGCCTTTACCTCTGCTGCTAGTTGTACACCCCTCTGTGGACTCAACACATCCCAAAGCCCATCACTGCACCCCAGAGCCCATTTTTATGATTCAGCCACTAACAGCAATAACAAAAGTCATGCTCAGAGATAAAACAGGAATTTAAAACATGGGAAGGACTTTGCACATTCATCACCAGTCTACAAACACAAGACTCAGTTCATGATGTCATCTTGCACTTGAAGAGGCATAGCAAATCAAAAAGCACAACAGTATGTTCATTCTGCATCACATTGCCTAAAGCAAAACCTGCAACCAAACATTTGAACAGCAGGATAATGCTCTCCCAACCTGGCAATGATCACCATAGCCTTGCTCTCCACAGTTAACCTCCGAACATCACTGATGTGAGGTAGTGCTGAGAATGCTCTGTCTTGTTCCTTCAAAAACTTGTCACCGAGCGCACGTGCAATGTTCATTCCTGAAAACATTCCAACTATTAGGTCAATATCATGCAGTTCACTCTTGCCTCGCAACAAGAACCAAACTTGCTTCAGGAGATTCTTCTAACTTTTGTTAATATCAACAATAGAGCAAGCTCATTTCAGCCTCCAGGGACAAAGCACATGGTTTGAGTTCCTGTGCAGGCAACCTGTTGCAATGCCCCCATCCTACCACCAGATGTAGTACTTATATTAACCACAAGTAGCATAAAGGTAATATGCCATAGTGGATCACAGCTGTTTTCTAAAATAAACAGGCACAAGCAACAGCATGTACTGATTCCCACCACTTCCAATTTTGGCTTATGAAAATATCCAGTATGACATACCACAAATGCGGGTCTCGCCATCTTTGAGCTGCCTGCCCATCTGCAAAAGGCGCAATCGTTCCGAGGGACTTGTCAGCCTGTGATCTTCTGTCATGAGAACTTGTTGATCTCCCATGCTGCAACAATGAAAACCATGATGAACTTCTGAACAATAAGCCTATTGCCAAGAAAAAGGCTCATATTTACTTCCAGGGGCATTTCAGGTTAGACTATACTCATAAGACTGCCTGTCTTAGGTGTGCAACCATAGACCATGTGCCCTGCTTGGACAGAGTAAGAGACTGTTGAGGAAGAGAAATCAGAAGTTTGGGATGGTGTAACAGAATTGTGATCACCAGTCACTACCAATATGTAAGAGCTTCCCAGATTTCAACTAAAAAATTCTTCACACAAGCACCTACTTGTTGAGAATAGTACTCCAAAGACTAAACCCCAGAAGTCAGGGTTTAAGGTTTAGTCTTGACACCTTGCAGAAGTAGTGTGTAAACAGGGTCTTTGGTGCTTCTCAAAAGGGTCACTATTCAAATGGTGTTCAAATGCCACACACAGGACATTTTTGGGAATGAGAACTCTCTCCTAAATGTCTTCACTGACTGACTTCTGAGATTCACCTTCCCCACTTTACAGTTTGCTTGGACATGTACATTGCAATGAGTTGAGTAGCTGGAAACAGTAAAGCACAGCTTCTCTATGTGCTACTGGGGAATCTCTAGAGTGAACTCTCATTGAAGCCTCTTCAAGCAAGGATTCAACTCAAGCTATACACAAACCTACCTGGCTTTAGGCCCTGCTTGGTGAGGAAACCCTACATGATGACTCAATAACAGGGATCCTTGCAGAGCAGTGTTGGGCAGGAGATACAGGACCCATACTGCTGGGCCAACACTAGGCTGAATTAGTGGATCAACATCTCTAAAACTTGGACACATGATTAAATTAACTGATAATAATGCAAATGAGTAACACCCACCCACCTGATGACACAATGTGAGTCACCAACATTAGCACATTGGGCATAAAATCCAGTGTTGGCATCTGGCCACAACAAGAGCACTGTTGCTGTGCAACCCTACACACACCCAAGCTCACATTGGTGGGTGAAATCATAACTAACCAAAACTTTAGAAGGCAATGTCTAACCAGCAATCAGTCTTCTCACCCAAGGAATACACTCAAAAACACTGTCACCAAATAAAAAGCTGTGAAAGTCCAGTAGCTAATCCAGAAGGTCATCCCATAGAACTATTCAGGAATGGCTCTTTGCTGCTCCTGAAAGACAGGTAAGAGGCATGTACATGCAAAGACAGACCTCGTACTCATGATCCAAAGCTTCTTCTGTTCTATGGAAAGCAGCACGAAGAACATCTGAGGCATTGCCATTTCGCAGCACTCGTGCCCAAGTTTCCTCCCCAGCAAGTATTTCTACCAATTTTTGTGGCATAATTCTGACAATCATCATCCCATCCTCTCTCCCTGTCAGTTTTACTCTACAACAATGTATATATCTTTCATAAGAATAGAGAAATCTCCATTCCCACAACAAAGAAGAAACAGCAAGGTTAACTCTTTCTCAGGAAGCCACAGAAAGAACCAAACAAGAACCAAACAAGGGAAGACAGAAACAAACAAAAAACAAAAAACACACACCAGTATGAACAAAAGTGCCAGTCTCACACCTGTTCAGGAACCATCAACAGTATATACAACAATGTATATACTACACAAAACAACCATTTCAAACCTGGCAAACTAACATTGTCCACAAAGAACAAAACGGATGTGCAGATCTCACTTGCCAATAAAGGCTTCTTTTGTCACCTGTACAAGCACATTAAGGAAGGGCTATAAGGTCAAGTAGCCCAACATTCAGGTCATTTTGGCAAAGCTGATAAATTGGGTACTTTTTACCTGCTCGCAGCTTCGGCAGCAGCAACTCCACCATGTCCATCAAATACACAGAATATTCCAATTGATGACTGTGCCCAATGACCCCCAACAGACACGAAGTGCAAATAGTAAATTGGTGTGAAAGGTGGGAGCTTTTGCAGTTATCTACAGTCTAGCCAGAAGCACATATAAGTTGTAAAGGCAAAAGAAGATCTGCCTCTAGCTATACGGGAGTCTTTCTACTCTACTGTGTATTAAGGCCTGCAAAAATTTACTGACCTCTTGGAAACCTTGAAGAGGCCACTCACAGAGGCATACATCCTCCATTGGCAGTTGTTTGCCTCCTCTCCGCATAGTCATAGCATCTACTGCTACTCCTACTCCAAAGGGTGCTGATGCTATCGACAATTGAGAGCCTTTCATTCCTGCACCTATTTGCACCTGCACTTTTCTCACATACACCCAAACCGTTGAGACCAAATCAACAGTTTGATGCTCTGATACAAGCTCATTCACAGGGCTCTTTCTCACCCCAGTTTAAAATCTTGAGATCAAGATTCCTCATGTTTGAACAATTGTCAAAACCCAGGCAAACCTATGACCAGGATTAATGATTGCAGTGGCTGTTAAGATCACAGTTCAAAGTATGAAGACAAGTGTCAAGTATGTGAGGCAGACTTCTACAGATACATGGAGGAATTACTAAGACAGCTAAAAACTCCAAAATTCCATTCTGCAAATATGTCTCAATGAGCAAAGTTATATGCGCATGGGGCCAGGTTTGCTCACCAGTACTTGAGAGGACCCAAGTGCTATAACATCACCATTAGCAAGTGCCACTGGGTGGCTACGATGTCGTGGTTGGGAATTGACTGCATCCGCCACTTGCTGACCATTCACAAGAGTCCCATTCAAGCTACCCATGTCCACGAGCTCCCACTTGGACACCTGCTCATCCTTCTCCTTCTGTGAACACCTCACATCACAGCTATATCTAGAGAACCCCCCCAACTCACTCATACCTCTGGCATGTACAACTCCATATAAGGGACTGAGGAGCAGGGGAGAAGAAATGCTCCCACAGAAGGGGAAGAACTAGTTCCAAAAAAAAATTAACTGAAAAACTAGCAGAAGAACAGCAGTGACTGCCTCTCGCTTGTTCAGTGACCATCAACAGTAGCCATGTACAAAGAGCAAGTTCTCTATCACTACTTAGATACTGACTTCATCAGCTCCCAACCATGGGAAACAAGTGAGAAATGCTGAGAAAACCCATTCTACAAAACCTGTTTCTTGAGTTTCTGTGTATTTCTGGAAGCAACAAGGGGGGGGGAGGGGAGATGCCGTCATGATTTTGGCTAGCACTCAAGAGACATGTGTTTCTAACTCTATGAATTAGACCTCCACTTAAGAAGCATGCTCCTCCAAATGTGAAAAGCTTTCTGAAACTGACCTTAAGGTTCCAAGTGATGGCAACATGCTTGCCCGAGACTTCAGGATCATTGAGCACCAAATCATTTTGGGCAATGCGGCCAACAGTCACTGAAACCCCAACTCCTCCTCCTTGTTTCTGCCCTAACCGACTTCCAGCTGATGGTCCAGCTATAACCTCCAGCTGCAGCAACTTGTTACCTGCTTGCTAACCCTAAACGCCCTCAGACACCTATCTACTTCTACGAAAAACACATTAAATAATACCGCCAAAGAAATGGAACGAGAAATAAGGCAAGAACATGTATTCTTAACTGCAAACGTTGACGTCCGCAGTCACCAAAGAACTCTGATTCTCTCTGTCGCTGCTATCCCTGTTCTTCCTCCATCCTTGGTTTTCTAAGTCTGCTTCCGGCTCCTCCTCTCTTTGCTTTATTATCCCTTTGGGACGCTTCCACGTCCTTCCTACATAACTCTCGCTGTGTGCCAGAAGAGGTTCCGACAAATCCTTGGAACTCTGATGAGGAAAAAAAATCCCCCACCCACAAAACCCCAAACATTCCACCACCACCACCACATCACGGCTGTGCAATTCCTCCACCAAAAGAGAGAGAGAGCTCATGCCCCACCTACATTGCACACTTTATCTTCGGCGGATCCAAATTCTGGAACACAATCGGATCTCCAACGAAGAGGGAAATCCGGAAGAAGAAGAAGAAGAAGAAGAAGAAGAGGAGAGGGTTAACAATGCTCTGCTCACCTGTCTAACATGCTGCACAGCTGCTACAGGTACTACTTCCTGATCATCGCTGCGAACACGACGCAGCTTCCAGGAGCAGACATAGATGCCGAAAGCCACGACTACCACCAATCCCCCACAAACCGCCAACACCTTGGTCTCCACCATCTTCCTCGTCCCTCGTCCCTACTTTCTTCTTCTTCACTCATGCTTTCTGCTCCACGCCATTGCTGGTCGCGCTGCTTTTGCAGCAGCATTCCCGATATTGAACTATGCAGGTCAGCTATGGGGGTACTCTTCTTCTCTTTTCCGTAAAGCTCCCGCCCTTCCACACACTCTCGTTCGTCTCCTTCTTCTTCGTCCGCAACTGCTGCGCTTCTTCTTCTTCTCCTTCTTCTTCTCTCTCTCCGTGTCTTCTTCCGCCCGCGTCCCGCCCTCTTCTGCAGCTTGCCTACCTCCTTCCTTGACGTCCGCGAGTCAGCGGTATGCAGCCGCAGCCCGCGTCTTACCGCCTCCGGCAATCCGCTCCCGTCCGGCAGGTGCAGCCGCCGGACGACTGCCGAAATGATATATCTTTTTGTATTATTATTATTTTCTGTTTTTTGCTTGGTTTTTCTTTTTTCCTCCTTAGATCATGGCAGTTTTTTCTTTTTTTTTCTTTTTTTTTTCGATTTTCTCATGTTGCTCCAAAATTGGCAATCAACCACTAGAATTTATTAGCTAAATATTGCGATTTCAAAAAAAGAAAGAAAGAAAAAAATCAGCCAAAATCCTCCAAAAAAACTTGACAATTTCATTTCTTTCTTCTTTGTTAATTTGGCAAATTTTTTTCAATTTTTTCATTAAGTTCCCTTGACCATGTTGCTTGGGATCTTTTTTTTGTTAGCAAAATGGCAAATTTTTGCCACAAAAAAAATCACTGGAGCATACATTAGTTAAATACTCTTTAATATTGGTGGCTAATTTTCACTAATTTGCCAAAAAAAAAGGGGAAAAAAACTTGTTTTTGCCAGTATTAAGTTCTCCAGCAAAATTTCACAATTTTTCCAAAATGAAAAAAAAGAACCAAAAAACAAATTTGGTGCAATGTTTTTTCTTTTTTCAATTTTTTGATTTGACAAGTGGTGAACTTTTGTTGAAGCACATGTTTTTTAAAAAAGAATTGTGTTTTTTTTTCCCATAAATTAGAAAGAAAACTCACCACAATTCAAAATAAAATAAAATCACTCATTTCATGTTGTTGATTAAAGATTTTCTTTGCATTCTTTGAATTGAAAATATGAAAGTCTTTGAAATATTATTGTCCAAATGGTTCATGATGACATGTATAAATGTCATAAAGAAAAAACCATGACATGATTATAATTCCAAGAAATGGAAGATTATTTTAGTTTGAGTAGTTTCAAAGACATTTTAAGTTTTCCTACCATGTTATGCTTGAATCCTAACTAACTATCATTTCGAATGATCAACCTTGTTAGTGATAAAGAGTGTGTGGCTCTTTTGTGAAGGAAAAATGGAAATTCAACCAAAAACAAAATTGGGAAAGTACCAATGTGATAGAACAATTGTCCAATTGTTCCTTACAAGAATGATGAATGTTTGAATTTTTAATTAAGGAAAGATTTTAGCTAGTCAAAATGAAAGCTATGAAGCAATTGTATTCATTTTATGAATATAACGAACTTATCACAAGATAAACAAAAGGTTAAAAAGAAAAAGGACCTCAAGTTTCAAATATTAGTTTCAAGTTTCAACCTCAAATGTAATAATTTCAAGGTCAATGGTGTATTCATTATAAGCCATGGTGAAAAAAGCTCTCTCATTTGACCTTGTATCTATCCCAACAACTTTTAGCAAAACACAAAGGACAAAAGACTAGTTGTAGTAGGAACACCACACTTTCACAATCATTGTGTTCTAAAGTTTTCAAACATTTAAAACTCTTATTCTATAAAAAGATAGAATTGAGACATATGCACTTATCATTGAATTCATATGTTCCATACATTGTGTGAGTGTTTGGATAAATTTGGGGTGTTTCAGTGATTTGTAATCAAGCATATTTAAATTCATATGATTTGTGACCCTACATGGTTTTATTCTTCATTTAAAAAGCATAAGAATCTTGAACCATTCTAAGTTTGGTGGCATGTTGGCAAAAAATTTCATGTTGTGCCAAGGCTTTTAACTAAAATTAATCGAAAGCTTTAGATCAATGACCATATAAACAACTCATGCATCATTGAAAAACTCAAAATTGCATGCACCATAGTAAGGTCATCAACCATGGAGACAAAGTCTTTCCTTTAATGATCAAGCAATTCATTGCAAAGTGGCTATCATGTTTCCTTTTCTAACAAGTTCAAAAAAAATCATGAGAAGCGATGGAACCATGTGATATGGTTAGATAGTTCATATGATGAATTTGTTAGTGATCTACCTCAATCGTCTAATATGCACTGTTTCAACAAATTGCTTAACATCCACGTATATGATCTATACACAAATTGATACAATTGGGGTTGTGTCTTTGAGCACATTATTTGAAGACATCCAAGTGGGAAAGTTTGATATTAGTTTCTGAACTATGAACCGAAAAAATTCTCAAAAATAAAGATGAGGCTCATGAATTCAAGGCTTGACACTTACATTTGGTCAGGTGATCGATCCATTGAGCGGTTTTGTAGTTACAAGCTCATGGTCCCTGGGCTAATGATACATTAATCCAGCAGCTACACCAGCATTCAATTTCCTTTTGCAAGAGACATGACACCAAGGAGCCCAACAGTGATAGGCTATGTCTTTGGGCTTGTGTTATGGAAGGGCAAAATTTGGACTTGAGGGAAGCACAATGCAGCTCACCATCACATGGACCCACCACCACTCTTGAACCATCATCCCAACAGGTCCACTGAGCCTGCAATTCAGCAAACTCGTCAAAACCTTTAAACAAGTGTCAAGTTTTGAGATTACAGGAGCATACCGTCAGATCACAATGCTGCTGGTTTTGGTTTGAAGTGGGTTACCAACTTCAATTCGACCAACAGAATCAAGGGACTTTCACACATCTTCTTGGTTCATTGATCCACCCAGTGACCTTGCAACCACCTGCTTGTCACAGAATGCAAACTGCAACATCCCACTTGCATGTGTACACACGCGCACACACACACACACACACACACACACACAAGAGAATTGCAACAAAGAAAGGAGCCCGAGTCTTCCTTTTGAAGATCATATATATTCATCTACACGCAGCAGCTAACTTCAAAGTCACTGATCAGCTAAAATGGTCCACACATTGACATCAGCATTATAAAGCATGATTTCCATAACTTTCTAGCCTCTGGGGTTGAGAGGTGCATTCTCCCTCCAATGGACTCCAAATTCTCCTCTGCTCTACTAACATATCAAAAGATTCTTTGGGGGCCTTTGACAATCACCAAGCAATTAGAGGTCATGGCCATGATGCACTTGAGGTTGGCAATTCCATGAAATAAAAAAATTAAAAAACTCCAAAATGAAAAATTGGAGGTTTTTGAATTGCAAGGAGTGGGATTTTTTATATTTGGTTTTTCAATGTGTAGCCAACAACGATTAAATGGATTGTACTTAAAATCTAGTTTGTAACCAGATTTGGCTAAATTTTCCTAGAGATGATCATCACTTGTGTCATCAAGGTGATTTCTTAGGAGACTTTCATAGTGGTTTCCTAGGGATGCATTGAGGTGGTTTCATTGTGTTTAAATTTATGGTGGAGAAGTTATTGAATATTGAATAATATTTTATTTGAAATTAATCATAATTTAACTTAATTTTTTAAGGAAATCAAATTGTTTTGTAGCTATTGTTGGAAAGCTCTCAATGAGTCAGATTTAATGGAGTTTGTTTCATAAATTTTAGACCTAAGTTGTAGGAGCTTTTGAATTTTGGGTTTTTTTCGTGATTGGAAATTTGGCTAAATTATACAAACTGGTTTTGGAAGGAAATATTAGTTGGGTAAAATGGAGTTCACACTTGGGCCAACAGCATAGGCCATACTAATTTAGCACTAAATGGCAACATGTGTTAGAACCTGTCTAAATAATAATAAAACTAGTTTTAAAATGCTACCAAATTAAAATCAGAGTCCAAATGTGGTGAAAATATTTCAATTTGTTTTCTAGAAATCTTCTTTTTCCAAAATATTTTCCACAAAATGGCAAAAAAATGTGGAAAATATTGTGGTGGATAATAGATTCTTTAATTTTCCATCACAATTTTTTTGATTTTTGAACAAAAATATTTATTTTTTGAAATTTCAACATTTCTGAAAATAAAATAAAATATAGTGTTGAAGCTGCCAAGGTACTACTAGGGTATAGAGTGAAATGACCACCCACTGTATCCTTGGCAGCTACCGATTGCCCCTAGGGTTTCTCATGGAAACGATTGGGTCACCCCATGGATGATCGGGCCACCCGATGAAAACCCCCACTGTCAGCCCCTCCCTCACGCCCAAAGCTCTCGCTCTTCTGTTCTGTTCCGTTCCGTGCTGTCTGCGCACGGCTGCCGAATTTGTGGAGTCGCGCATCGTTGCAGCGAGAATCGATCGAGGAAGGGCGCGCAAGCCAGCTTCGTGTAAGCGCCTTTTTCTTATGCTAGAAAGCATATACCACATGAGGTTCCAGAAACTTTCAACTTTTGCTTGGAACTTTGTCATCAGTTTTTCAATTGATTCTTCTTGTCTGCAGGTACTACAACTCTGTTTTTCGGAACTCTTTTTTGTGCGTGTTGGCAGGAACTCCTTCTTTCCGTTTTGGAAAATTGATCCAAGATGCTTCGAAAGCCAGTGAAGATTCAAAGCTCATCGCTGAAAGCTGATGTAGCAGATGATGGAGATGATGGAAATGGTAGTAGTGTGGAGAAACCCAAGAAGACGCCCTTGGCTCCTTCATCATCAACTCAAGCATTTAAAGTTAGTCTGGGAGGATTGCTGTTTCTTGTCCTCTTATATGTACCCTTGGTTTGGATAGCTCGAAGATCTATGTACCAAAAACATGTCACTCCACTTCCAGCATCCGCTTCTCTTCACCTATTCTCTCAAGAGAGAGCCATGGCTCACATCCTGCAGCTTGCTGGTAACATCACGGACCGGCAGCAATCGACTCCTGGCCTGCAACAAGCTTTTGAATACGTTAAATCGGAGCTCCGGAATCTGCAATCGAAAGCTTCTTCTCGGGCGCTTCGAGTTGAAATTGATGAATCTTTTGCAAATGGATCTTTCAATATGATTTTCTTGGCGCATTCCATATCCAACACATACCAGAACCATCGAAATCTTGCTGTTAGGGTTTCTGCCCTAGAAGCTCAGGAGGGTGAAGCTGCAGTCTTAGTGAATGGACATTTGGATGGGCCATTGGGATCACCAGGTGCTGGTGACTGTGCTTCCTGTGTGGCAACTATGCTTGAAGTACTTCGATACATTGTGGACACAAACTGGATCCCACCATCTCCAATTGTCTTCCTTTTCAATGGTGCAGAGGAGCTTTTCCTTCTTGGAGCCCATGGATTCATCACAACCCATAAGTGGAGAGACTCACTGGGTGCTGTGATCAATATTGAATCCACAGGTGCAACTGGACCTGACCTTGTTGTCCAATCTGGGCCTGGTACCTGGCTCTCCAGGGTCTATGCTCAATCTGCAGTGTACCCAATGGCCAACACTGCTGCGCAAGATGTGTTCCCTTTGATACCTGGAGACACAGACTACAGGGTCTTCTCGCAGGACTTTGGTGATATTCCAGGTCTTGATATTCTTTTCGTTCTTGATGGCTATGTTTATCACACTGGCTATGACCGTCCAGAGAAAGTGGGGCGAGAGAGCTTGCAAGCGCGGGGTGAGAATTTGATTTCCTTGCTACAGGCTTTTACCAGTGCGCCTCAATTGAGGAACTCAACAGATAGAGCTTCCAATCCTGAGCCTGTTGAAATTCGCCCAATTTTCTTTGATCTTTTTGGGCAATGGATGGTCATCTATTCTCAAAAAGTAGCAGTAGGATTACACTTGTTGCCACTGGGTGTTGTGTTGCTTATCCCTAATTATGCACCCAAAGGAATCCATTCAACAGTAAGCAAACGAATAAGATTAGTTCTTGTAGGATTAGTAGTCCAAGCATTAGGATGTATACTAGCAATTATTTTCCCTCTGTTTATAGCAATTCTTCGCCTCTCAGTGTCATCAACAGCAATGACATGGTTTGCACACCCCTGGATTGCATACGCCATGTTTGTTCCAGCTTCGTTAGCTGGGTTGTTGTTTCCCAGGGCAATTTGGTATGGCTGCATCAAAATCTCCAACAAATGGGAGCAAAAGGAACTAAACTGGGCATCGCACTGGGGAGGTGTGGCTTTGAATGCATTGGTATCTGCCACTTGGACATTACTTGGAGTGGGAAGTGGATATTTAAACTTTTTCTGGGCCCTTTTCATGATGCCAGCACTCTCATTATTCGAAGTGCTGCAGAGAGTATCTGGGAAGGAGGACTCGGTGCTTTCTATGTTGGGATACGTTCTCCCAGGGATGTTTCCTGCTGCATATATGTGCTACTACATGGGAATTTGCATCCAGTTTGTGACAGAGAAGATGGGTATGAGTGGTACCTTTCCTCTCCCTTATGCTTTCTATGTGGCTGATGGAATCTTGGCCATAGTTGTTGGGTATTTTGTAAGCCTTGCAGTGGGTCCCATCCTGCCTATTCTTGGAAATTGGCTTGCGAAACCTCCAGCAATCAGGTTCCTTCTGTATCTTAGCATTGCTTCTGCAGCCATTTCTTCCCAATTCTTCCCTTATAGTGCAGCTGCACCAAAACGTGTTATAATGTCTCATAGCTTCAAGACATCTGGGACAAGTCAAGTGCTCAAATCCAGCTATGATTTTGCCACTATTGATCCAAACCCAATGGAGTTTGTGTGGAAAAATGTCCCTGCCCTGCCTCCAGTTCTTTGGATTAATGCAAGTTCCAAGGGTGTCAGCAAGTCTGATCACCATGTATTCCTACCTATCTACCCTATTTCACGGCTTTTAACTCTTGCCACTGAAGTTCCTCTGGACTTGAGTCTTCAGGACATGAAGAAAGTGTCTTCCCCTCTGCCACATCTGCAGATCATTGAAACTGAACAGGGTGACGAGAAGAAAGCTGCAGTTGGCTCTGGCAGTCGCCGGGTACACTTGGAAATCAACCTGGGGAGTCTGGACCATATTTGGTCAACTGTCATGAACATTACAGGTCCATTGGCGAGTTGGTCTTTTGCTGGTGAGAAGCTTCCAAAGACTGAAAGTGTTCCAGGAGGCCCTCCCTCGTATATAAGTCGTTTGTCAGGCAATTCACTGGGTGGGAGATGGCAGTTTTGGCTTGAGGCTTACAGCTTCGAACCCTTGAGAATTGAATTGGTGGTTCTTGATCAACAGTTGGATGAGGAGACACAGAGAATAATTGATCTGTTTCCCTCGTGGGTAGCAGTTGTTGCAGGAACTTCATACTTGTCAACCTATTTTGTTTAGATTCACATCTGATCAGAGGCAGAGAAGATGCTGGGAGTAGGTTTTTGTCATCTTCGTAGAGCTACTATGTAAGTTGTGTAATTTACCTTGAAGCCACGATGAACCTTTTGTCCTTCAGAGCTCTAATCTTAGGAAAACCAAGAAAACGCTCTGGATGTGTCATGTATAGTGAGCGATCTTAAGTGTTAATGTGTTGAAGTAGCTTCCAATTGAAAAGTCTGGAAGCTCAACACAAACAACAACAGCAGGGGATGTGATAACCATGTATTTGATCAGAAGTAGTTCATTGCAAGTGTCTGGAATTTGAAAGTAGTGGAAGCTGAAATGCCTTCTGGAGGCAACCAAGCTCCTGCAATGTAGAACGGAGATCAGAAACATGCGGTTTGATTCATGAGATCTGATAGGACTTATGTAAAGTTGAGAATCTGAATAGAGATCAGAAATTGTGCATTTGTTTAGTTTTTCTTGAGTCTATCTGATGAAGAAGAAGAATTATGGAAAAGTTGAGAAACAGAGGTCAGACAGACACATTGCATTGTTTGTTGTTCTTGAGATCTGATATTGGAGTTCTGTGGAAAGTTGAGAAGAATAACAGAGACCAGAAACATCATCATGCATTATTGATGCACACACGATCATGCATGAGATCTGAACGAAGCTTTATGGAAACTCAACAAAAGAGAGATCAGACACATGCAGCATTGTTGTTGTTCTTGAAATCTCATGAAGATGGAAATTTGAGAACAGAGAGATCGGACACATGTAGTGACGTTGTTCTTGAGATCTCATGAAGATGGAAATTTGAGAACAAGGATCAGACATGCATTGTCGTTGTTCTTGAGATCTGGTGGAGTTCTAGGTTAAGTTGAGCAGAACAAACACAGGAGAACCATGCTGGTGCTCGAGATCCGATTGAGATCAATTGGAAGGTGAGAGCAGAGATAAGAAGAACCGTGTTGCTGTTGTTGTGCTTGAGATCTCTGTTGACGTTGTTGTTGTAGGAACTCGATGATGGAGATTGCAACAAGCTTTAGAGAATTTCCAGCCTCGAGCTTTCTCTTCGGCCAATCTTTGCCTTCTGAATGCCTTCTCCTTCTCATCATCTCCTCCTTCCATGTATGCACGTGGTCAAGACTCGAGCGATTGATTCTTCTCCAACAATCACAGATTCCGGAACAACAATGGAGACGAGACTCGACACCCCAGAGTATTTCAAGCGGGCAATGTTGTACCGGGAAAGCGAGGAGGTGTTCGGGGATAGGCTTATGCAGACTACGGTATGTGCCTTGGAAGCGCCGTCGTCGTCACTTTCTTCGTCTTCCGCCGCATCCGGCACCGACGCTTCGTTTGCCCGCGAGCACCTGCTTCTCCTTCCCGCTTGCACAAGTCACTGGCTGGAGCTTGTAGAGGACTCTCGGTCCTCTCGTTCTTCGCGGGTTTTCGCATTTTCCGCAGCTTGGGGGTTTGTCTGTTTCCGATTTTTCTTGTGAAGTTTTGGAGCGAGGGTTTGAAGAAGCACGAGAGTCCTTAGGGTTTCCCTTTCTTCTTCTTCTTCTTCTTCCGAGAGTTTTCGCGTTTTCCGCAGATTGCAGATTCTTCGAGTGTCTGTGTTCGCTTGTTGTTCAAGAACAAGGGTGATAGAGAGGGTCAAACGATAAGAACAAACCATAAGAAGGCTTCTTTAGGAGGTAGGAAAGAGAGAGTCTCTTCATGGCGGCTGCAACGGGAGGTACCAGGAATCGGAACGCAAGGGAAGATGGAGGAGACGCGGACGAGAATCTGGTGTTCGAGACGAGCGCTGGAGTGGAGGTGATCACTAGCTTCGACCAGATGGGAATCCGTGAAGACCTTCTGCGGGGGATTTATGCCTATGGCTTTGAGAAACCTTCCGCCATCCAACAGCGCGCGGTGATGCCGATCATCACCGGGCGCGATGCTATTGCGCAGGCGCAGTCGGGCACGGGAAAGACCTCCATGATTGCGCTTGCCGTCTGCCAAATGATCGACACTTCCACCCGCGAGTGAGTTCGTCTCTCTCTTCTTCAACTCCCTCTTCGTTCGAAACCTTCTTTGGTTTTGCTTGCATGAGGAGCTTCAGGTGGTCATATGCTTCTGTTTCCGTTTCCCAGTCTTTCCATGTGCTCTGCAATGACCTAGAATGGTGGAGGAGGACAGGGTGCAGGCACTTATTCTATCGCCAACTAGAGAGCTTGCTGCACAAACAGAGAAGGTGATCCTTGCAATTGGAGACTTCATGAATGTGCAAGCTCATGCTTGTATTGGTGGCAAAAGCATTGGAGAGGACATCCGCAAGCTTGAGCATGGTGTACAAGTTGTCTCTGGAACACCTGGCCGTGTATATGACATGATTAAAAGAAGGACTCTGCGAACTAGGGCAATCAAGCTACTGATTCTGGTGAGGAACTGATGCTGCTTGCATCAGAGCTGTTCAACGATGAATCAAGAGTTCAAACTAGATGTCCTCAGAAAGACTCTATATGTCAAGAAACCCTATGAAGACTTTACTCATGGCATTACTGTTGCTGTTGATTTGTGGTTATAGGATGAGTCTGATGAGATGCTCAGCAGAGGGTTCAAGGACCAGATTTATGATGTCTATCGCTATCTTCCTCCTGATCTGCAGGTAAGCTTCGTGCCCTCATTGCAGCTTAGAAGTGCGTGATAGTATCTTACAATAGAAAGCTCAAAAATAGCAACTGTGAAATGATATGTCTCAATCAGCATACTTACTCCACAGAAAGGAGGATTATTGTTTCATGCATATGATAGAGTTCTGTCTGAACAAGAAGAGGTCAGATTTGAGGAAAGCTCCTGTTTGTTGATAGTGTTGAGGATGAGGCCTCCTCTTTTGCACATAACCATTGAGAGTCTTATTCTTATTGTGATTGCTGAATGTTGGGTCAGTCTATATCAGATATCGTAATGTTGTTTGTTGGTTCTGTTTTTTGACTTTATATGTGGCTTGGACCTCATGTCGCTTTCCTGTTGTTACCCATGCAGATAGTCTGATGTGATTTGATGTGGAATGCAGGTTGTATTGGTATCTGCCACCCTGCCGCACGAGATATTGGAGATGACAAACAAGTTCATGACCGACCCTGTAAGGATTCTTGTGAAGCGTGATGAGTTGACCTTGGAGGTGAGGAATTCTTTTGATGGACTCATTTTAGGTTTCTTTTTATCTTTGGTATCCCCATGGGTAATAATTGTGCAGTCTATTTGGCTAATTTCTATTGTTTACCTATGAGTTTGATTTCATTAAGCGTCTCTTGAAGAGTAACACATGTCCTGTTGTGCTTCATAGATTGTCCCTGGTTTGTAGGTTTGTGGATGATCTTTTTGTTCCTGATTTTCCAGATTTTGTGAACTTCATGTACCTTAACCAGGACTCTTTTGGTAGCAACATATACCCAAAAACATCTTGTGAGTTGAATTGTACGTCTGAAGGCTTCTCTTGTAATTTCTTGGATCTAGCTGTGAGACAAAGTCCTCAAGGTTTATCCTGTGACATTTTTGACAAACGCTCACAACCGGAGTATGCAGGTATTGAAATGATTAGAATGCCTCATGTTCATTCCAATATCTCAATGACTGCAAAGCTGGGGGTTATCAATAGTCAATTTTACAGATTCTTGAGACTTTGTAGTTGTAAGAAG